>ERZ827469.67-NODE-67-length-147287-cov-45.430518_pt1 | contig 147287 bp, 126 predicted proteins | sample MGYA00519917_ERZ827469 | MGnify/ENA primary metagenome ERZ827469 (study PRJEB31778, sample SAMEA3449314) | human gut metagenome | biome: human gut; feature: human-associated habitat; material: faeces | place: United Kingdom | collected 2010/2012 ... | reverse complement strand
AGGACGGAGATTCCGTGCTGACGCTGCTGGAGGAAAGTGAGCCGCTGCGCTCCGATATGGTGCTGCTGGCCATCGGTGTTACCCCGGATACGCATTTGGCAAAAGAAGCCGGACTCAGGCTTGGTATTCGTGGCAGCATCGCTGTCAACGAGCGGATGGAAACCTCCGTGCCGGACATCTACGCTGTGGGCGATGCCGTAGAGGTCACCCATTTCGTGACTGGGCAGAAAGCGTTGATTTCGCTGGCGGGACCTGCCAACAAGCAGGGACGCATTGCCGCTGACAATATCTGCGGCGGCAACAGCCGCTTTACCGGCTCTCAGGGTTCGTCTGTTCTGAAACTGTTTGGCTTGACAGCGGCCTCCACGGGGATCAACGAAAAGGCAGCGCAGGCAGCAGGGATCGCTTACGACAAAGTCGTACTTTTCCCGGCATCCCACGCCACCTATTATCCCGGCGCACAGTCTATGGCAATGAAGGTACTGTATGAAAAAGAAAGCCTGCGGCTGCTGGGTGCGCAGATCGTTGGCGGCGACGGTGTGGACAAGCGCATTGACGTACTGGCAACGGCCATTCGCGCAAAAATGACAGCTTTGGAACTGACGGAGCTGGATCTCGCCTACGCGCCGCCCTATTCCTCTGCCAAAGATCCGGTAAATATGGCCGGCTTTATGATCGAGGATTTGGAGCGCGGAAAAGTGCGACAGTTCCATTGGGACGAGGTGGACGGCCTGCCCCACGACGGCAGCGCGTCGCTGCTGGATGTCCGCACGGAGTGGGAGTATCAGCGGGGCCATCTGGACGGCTTTCGGAACGTTCCCTTGGACGATCTGCGGGAGCATTTGGACGAGTTAGACCGTGGTAAGCCTGTCTATGTGAATTGCCAGACAGGGCTTCGCAGTTATCTGGCCTGTCGGCTTTTAACGCAGTACGGCTTCACCTGTGCCCATCTCTCCGGCGGATACAGCTTTTATCAGGTCGTAACACAAGAGCAGCAGACAGCGCGGAGCGCCTATCCCTGCGGAATGGAGAAGCTATGAGTGAAAATTTATTTGGTTTGACGGTTGCGACAGATAAAGGCTTGGATGATTTGCAGTGCCAGCGCCTTTTAAGCGAAAATCGCAGGTATCAGGAAGTCATGCTGCAATACCGCTGCGCACTGAAAGCACTTGAAAGCCGGTTGGAAATTTTGAACGAGGAATTTTCATTGCAGCATGACCGCAATCCGATAGAAAGTATGAAAAGCCGCTTGAAGTCGCCGTCCAGCATTATGAATAAGATGCAGAAGCGCGGACTTCCTCTGGATTTTCCGACCATGCAGGCAAATATCATGGATGTTGCCGGTGTGCGTGTGATCTGCTCTTTCGAGGAGGATGTGTTCTTTTTGGCAAAGTGCTTAAAAGATCAGTCTGACATTGAAATTATCACAGAGAAAGATTATATTTCACACCCTAAGCCAAATGGCTATCGCAGTCTGCACCTGACGATCCGGCTGCCGGTATTCTTTGCGGAAAAAGAGATCCATGTGCCGGTGGAGATACAACTCCGTACAATCGCTATGGACTTCTGGGCAAGCCTTGAGCATACCATCCGCTACAAGAAAAACTTGCCGATAAATGCTGAAGTCGAAACTGAACTGAAAGAGTGCGCCGATTCCAGCAGAGAATGGGACAGCAAAATGGAACATCTACTGCACATCTTAACATAATGCGTTGGATATAAAAGGACAAGCATCCATTTTAGATGCTTGTCCTTTTGTATCATCAGCTAAATCATTTCAAAATGCTTCAGTGCCTCCGTGATCGCTTCTTCCTTCTCCGGCGGGCATTGGGGCTGCTTGGCGTTTTCGGATTTCGGCTTATTGTAGTTTTCACGCTCAATGATGCCGTATTTCTGCTTCACCTGTGCGATATAGAGGTGGCTGACCTTTAAGCCGGTATGCTCCAGAACATACGCTTTGATCTGCTCATAAGTCGCCAGCCCTCTTTTGTCCTGCACCAACTCCTCAACATCCACATCAATGTGGATATAACTGTCGGCTTTTTTTGTGGGACAAAAGTACCTCCGTCTCGACATTCGCCGTACCGGGGAACATATCCACCGCCGCGGCGCGGACGGCGCAATACCCCTCCTGTGCAAACAGCTTCACATCCCGGGCCAGGGTCGCCGGGTCACAGGAGACGTAGACGATGCGCTGCGGCACCATCGATGCCGCTGCGGCGACCACCTCCGGGCTGAGCCCCTTGCGGGGCGGGTCCACGCATATCACGTCCGGGCGCAGGCCCTTTGCGGCGAAATCCGCCGCGGCCGCCGCCGCGTCGCCGCAGAAGAATTCCACATTCTCTATCCCGTTGCGGCGGGCATTCTCCCTGGCATCGGCAATGGCCTCCGGCACGATCTCCGCGCCGATGACCCTCGCCGCCCGCCGGGCCATCACCTGGGTGATGGTGCCCGCGCCGCAGTACAGGTCCAGCACCGTCTCGTGCCCGGTCAGTCCCGCGAAGTCCACAGCGGTATCGTACAGCACCTCCGCCATGTCATGGTTCACCTGATAAAAGGACGGCACGCTCAGCCGGAAGGACAGGCCGCACAGGGTATCCTCCAGCACGTCCACGCCCCACAGGGTGCGGTATTCACTGCCCAGTACAGCCCCGGTGGGCTGGGTGTTCACGCCCAGCACCACACCCACGGCGTCCGGCAGGGCCTGCCGCATAAATGACACCAGCGCGTCCTCGCAGGGCAGCTTCTTCCCGTTGACCAGCACGCAGACCAATGACTGCCCCGCGCTGTTCGTGCGGACATACAGGTGCCGCACCAGACCCCGCCGGGTCCTTTCATCGTAGCAGGGCACACCGCATTCCCGGATGTACCGCCGCAGGGCCTCCGCCGCCGCGTCGGCCTGGGGCTTCTGTATCCGGCAGCAGTCCACCGGGATCACCTGATGGCTGCGGGCCTTGTAGAAACCCACCTGTCCACCGGCGTCCACAGGATACTGGCTCTTGTTGCGGTAATGCAGCGGTTCGCCGGAGAGGATACCCTCCACTGTCACATCGCTGCCGCCGATGCGGCGCAGGGCGTCCTGCACCCGCTGGCGCTTGGCCTCCAGCTCCTCCTCCCTGTCCATGTGGCGGAAGTCGCAGCCGCCGCACCGCCCATAGTACGGGCAGTCCGGCTCCACCCGGTGGGGCGAGGGCGCGTATACCCGCACCGCCTTGCCGAAGGCGGCGTTTTTCAGCGTCTTCAGAATGAGCACATCACAGTCCTCGCCCCGCAGCGCCCGGTGGACAAACACCACCTGCCCGTCGATGCGGGCCACGCCCAAGCCCTCGGAGGTATACCCCTCGATGCGGGCGCGGTAGGTCTTGTTCTTCTCCGGCACGGCTCAGAACTCGAACTTGCTGATGACCTTGCCGATGGCATCGGCAAAGGCGGCCAGCGTCTTGTTGTCCCGGCCCTTGCTGCGGCGGATGAGGCCGATGAGCATATCGCCCAGCTGGACCAGCTTCTGGTACGCCGCCGTGGCCTTGGGCGCCCCCTCGTAAGCCCGGGTCTTGCGCTCCGGCAGGTAGCCGGGGGCAAGCTGCTTGTCGGCGATCAGGTCATACTCCTCGGTATACTGGGGCGCGTGGGCTGCAAAGCCCAGCCCCTTTACCGTCTCGGCGTAGACGGGTGCCACCTCGCGGTCACCGTGGACCACGAACACATGGGTAGTCTTCGCCGGATCAAAGTGCTTGATCCAGTCCACCAGATGGTCGTGATCGGCATGAGAGGAGAGTCCGGGGAAATTGACGATCTTGGCCCGGACGGCCACATCCTCGCCGAAGAGCTTGACGCTGTCGGCCCCGTCCAGCAGGTTGCGGCCCAGGGTGCCCGGGGACTGAAATCCCACGAACACCACGGCGCTGTCGGCGCGCCAGAGGTTATACTTCAAATGGTGGCGGATACGGCCCGCGTCGCACATACCGGAAGCGGAGATAATGACCTTGGGGGTCTTGTCCACGTTCAGCAGCTTGGACTCGTCCACCGTCTCGGTCAGGTGCAGGCCGGGGAAGCTGAACATATGGGTGCCGTCCTGCACCAGCGCCAGAGCGTCCTCATCCAGATAGCCCCGCAGATCGCCGCAGAAAATCGTGGTGGCCTTCTTGGCCAGCGGGCTGTCCACGTACACCGGGAAGTCCTTGACGGACGTGACCAGATTTTTGTCCTTGATCTCGCGGATGAAATACAGCAGCTCCTGGGTGCGGCCCACGGCGAAGGAGGGGATGACCACGTTGCCGCCCTTGCCCAGCGTTTCGTCGATGATCTCCGCCAGCTGGCCGGTATAGCTCCACACCTCGGTGTGGTTGCGGTCGCCGTAGGTGGACTCGGTGAGCACATAGTCCGCACTGTCGAAGAACTGGGGATCGCGGATGATGGGCTGATCCACATTGCCGATATCGCCGGAGAACACCACGGTGCGCGTTTCATCACCCTCATGGCAGGTGAGCTTGATGCTGGCGCTGCCCAGCAGGTGGCCGGCATCGATGAACTGCGCCGTCACGCCCTCCACCACAGGAATGTCCTGGCCGTATTCGCAGGTCTGGATAAACTCCCGCACCCGCAGGGCATCGGCCACGGTGTAGATCGGCTCCACCTCCGGCCGTCCGGCGCGCTTGTTCTTGCGGTTCTGGTACTCCGCGTCCTGCTCCTGGATATGGGCGGAGTCCTGGAGCATAATGTCCAGCAGATCGGCGGTCAGGCGGGTGGTAATGATCTTACCCTGAAGGCCGTTTTTGATGAGCATGGGGATGCGGCCGGAGTGGTCGATATGGGCGTGGGTCACCAGCACCACATCAATGCTGCCGGGGTGAAAGGGCAGCGCGGTGTTGTCGATCTCGTCCCGGCCCTGCTGCAGGCCGCAGTCCACCAGGATATGCTTGCCGTTGACCTCCAGACAATGGCAGCTGCCGGTAACGCACCGGTCAGCGCCGTAAAAACGCAGCTTCATGGCGAAAACTCCTTCTCTTTGATAATACCGTCAGTATACCACACTTTTCCGCGCTGCACAACCGCAAAGCGGCACGACTGACCGATAACTGTTCACAGAAAATCTTTTTGCATTAGACAAAAGAGTGTGGTATACTCTACTGGTATAATTATGTACGATTATCTTTTTACTTAGAAAGGATACAGAATATATGGGACTGTTTACCAAGGTCTTCGGCACCTACAGCCAGCGGGAGCTGAAGAGCATCTACCCCATCGTGGACAAGATCACCGCCCTGGAGGACGAGTACAGGCAGCTGACCGACGCCGAGCTTCAGGCCAAGACCCCGGAGTTCAAGGAGCGTCTGGCCAACGGTGAGACGCTGGACGACATCCTGCCGGAGGCCTTTGCCGCCGTGCGGGAGGCCGCGGACCGCGTGCTGGGTATGCGCCCCTATCCCGTCCAGCTGGTGGGCGGCATCGTGCTGCACCAGGGCCGCATCGCCGAGATGAAGACCGGCGAGGGCAAAACGCTGGTGGCCACCCTGCCTGCCTATCTGAACGCGCTGACCGGTGAGGGCGTTCACATCGTCACCGTCAACGACTACCTGGCCAAGCGTGACTCCGAGTGGATGGGCAAGGTCCACCGCTTCATGGGCCTTACCGTGGGTCTGATCATCCACGACATGAAAAAGGAGGAACGCCAGAAGGCCTATCAGGCGGACATCACCTACGGTACCAATAACGAGATGGGCTTCGACTACCTGCGTGACAATATGGCCCTGTACGCCAACGAGCAGGTCCAGCGGGGCCACGCTTTCGCCATCGTGGACGAGGTGGACTCCATTCTGATCGATGAGGCCCGTACCCCCCTGATCATCTCCGGTATGGGCGAGAAGTCCACCCAGCTGTACGATATGGCCGAGATGTTCGCCGCCCGGCTGAAGAAATTTGTGGTGGTGGAGAGCGATGACAAAGAGGAGGAAGCCACCGACATCGACGCCGACTATGTGGTGGACGAGAAAGCCCGCAGCGTCACCCTCACTGCCCGGGGCGTGAAGAAGGCGGAGGAGTTCTTCCATCTGGACAACCTGTCCGACCCGGAAAACAGCACCATCGCCCACCACATCAACCAGGCCATCAAGGCCCACGGCATCATGAAGCGCGACGTGGACTATGTGGTCAAGGACGGCGAGGTGGTCATCGTAGACGAGTTCACCGGCCGCCTCATGTTCGGCCGCCGGTACTCCGAGGGTCTGCACCAGGCCATCGAGGCCAAGGAGCACCTGTCCGTCCAGCGCGAGAGCAAGACGCTTGCCACCATCACGTTCCAAAATTACTTCCGCCTCTACCGCAAGCTGTCCGGCATGACCGGTACGGCGCTGACGGAGGAGGAGGAATTCGCCACCATTTACGCGCTGGACATCATCGAGATCCCCACCAACCGCCCCATCGCCCGTATCGACAACGAGGACAGCGTGTACAAGACCGAGAACGGCAAGTACCGCGCCGTCATCCAGCAGGTAAAGGCGTGCCACGCCAAGGGCCAGCCGGTGCTGGTGGGCACCGTGTCCATCGAGAAGAACGAGCTGCTGGGCAAGATGCTGACCCGCGAGGGCATCAAGCATAACCTGCTGAACGCCAAAAACCATGAGCGCGAGGCTGAGATCGTGGCCCAGGCGGGCCAGTTCGGCGCCGTCACCGTGGCCACCAACATGGCCGGACGCGGTACCGATATCATGCTGGGCGGCAACGCCGAGTACATGGCCAAGAACGACCTCCGCAAGGCCGGCCTCACCGACGAGCTCATCGCCGAGGCCACCGGCTACGCCGAAACGGATAACCAGGAGATCCTGGACGCCCGGAAGCTGTTCGCCGAGAAGCTGGCCCAGCACAAGGCGGAGATCGCCGGCGAGGCCGACAAGGTCCGCGCCGCCGGCGGCCTGTTCATCATCGGCACCGAGCGCCATGACTCCCGCCGTATCGACAACCAGCTCCGCGGCCGTGCCGGCCGTCAGGGCGACCCCGGTGAGACCCGCTTCTACATCTCCCTGGAGGACGACCTCATGCGCCTGTTCGGCGGCGACCGCGTCACCGGCATGATGGAGCGCATGAACATCGACGAGGACACCCCCATCGAGAACAAGATGCTCTCCCGCGCCATCGAGCAGGCCCAGACCACGGTGGAAAGCCGCAACTTCCAGGCCCGTAAGTCCGTGCTGGAGTACGACGACGTGATGAACAAGCAGCGCGAGATCATCTACGGCCAGCGCAAGCAGGTGCTGGACGGCATGGACGTCAAGGGCATCATCATGGGCATGATGGAGAGCGCCATCGGCCACCAGGTCCGCAGCGCCTTCATGGGCCAGGAGCACCTGGACATGGTCCAGTGCAAAGAGCTTCTCCGCGGCTTGGAGGGTGTGTACTTCACCAAGTACACCGTAAAGATCGACGAGAGCCAGCTCCCCACCCTTACCGAGGATGATTTCATCGATATGTTCACCAAGGCCGCCGCCGACTTCTATGAGAAAAAGGAGCAGGAGATCACACCGCCCGTCATGCGTGAGCTGGAGCGCGTGGTGCTGCTGCGGGTGGTGGACGAATACTGGATGGACCATATCGACGCCATGCAGGACCTGCGCCAGGGAATCCGTCTGCGGGCCTACGCCCAGACCAACCCGGTGGACGCCTACAAGAAGGAGTCCCTGGAGATGTTCGAGGAGATGATCGACGCCATGAAGGAGGAGACGGTGCGCCGTCTGTACTCCGTCCGCCTGCGCCAGAACGAGGAAGTCAAGCGCGAGCGCGTGGCCAGCGGCATGACCGAGAACGTGGGCGGCGACGGCACCGTGAAGAAGCGCCCCACCAAGGTGGTCAAGGTCGGCCGCAACGACCTGTGCCCCTGCGGCAGCGGGCTGAAATGGAAGAAGTGCACCTGCAAGGAGTACCACTCCTGATTTCGGCCTATGCTTCTCCCCTGTACGCTGCCTACGGTCGCATGGCGCCAGCCAAATCAAAGATTTGGGCCGCCAAAGTGCCTGCGGCAGCGGGCTGAAATGGAAAAAGTGCACCTGCAAGGAGTACCACTCCTGAGTAATTTCAAACGACACCCGCTCCGCTGGGCTGCCGTTTGAGCAGGCTGCGGCCTGCTACGGTGCACGACGTGCGCGCCAGAGACGCGCACGCGCACGTTTGCAGGCCGAGAAGAATTTTCGGCGACGTACACGCCGCCGCCGAAAATAGATTTGATTTTATTTGCGTCTGCGGACGCAAACTCTGCGAGGCATTGCAAAATGGCGGGCGGCGGCTTCAGCCGCCGCCCGTCCCATCTTATGCGGGGGGCGGCGTCCCCGACGCCCCGTCCCCCTTCGGAAGGAGACACTATGTTCCACATCCACACAAAAAACGACCTGGTCTATCTGGCCTCCGATGTGTTGGAAAACAGCGCCATCGCCCACGGCTTTTCCACCCGAAAGGGCGGTGTCTCCCCCACCCCCTGGGACAGTCTGAACCTGGATGACCGCCGGGGCGATGACCTGGCCAACGTACAGGAGAACTTCCGCCGCCTGTGCACCGCGCTGGACACGGATGTGCAGCGGGCGGTGCTCAGCCGTCAGGTGCACCGCAGCGATGTGCGCCGCGTCACGGCGGTGGACTGCGGCAAGGGCCTGTGGCAGCCGCAGGACTACGACAGCGCCGATGCCCTGGTGACGGACGTGCCGGGCATCCCCCTGATCGTCTTCTCCGCCGACTGCAACGTACTGCTGCTCCACGACCCGGTGCGCCGGGTCATCGGCGCCGCCCACGCCGGCTGGCGGGGCACCGCCGCCGGCATCGCCGCGGAGACGGTACGGGTCATGACCGAGGATTACGGCTGCGACCCGGCGGACCTCCGCGCCGCCATCGGACCGGCCATCGGGCCGTGCTGCTTCGAGACGGACGGCGACGTACCGGAGGCCCTGCGGGCCGCCCTGGGTGCGGCGGCGGAGCCGTTCATGGCATGGAACGGCAGCAAGTGGCACATCGACCTGAAAGCCGTCAACGCCCTGTGGTTGCGCCGCGAAGGCGTTACATGCATCGACATCTGCGATCACTGCACCGCCTGCCGCCCGGACCTGTACTGGAGCCACCGGAAGATGGGCCTGCGCCGGGGCGAGCAGGCCGCGCTGATCGCTCTGCGGGAGGATACGCTATGAAACGTGCACTGCTGTGCCTGCTGCTGGCGCTGACCATGCTGCTGGCCGCCGGCTGCGCCGACTGGGAGGTCACCGAGGATCCCCTGGGAGAGCTGTCCGACTTCTACCAGAATGAAAACGAGGAACCGGAGCCAGAGCCGCTGACCGCCTTTACCCTGCCCTATATCGCCGGCGGCACCCTCGACCCCGTCCGCACCACGGACACTATGCAGCAGACCGTAGAGTCCCTCATGTACCAGGGACTGTTCGCCCTGGACGAGCAGTTCCGGCCCCAGGCCGTCCTGGCGGACAGCTGGACATATGATGCCGCCCAGCGCACCTGGACCATCCGCATCAAGGCCGACGCAGCCTTCTCTGACGGCTCCGCCGTCACGGCGGCGGACGTGGCCGCCACGTTGGAGCGCGCCCGCACCTCTGAGCGCTATGCCGCCCGGCTGCGGGACGTGACCTCCGTGTACGTCCGGGAGGACGCGGTGGTCGTCGCCCTGTCCGCCCCTCTGGCCACCCTTCCCAGCCGCCTGGACATCCCCATCATCAAAGCAGGCACCGAGAACCGCACCGCCCCCACGGGCAGCGGCCCCTATCTGTTTGCCAAGGATGACGCGGGCGCCTACCTGACAGCCAACAGCCGCTGGTGGCAGGACAGCAGCGTTCTGCCGCTGTCCACCATCCGCCTGCAGCACTGCAAGGATCAGGACTCCGCCCTGTACGCCTTCACTTCCCGTGAGGTGCAGCTGCTGACGCTGGATCTCACCGGCAGCAACAGCACCGGCGTCTCCGGCGCCGGCGACTATGCCGAGGCAGCCACCCCCGTCATGCAGTTTCTGGGCATGAACACCCGGCGGGAGTCCCTGTCCGACCCGGCCCTGCGCCGGGCCCTCAGCGCCGGCATCGACCGCGAAACGCTGGTGTCCTCCTGCCTGCTGGGGCAGGGCACGGCGGCCCAGCTGCCTGCCTCCCCCGCCTACGCAGGCTACGATACCGCGCTGGAAACGCCTTACGACACCGCGGCCTATAACCGCCTGCTGAACGCCGCCCTTGGCGAACAGGCGGAGGATGAGACACCCCTGACGCTGACGCTTCTGGTCAACGAGGAGAGCAGCTTCAAAGTCTCCGCCGCCCAGGAGATCGCCATGTACCTCAATACCGCACGCCTGACCGTCACCGTGGAGGCTGTCCCCTGGGACACGTTCCTCACCCGGCTGGAAAGCGGCGACTTTGATCTCTATTACGGTGAATGCCGCCTGACCGCCGACTGGGACCTGACGGCCCTGTTGTCCACCGAGGGCAGCCTCAACTACGGCGGCTGGTCCGATGAGACTACCGACCGGCTGCTGCAGGCCTATCGATCCAATGGCGCTGACGCGAACCTGGTGGCCCTGTGGCAGCAGCTGCTGGACACCGCCCCCTTCGCCCCCATCTGCTTTAAGTCCGTATCCGTTGTCACCACCGAGGGCGTGGTGCAGGGTCTGTCCCCCACGGAGACGGCCCCCCTCTCCCCCCTGGGCGGCTGGTCCGTCCGGCTGGACGCATAAAAGGAGCGTATGCCATGTCACAAGTTACCAAGCGGGCGCTGGAAGCGTCGCTGAAAAAGCTGCTGCTGGAAAAGCCCCTGCACAAGATCACCGTCAGCGACATCACCGATGACTGCGGCATCAACCGCATGACGTTTTACTATCACTTCAAGGACATCTATGATCTGGTGGAGTGGAGCTGTCAGGAGGACGCCAGCCGCGCTCTGGCGGGCAAAAAGACCTACGAGACGTGGCAGCAGGGCCTTTTGCAGATCTTCGAGGCCGTGCAGGAGAATAAGCCCTTCATTCTGAACGTCTATCGCTCCGTCAGCCGGGAGCAGGTGGAGAACTATCTCTACAAGCTGACCTACGACCTGCTGGAGGGCGTGGTGGAGGAGCAGGCCCGGGGAATGTCCGTCCGGCCGGAGGATAAGGCCTTCATCGCCACGCTGTACAAGTATATGTTCGTAGGCCTGATGCTGGACTGGATCAGATCCGACATGAAGGGCGATCCCCACCTGATCGTGGAACGGCTGGACCAGGTCATCCACGGCAGCGTCGACGCCGCGCTGGCGCGTCTGCGTACCGACAAGCCCTTATCAAACGAGGCCAAATGATAAAAAACTGAACATCTGCCGCCCCGGTGATAAAAAACTTATCACCGGGGTTTTTCTGCTTATTGAACAAATATTCATTCAGATGTATGCTTTCATCATCAAAGGAAAACATACAGTGGATACTTGAAAGGAGTTTATTTATGTATTATTCCAGCGGTAACTATGAAGCCTTTGCCCGTCCCAAAAAGCCCGAGGGCGTGGACAACAAATCCGCCTATATCGTTGGCAGCGGTCTGGCTGCCCTGACCGCCGCCTGCTATCTGGTCCGCGACGGCCAGATGAAGGGCGAGCACATCCACATTCTGGAAAAGGGTAGCCTGCCCGGCGGCGCCTGCGACGGCTATAAGTTCGAGAACCTGGGCTACGTCATGCGCGGCGGCCGCGAGATGGACAACCATTTCGAGGTCATGTGGGACCTGTTCCATTCCATCCCCTCCATCGAAACGGAGGGTGTCAGCGTTCTGGACGAGTACTACTGGCTCAACAAGGAGGACCCCAACTACTCCCTGTGCCGCGCCACCGTTGACCGCGGCCAGGACGCCCATACCGACGGCAAGTTCGACATCTCCGACAAGGGCGCCATGGAGATCATGAAGCTGTTCTTCACCCCCAACGAGGACCTTCAGGACAAGAAGATCACCGACTTCTTCGATGACGAGGTGCTGAACTCCAACTTCTGGCTGTACTGGCGCACCATGTTCGCCTTTGAGAACTGGCACAGTGCGCTGGAGATGAAGCTGTATATCCAGCGCTATATACACCACATCGGCGGCCTGCCCGACTTCACCGCCCTGCGCTTCACCAAGTACAACCAGTACGAGTCCATGATCCTGCCCATGGTGAAGTATCTGGAGAGCCACAACGTCCGGTTCCATTACGGCGTGCAGGTCACCAACGTGGAGTTCGACTGCTCCGATCCCGCCCACAAGCTGGCCAAGCGCATCGATGTCATCGAGAACAACGAGCCCGGCGCCATCGACCTGACGGAGAACGATCTGGTGTTCATCACCAACGGCGGCTGCGTAGAGAACTCCTCCATGGGCAGCCAAGATAAGCCCGCCGCCTACAACACCGAGCTGAAGCCCGGCGGCGGCTGGGATATGTGGCGCAAGATCGCCGCGCAGGACCCTGCCTTTGGCCATCCCGACAAGTTCTGCCATGACCCCGAGCAGACCAACTGGATGAGCGCCACCGTGGAGACTTTGGACCAGAAGATCATCCCCTATATCAAGAACATCTGCAAGCGCGACCCCTTCACCGGCCATGTGGTCACCGGCGGCATCGTCACCGTCAAGGACTCCTCCTGGCTGATGAGCTGGACCATCAACCGCCAGCCCCAGTTCCGCGACCAGCCCAAGGATCACTGTCTGGTGTGGGTCTACTCCCTGTTCACCGACAAGCCCGGCGACTATGTGAAAAAGCCCATGCGGGCGTGCACCGGCAAGGAGATCTGCATGGAGTGGCTGTACCACATCGGCGTGCCCGAGGATCAGATCGAGGATCTGGCGTCCAACAGCGCCAACACCGTACCCGTGATGATGCCCTATATCGATGCGTTCTTCATGCCCCGCGCCTACGGCGACCGGCCCAATGTGGTGCCCGACGGCAGCGTGAACTTCGCCTTCCTCGGTCAGTTTGCCGAGACGCCCCGCGACACCATCTTCACCACCGAGTATTCCATGCGGACCGGCATGGAGGCCGTCTACACCCTGCTGAACGTGGACCGCGGCGTGCCCGAGGTCTGGGGCAGCGTCTATGATGTCCGCGACCTGCTGAACGCCACCGTGAAGCTGCGGGACGGCAAGAAGGCCACCGACATGGAGCTGGGCCTGATGGAAAAGCTGGCCGTCAAGAAGCTGCTGGGCAAGATCGAAAACACCGATATCGAAAAGCTCCTGAAGGAATACCACGTCATCTGACAGCCCCCAGCATCACCCCCAAAAAAAGAAAGACCGGCTCTCGCCGGTCTTTCTTCTTTATTCTCATGCGTCGGCGGGGTAGGACCGCCGCGGGAGAAACTCAGTCCTCGCGCTTTTTAGCGGTCCACGCCATACCGCTCAGGGACAGCACCGCCGTCACGGCGTAGATGCCCATGCCCGCGTCAAAGGTCTTGGGGCTGGTCTTGCCCTCGTCCTTCTTGGTATCGGTAGTCGTGGTGGAGTTGTAATAGTAGCGCGGCGGCTGCTCGGGGGTGGGGTCGGGCGTGACCGGCACGGTATATTTGCCGCGTGCCGCATCCTTACCGTTGATCTTCACGCCATCCGCGTCAACGGTCACAGTCACATTTTCATTCACACCGTTGATCTCGCCGCCCTTGGTGATAGTGACCTTCTTGCCGCTGTTTGCCGCATCGGCAATAGCCGCGCTGCCCACCGCGATCATGGTCTTGTCCCCATTGACCACGGTAGCCTGCGGCGCATTGATAGGCTCACCCATCAACGCCGTCACCATGGCATCAGACACGAACGTACCTCCGGTAACAGTCAGTCTGTCCTTATTGTTGGGGCAGAACCGATTTGTGTTTTCCTGTGCAAACACGCCATTAGAGATGGTCACCTTTGCACCAGCTTTGATGTCAATCACTTCGTTGGTATTCGTATTGAAAGTAAACTCACCGCCGTTGATGTTCACTGTGCTCGTATCGCTGGCGTGTATCTCACGGGCAAACTTACCACCATTGATGGTCAATTTGCCATTATCGGCGCAACTCACATCCGTTTTGAAAGCTCCTTCATTGATGGTCGCGGTACCGGTCTGCACAGAAACGCCTCGTGCGAACGTACCGTTGTTGATGACCAGCGTACCACTGCTGTAGAAGTTTCCACCAGCGATGAACGTGCCACCGTCCACGGTCAAACTGCCCTTACTTTCAATACTGCCGCTGTAATTCCCGCTGTTTATCGTGACCGCTGCATAGGGATGAATCGTCAGGCCAATGCTCATATCACCGTTGAGTACAGCCGTACTTTCAGAAATAGTCCGGCTCACGGTAGCCTTTATCTCGCCGCTGTTGGTATTCGGCTCGGACGCATCATTAGTATACTCACTGTAGCAAATAGCAGAGCAGTTCTCACCCTCAATCACGCCCGTATTGCTGCAATTCACAATCTTCAGTCCAGACCCTTTCAAGTTCACCGACACAATACCTGCGGTCATAATATTCTGTCCCGCATTTGTCGAATGGACCGAACCATTATTCACGCAGTTTTTGACGATACCACTGCCGCTGTCACTGACATTGAACACAACACCTCCGACAAATGGGCCGCTGATCTTCCCATTGTTCGTACAGCCGTTAATGGTAAAATTCTCCCCCTGGGCATATACCACAATACCGGCAGCCCCGTTTACTGTATCGCTTTTAATCTCGCCATCGTTCGTACAGCCCTCAATGACCACATTGGCGCCATCAATTTTAACGGTAATACCCGCTGCCTTGCTGGTACCTGTTACTTTCGCTTTATTGATGCAGTTGATAACTTTGCTTGCACCGTCCAATCGTGCGACCACACCCGCAACATCAGACCCGTTGATAGTGCCGGCCACCGTCAGGTTCTTGATAGTCGCGTCCTTAACCGCGCCGAAGAAACCGGCGTAGCCGCCGAAAGCGGAATCGAGACTACTATTGATGCGATTGATAGTCACCGTCTGGCCGTTGCCGTCAAAGGTACCGGCAAACTTGTTTTCGGTGCCCTTCTGTCCGATGGGCGTCCAGTCCGTCACAGTGATGCTCTTGCCCAGTTTGAAATACTTACCACTGTACACTGTACCGCTGTTCACGTCCGTGGCCAGCTTATTCAGCCCCGCCTCGGTCGTGATCATATACGGGTCAGCCTCCGTACCGGAGCCTGTCCAGTCTCCTTCCGCCCACGCCATCGTGGTGACGCCCAGCGCCATGACCAGCGCCAGAATGGTTGCCAACAATTTCTTCATGTCTCAAACCCCATTTGTTTTAGATTTCCGCAGGACGCATCGTTTTAAGATCGTTAAAACGCAAATGCAGAGGTACCTCTGCGGATAGTCAGATTATAGCACAGTCACACCGTTTGTCCAGCCTTTTTGTGGAAAATTTCCGTGTTTTTGCCATTTCCGGTAATGGAAATCGTGCAAAACACCCCCTGACGCTCAAAAGAGACGGCAGTGCCGTCTCTTTTTGTGTTCAGTTATACTCCCGCACCACGGCGGTGACCTTGCCCAGCAGCGTGGCCTCGCGGCCGTCGATGGGCCGGTAGTTCTCGTTCTCCGGCAGCAGCCACACCTCGCCGTTCCGGCGGCTCAGCCGCTTCACCGTGGCCTCGTCCCCCAGCAGTGCCACCACGATCTCGCCGTTGTGTGCTGTGGGCTGGCGGTGCACCACCACCAGGTCGTCCGGCAGGATGCCCGCGTTCAGCATGGACTCGCCCCGCACCCGCAGGGCAAAGTACTCCCCCTCGCGTCCGCCGGTGTCGAAGGTCAGATAGTCCTCAATGCACTCCTCTGCCAATATGGGGCTGCCCGCGGCCACGCTGCCCACCACGGGGATGCGGTCCGCCGCCGGTGCCGCCTCCTCCTGTACCGGCGCGCCGTCAGGCATCTCCCCCTGCATGGGCTGCGCCAGCGTCAGGGCCCGGCCCTTGCCGGCCCCCTTGGTCAGCACGCCCAGCTCCTCCATGTGCTTCAGGTGGAAATGCACCGTGGACGGCGATTTCAGTCCCACCGCCTCGCCGATCTCCCGCACCGAGGGAGGATACCCCTGCTCCCGCAGTGCCTGGGCGATGTAGTCGTAGATCTTCTGCTGCATTCTGGTCATCTTCGCCATAGCCATGCCCCTTTCACGCGCCCCGTGTCGGCGCAGGTCCGTTTTTTTGTATGTGCGCCGCGTCCGCTGTTCTTCCGGCTCTATTATATCACACCCTTTCGCGCATTGCAACATTTGTTCTATTTCTTTTTGCAGTTTTTTCTGAGGCTGCAGCAAAGACGACCGTGAAGTAACACAAAAGCAATGAAAGAAATCCCGTTTCAACGGGCATTTCACTCTTGACAAGGACCGACGGTATATAGTATAATGATTTTCGCTGACACGGTGACATAGCCAAGTGGTAAGGCAAGGGTCTGCAAAACCCTCATTCCCCGGTTCAAATCCGGGTGTCACCTCCAACCAAAACTCCCGAAACGCCTGTGTTTCGGGAGTTTTTTCATGCCCGGAAACAGGTTTTAGCCTTGTTTTCAGCCTTATGCGGAGCGCCCTGCCCGTTGAGACCGTTGAAAAAGGAGGGGGACGGAAGCTTCCGTCCCCCTCCTGCGGTATTGGTTCTATTCTATGCAGACAATTCGCCCGTCCGTGTCGTTTAGCCCAGCTTTGCCCACGTCAGGGGGCCGACGATGCCGTCCACACCCAGACCGTTGGCCTTCTGGAACGCCAGCACGGCGGCCTTTGTCTTGCTTCCGAAGATGCCGTCCACGCTGCCGCAGTCAAATCTTCACGCTTCAGAATTGGCGCTACAGTCACGCCCAACGGCGAAACGCACTACGAGATACGGGCGCCCGACATCGATGTAACGGTGAATCCGGCCGCCGGCGACAGTCTTGACACCGTCGCGCTTACGCTGCCGTATGCGGACACCGGCAAGCACGCCTATACGCCGGACTGGTCGAAGCTTCCCAGCGGGCAGACTTGAAACTACAGCAGCTCGCCCACCGTCAGTGAAGGCTCGAACGCAAAGCTTACTACATTCTGCTGGTAGAAAGACGCTGGTGGACGCGGAACTGCCGCCCTACGCGGTAACGGCGCTGATAAGCTACACCGGCACCGCGGCGCTGCTGCGCCGCCGCAAGCGTGAGGCCTGACGAGGCACCGCAGGAAACAGGAAACACCACCCAATGGGTGGTGTTTTTTTCGGCGGAACAAGCAGGCACCCCCGGTAGTCCGGGGGTGCTTTTTATTGCTTTCGCGCGGTGATATAGTCGTCGCCGGGACGCCAATAGGGGCAGGAACGGGTATCGGCGGCCAGGAAGCGGGCCAGCTCGTCCTCGTCCAGATCCATGTCACAGATATAATCGTCGTAGTCCTCGTCATAGACGTACCACACGCAGGTCTCACACTTGTCCATCATACGTCCTCCACCAGCCGGTGGCTGTCGAATTTGCAGAAGCGGTAGTAGATGAGCGTAGCCACGCTGCACACGAACCAGCCGGCGGGGTAGCTCATGGCGATGGGAATGATCTCGTTGGAGACATAGTGGGCCACGATGTAGAGGTATATCTGGCGGAAGACCACGAAGGAGCCCAGCATGATCCACATGGGCACCTGGCTGTTGCCCGCGCCGCGGAGGGCGGCGGAGTAGATCTGGTTGATGCAGAAGAAGAAATAGAAGGGCGACAGCAGCCGCAGCAGCAACGCGCCATAGGACACCACCTCGGCCTTGCTGTTGAAGAACGCCGTCAGGTCCGGGGCCAGCAGCAGCACCGGCACCAACAGCACCGCCGTCACCGCAAAGGACAGGTACAGCGCCGTGCGGACGCCCTTCTTGGCCCGGGCCGTATCGCCCACGCCCAGGTTCTGGCCCACGAAGGTGGTGCCGGCCATGGCGATGGACTGGACCGGCAGGATCACCAGCTGGTCCACCTTGGTATAGGCCGTCCAGCCGGACATACAATCCGGGCCGAAATAGTTGATATAGCCCTGGACGAACACGTTGGAGAAAGCGGTGATGGCCATTTGCAGGGCGGCGGGTATACCCACGGACACGATCTGACGGAGGACGGACCAGGTCATACGCAGGGCGCGGAGCTCCACGCGGATACAGCCGGCGGTGCGCATGAGCACCCAGATGGTCAGCGCGGCGGACACCGCCTGAGCGATGATGGTGGCGTAGGCCACGCCCTCCACGCCCATACCGAATTTCAGCACGAAGAGCAGGTCCAATCCCGTGTTCAGCACGGCGGACACCAGCAGGAAGTAGAAGGGGCGGCGGGAATCGCCCACGGCGCGGAGGATGCCGGAGCCCATGTTGTAGAGCAGCAGTCCCATGACGCCGGCGAAGTAGATGGTCAGGTAGGTGGTCTGCTCCGGTGCCACCTCGGCGGGGGTCTTCATCAGGCGGAGCATCAGGGGCGTCATGGCGATGCCGGCGGCGGTGAAGACCGCGCCCATCAGCAGCGTCAGCACCAGGGAGGTGTGGACCGCCTGGCGGACCTTATCCTCGCGGCCGGCACCGTAATACTGGCTGATGACCACGCCGGCACCGCTGGACAATCCCAGGAAAAAGCCGATAAGCGTGTTGATAATAGGGGTGACGGTACCCACGGCGGAAAAGGCCTCGTTGCTGACGTAGTTGCCCACCACCCAGGTATCCACCATGTTGTAGAGCTGCTGAAAAAGATTGCCCACCATCAGCGGCAGGGCAAAGTTGATCAGATGCTTTGTGATGCTGCCCTTGGTCATGTCCACGTCATAACGGGCGGCGCGGTGGTGGGTGTGGAAATGCAGATGCAGATGGCTGGAATGGCGCATGGAGGCTCTCCTTGTAACATACTTCTTTACAGGAATTTTACCATAATACCAGCCGGGGCGCAACAGGGAGAATGCCGGTTTTTCGGCGCGGACAGCGCCGCAGAATGGGCGGGAATGGACGGAGGAAGCGCGTCATTCCGGGAATTCCGTCCGGTCCGCCGGACGCATGATGGATACCTCATAGGCGGTGCGGTCGGTGGTGACGCCGTTCTCCGTTTTGGAGTAGACACGGCTCTGGACCCGACCCTCGGCGGTGAGCCGGGCGCCGGTGTGCAGCAGGGACACCTGCTGAGCCACGGCACCCCAGGCGATGCAGGGCAGGTAGTCGGCGCGGCCGTAGCGGCGGTTCACCGCCAGGATCATGTCGCATATCTCGCGGCCAAGGGGCGTACGGCGGAGGGCGGGCTGCTTGCACAGCACGCCGCTGAGGAAAATGCGGTTCAGCGGTTCGTCGGCGTCATGGGTCAGCGTCTGGGCGAAGGTGGAGATGACCAGACGGCTGCCCTGGCCGCTTTTGTTGTTGAAGGAACGCAGCTGGCCGGTGATATGTACGCCGTCGCCGGGGGACACCGGCGTCAGCAGCAGAAGCGGCCGGGGGACGATGACGGGCAGCTTGTCCGCCTGACCGGACAGGCGCAGGACGGACAGGGTAAAGCGGTAGAACGCACAGCCGTGGTTCACATGGGACAGCAACGGCGCGTCCTCGGCCACGCCCCGCAGCTCCACGCGGTTGTAATTCAGCTCCATAGTACACCTCGTTTGTTGAGATGTCACAGCCTATGTAGGGCGGGGCTGGAATATGCCCCCTTTTCAAAGCGTTCAAAGTATGGCATAATACAGCAAAGGAGTGATGACCATGCGTTATAAGGGAAAGGTATACCGACCGCCCAGCGAGGCGTACAGCCTGATCGTGCAGGTGACCTACGGGTGCAGCCACAACAGGTGCGCCTTCTGTGATATGTACGACGACAAGCACTTTGCCATGCGGCCCATGGACGAGATCCGGGAGGACTTCGAGCTGGCACGGCGGGTATACCGCCGGGTGGAACGGGTCTTTCTGGCGGATGGGGACGCACTGATGCGGAGGACCGGCGACCTGGTGGAGATATTGGGGCTGGTCTATGGGCTGTTTCCAGAGTGCCAGCGGGTAACGTGCTACGCCTCCCCCACCAGCCTGCAGATCAAATCCGAGGACGATCTGCGCCTGCTGCGGAGCAAGGGCCTGCAGATGGTGTATATGGGGCTGGAGTCCGGGTGCGACGCGGTGCTGGAGAAGATGCAGAAGGGCCACACGGCGGCGGAGATCGTGGCGGCGGGGCAGAAGGCCCGGCGGTGCGGGCTGGCGCTGTCGGTGACGGCCATCTCCGGGCTGGGGAGCGTGGCACACTGGCGGGAGCACGCCGCGGACACGGCCAGAGCCGTCAGCGAAATGAAGCCGGACTATCTGGGGCTGCTGACGCTGATGGTGGAGCCGGGAACGCCGCTGGAGGCCTGGGTGCGGGAGGGCAGCTTTACGCTGCTCAGCCCCCTGGAGGTACTGAAGGAAACAGAGCTGTTTTTACAGCACGTGGACAGCGAAGGAACCGTGTTCCGCGCCAACCATGCCAGCAACTATCTGACGCTGAAGGGCACACTGAACGGCGACCGGAAGGCGCTGCTGGCGCAGATCGCCGCGGCGCTGGACGGCCGGCGGGACCTGAAGCCGGAGTTTTTGCGGGCGCTGTAGCGCACACGCGCATTCAAAAGGGCTTCCCACAGGGAAGCCCTTTTGCTGTCCAACCAGCCCCGCGCTCTGCGGAAAAGGGCGGACTTGACAGGGTAGGTGGTTTTGTATATAATAGGCAGGATTTATATCAAAAGGAGGATACAGGGCGATATGGATACCGACAGCGGCGACCATCCCGGGAACTTGCCGGGCTGCCATCTGTTTTTTGCGGCATATCTGCGCCGCCTGACGCGGGGCAGACGTGCTTTTTTGCGCCTTTAGACCGGCGCGGATCACAGAAACAGACGACAGAAAAAGGAGCTATTGATCGTGTCAACGACTACATATATCATTATTATGGCGGTATGCCTGCTGCTGTCCGCCTATTTCTCGGCCACGGAGACGGCGTTCTCCTCGGCCAATGTCACGCGGCTGAAAATGCTGGCGGAAAAAGGCAACAGCCGTGCCGCGCTGGCGTGCCGGCTGCTGGAGCGCTATGACAAGCTGCTGTCCACCATTCTCATCGGCAACAACATCGTGAACATTGCCATGGCATCCCTGGCCACGGCACTGTTCGTCAAAAGCTTCGGCGATGCCGGCGCTACGCTGTCCACCATCGTGGTAACGGTGGTGGTGCTGATCTTCGGCGAGATCTCCCCCAAGAGCATCGCCAAGGACTGCGCCGAGAGCTGGGCCATGACGGCCGCGCCGTTTCTGCGGTGCCTGATCTGGCTGCTAATGCCGCTGAACGCGCTGTTTTCCCTGTGGAAAAAGCTGCTGGCCAGGATGTTTCATTTGGATGGGGATAACAAAATGTCCCCGGAGGAGCTGCTGATGCTGGTGAACGAGGTGCAGCAGGAGGGCAGCATCGACAAGGACGAGGGCGACCTGCTGAAGAACGCCATCGGCTTTTCCGAGCAGGAGGCGCAGGACATCCTCATCCATCGGGTGGACCTGGCGGCACTGCCGGTGGACGCCACCAAGGAAGAGGTGGCGGACCTATTCACCCAGACGAAGTATTCCCGGCTGCTGATCTATCGGGAGGACATCGACCACATTATCGGCACCATACACCAGAAGGACTTTTATGTGGGCTGCGGCGTAACGGACAAGCCGCTGGAAGAGATACTCTCCCCGGTCATGTTCGTGCTGGAAAACGAGCCAATCAGCCTGCTGCTGAAAAAATTGCAGCTGGCCAAGACCCAGGTGGCCGTGGTGGTGGACGAGTACGGCGGCACCTGCGGCATCGTGACCATGGAGGACATTCTGGAGGAGCTGGTGGGCGAGATCTGGGACGAGCACGACGAGGAGGAGGTCTTTATCCACAAGGTGGACAAGGACACCTATCTGGTGGACGCGGCCATGGACTTTGACGATTTTGCCGAGTTCTTCCATCTGAACGAGGAGACGGAGATGACGTCCGTCAGCGGCTGGGTGATGGAGCAGTGCGACCGGGTTCCTGAGGTAGGCGACCGGTTCAGCTGCCAGGATCTGGACGTGCTGGTGACGCGGGTGGACAACCACCGCACTTGCGAGATCAAGGTGGTCCGGCGGGAAGCGTCCGGCGGCGAGATCACCGACAAGACATAAGCAGAAGCACCCGGAGGCATAAGCCTCCGGGTGCTTATTTTTTCCTGTGAGGAACCTCCCCTAAGGTGAGTCCAATATTACCATACCACCATCCGCCCGCCAATGCAAGAAGAACTTTCGCTTCTGCAACAATTTCTCCCTAATTCTATATATTATATGATAATTCCGATGAAATATCTGCGTTTTGCACCGTTGACAGCGGAGGTATGGGGGTGTACCATCGGAGCATATTTTTTACAGGGGAGATGGCGGGATGAAGTATATTTTTGTGACCGGCGGCGTGGTGTCCGGGCTGGGAAAGGGCATCTGCGCGGCATCGCTGGGCCGGCTGCTGAAGCAGTGCGGTCTGCGGGTGCGAAACCAGAAGTTCGATCCGTACCTGAATGTAGACCCGGGGACCATGAGCCCTTACCAGCACGGCGAGGTGTTCGTCACCGACGACGGCGCGGAGACGGATCTGGACCTGGGACACTATGAGCGCTTCGTGGATGAGGCGCTGACCGGCGACAGCTCCGTTTCCTCTGGAAAGATCTTCTGGTCGGTGCTGAACCGGGAACGGCAGGGCGGCTATCTGGGCGGCACGGTGCAGATCATCCCCCATGTGACCGACGAGATCAAGCGGCGGTTGTACGCCATGGATGATGGACAGACGGACGTGGTCATCGCGGAGATCGGCGGCACGGTGGGTGACATCGAGAGCCAGCCGTATCTGGAGGCCATCCGTCAGGTGGCGGCGGAGCGGGGACGGGAAAACGTGCTGTATATCCACGTGCCGCTGGTGGTCTCCATCCCCGGCAGCGGCGAGCTGAAGAGCAAGCCCACACAGCACTCCGTGAAGGAGCTGCTGAACGTGGGAATCCAGCCGGATATCCTGGTGTGCCGCACCGACAGCCCGCTGCCGGAGGACATGCGGAAGAAGATCGCACTGTTCTGCAATGTCAGTGAGGACTGCGTCATCCCCAACCTGACGGCGTCCACCCTGTATGAGGTGCCCCTGCTGCTGGAGCGGGAGGGGCTGTGCCGGGTGGTGTGCCGCAAGCTGGGACTGGGCGCCGGCGAGCCGGATATGCGGCACTGGCAAGAGCTGGTGGCGCAGATACACGCGGCGGAGCAGCGTCATGTGACCATCGCGCTGGTGGGCAAATACACGGAGCTGCACGACGCCTATCTCAGCGTAGCGGAGTCGCTGTTCCACGCGGGGACCGCCTGCGGCGCACAGGTGGACATCCGGTGGGTGGACTCACAGCACCTGACGGCGGAAAACCTCACGGAAACGCTCTGCGGGTGCAGCGGCATATTGGTGCCCGGCGGCTTCGGTGACCGGGGCATTGAGGGGATGATCCTGGCGGCACAGTACGCGCGGGAGAAGGGTATCCCCTATCTGGGCATCTGCCTAGGGATGCAGATCGCGGTCATCGAATTTGCGCGGCACGCAGCCGGGTGGGCGGATGCCCACAGCGCAGAGTTCAGCGCCGTGACGGCACATCCGGTCATCGACCTGATGCCGGACCAGGTGGGCGTGACCGCCAAGGGCGGCACCATGCGGCTGGGCAAGTATCCCTGCGTGCTGGCGGAGGAAACAAAGGCCCGGGAGGCCTACGGCCAGCGGGAGATATGGGAACGCCACCGTCACCGGTATGAGTGCAGCAACGTGTTCCGGCCGGAGCTGGAGGCCGTGGGCCTGCGGGTGGCGGGTACGTCGCCGGATGGCCGTCTGGTGGAGATGGTGGAGATACCGGACCATCCGTGGTTCGTGGGCTGCCAGTTCCACCCGGAGTTCAAGAGCCGGCCGGACCGGCCCCATCCCCTGTTCCGCGGCTTTGTGGCCGCAGCACTGGCGCAGCAATAAGGAGGCACAAAAAGGCCCGCCCCTGCGGGGCGGGCCTTTGCGCTCAGCGCATCAGGGCTGCATGGCCGCGGCGGTGGCCGGGTCAAGGTAATACTGCCCGTCGCCGCCCCGGTAGTAGATATTCTGGATAAACCCGTGGAGGTCATACTCCACCTTGGTGTTGGGCTCCGCCGCTATGGTGTACATCTCCTCCGGGAAGATGTCCTCCCGGCTGTTGATCTCCTCCTCGGTCAGGTCGCCGCCGCTTTCCACAGTACGGTTCAGGTGGGCGTCGTAGTACACCACGGAGTAGTCCTGCATCCACATGGGGATATAGACCACCTTCGTGCCGGTCTGCCCGTCCTCCTGCGTCTGGGAGATGCCCTCCACCGGCGGCACGTCGCCTTCATCGGCGGGCAGCGTCTCCGCGCCGCAGGCACTCAGCGTCAGCAGCGCCAGCAGGCACGCGATAACGGTGATTTTTTTCATGGTCTTAGCTCCTTTCGCTCTCATACATGCTCTCTGCCGTGGACACCAGCTCCTGCCGGGACTGACCGCCGATCAGCAGGAACAGGCAGTTGGCTCGCTCGTCCACCCACACCAGCGCCGCAGCGCCCTCCGGGATGGACACCTGATGGAAATGCACGGGGTCGCTTCCCCGATAGAACCACAGGCCGCAGCCGTGCTGCACCTGCGGAGAGGTGCCCTCCGCGGGCAATATGCGGTACAGCTGCGCGGACAGGCCATGTACGGTCACATTCTCCGTCTCGTAGTCCTCCGGCTCGCCCGCCCCGCCCGTGGGACGCTGCCCCGTCTCCGTGGAGGAGAGGCCGCCGGTGCTGTTGCTTCGCAGCTCCACGCTGATGGGCTCGTCGCCGGTCATGGGCACGGCCTCAAACAGCAGATCGCCCTGTGAGGACGTCCAGCGCATGACCCGGATGCCGTTCTCCCTGCCAGTAAAGTCGCCCGACAGGACATAGCCCAGCGGGGCGGTGGGGGTGTAGTCCTGCACCGTGCCCCCGGCGTCCGCCGGGGTGATGCGGTAGGCTGTCACCAGCTCCGTTATCTGCACGAACCAGCGGCTTACCGCCGCCCGCGCCACCGGACTGGCCGCCAGCACCGCGCCAAAGGTCAGCAGTGCCGTCAGAGCGGCCGCCGCCGCGCGTCGGCCCCATCGTCGGACCGCCTGCCGGCGGGTCACACAGCGCGTCAGCGCCGTCATGTCCGCCTGAAAGGCCGGGGAAAATCCATCCTCCGGCGCCGGCAGCGCCGCCGCCAGCTGCACCGCCAGTCGGCGCGCGCCGCAGCACAGCGCTTCATCATTGAGCAGAATGCTCATACAGATATGCCCTCCTTTTCCAGTTCTGTACGCAGGGCGGCCTTGGCCCGCTGCAGAAGCTTCTGGGCCGCGGCAAAGGACAGCTCCAGCAGGGACGCCGTCTCACGGGTGCTGTAGCCGCAGCCGTAGCGCAGCAGCAAGGCCTCGCGGCAGCGGGGCGGCAAGCGCCCCATAGCGTCGGCCACCGGGTCGCCGCAAGGCGGTGGCGTGACCAGAACGGTGTTCTCGTCAAAGGGCACGCCGTCACGGCGGGCCTGCTGCCGCAGGATGTCGATGCATTTGCGCTCCACGGTCACCACCAGATAGGCCTCCAGCTGCGTCTCCGGCAGCTTCGCCAGCCGGGAAAAGCGCTCCGCCAGTGCCAGGAACGATTGCTGCACCGCGTCCTCGGCGTCCGCCTGAGCGGACAGCCTCCGCCGCGCCAACGCCAGCATCCGCCCGCAGCAGGCGCGGTATACGTCCTCAAAGAGCCGCCGCTCCTCCGCGCTCTCCAGCGCCGTCATGCACACCGTCAAACGCCCACCTCCCCGCAGCTTGTTGCATTCATCATAACACAGGCGGCCGCCCTGTGTCATCACTATATAAACGGCGCAGCGGAGCAAATGCGGACAGGAAAACCGAAAATTTTTTCAAAAAACGCGTTTCCCTATGGAAAAAGGACGCCGGGGCGTCCTTTTCGGGTAAGACTGTTCATACATATACAGAAGGCGATGCCGGCTACACCATGACGAACATATTATAATGCTTCATCAGGCGGATATCCTCCTTGGATATCTTCAGCTCCTGGACCAGCGCCTTGTCGATGGAAAGCGGTGTTTTGCTGAGAAGGCGCTTGGCGGCGGAGGGCATCAGCGGTCGGCAGGAGATGCCATAGGTCAGCACCCACTTCCGGTCGTCATCCATGTAGGGCTGGGGAATGCCGATCTGGTATTTGTCCATGGGCATATCGTCATTCTGGAACAGCATGGCGCTGAACGCCTCGTAGTGGGTCAGGGTGCCGTGGTAGGTGCTCTCACAGACCCGGTAGTGGGCCAGGTCCTTGATGTTCATGTACATGAGCACCTCGGCCGTGCTGCTCTCCTCCGTGGGGAATATATCGATCACGGTGCACTGGGCGCGGTTGACCCGGCCGTCGAAGAAGTACATATATAATTGGGAGACCTCCCGGAAAAAGGCGGGCACCTCCGCGTTGTACTCCTGGTTAATATCCGGTGTATTGCGGTACAGCAGATCATAGATGCTGACCTTCAGGGCGTTGGCGATGTCGTAAAGCGTGGCAATATCCACGGAGATCTGTCCGTTCTCGTACTTGGAGATGGCCGAACGGGTCTTGTAGATGGCCTGAGCCAGCTCGTCCATCGACATACCCCGGCTTTTGCGGGCGTAGCGGATGCGGCTGCCGACTTCTCTTGTGATATTTTCTCTTGCAGTGTCCATAGGTGATTTCCTCAAAATCAATTCAGGCTCATTTTTGCGCTGGTTTTTAACGATTATAGCAAAATACGTCAAATATGTCAACAAACGTTCCGTTCAAGAAACATAATTTGCACAAATTGTTCCGCAGGGGGAACAGGCGACAAATTGCCACCCGGTCCATTTTCCGTTATAATGGCAACTAAGGTAAACCTTACGTACGCAAAACTGTACAAAATCACAATAATACTACGTTGAAATTGGAGAGGTGTACAAAATGAAGGTCAAAGCTGATACGTTGTTTTATGGCGGCAAGATCTACACGATGGAAGCGCCGGGCGTCTGCAAGGAAGCAGTGGTGCTGAAGGACGGCAAATTTGCCTATGTGGGCACAAAGGAAGAGGCGCTGGAGCGCTTTGACTGTGCGAAGTGCATTGATCTGCAGGGCAAGACTGTGCTGCCCGGCATGGGTGACTCCCACCTGCACTTCTTCGCTTTCTGCCAGACTTATACCACGGTGGACCTGGGCGGCGCCACCTCCCGCGCCGAGGCACTGCAGCTGCTGCGTGACCGCGCGGCGGAGACGCCCAAGGGCGAGTGGATCAAGGGCTCCAACTTTGACCAGTCCAAGTGGAAGGACTGCGAAGACCGGCTGCCCACCCGTCTGGACCTGGACGAGGCCAGCACCGATCACCCCATCGTCATCAAGCGCGTGTGCCTGCACACGGCGGTGGCCAACACCATGGCGCTGGAAAAAGCCAACATCACCAACGGCTACATATACGGTCCCGGCGGCCTGGTGGAGCTGGATGCCGACGGCAATCCCAACGGCATTTTCCGTGAGCAGGCCTCCAAGATCTACGACAATCTGATCCCCGACCCGTTCCTGGTGCCCGCCACCCGTGAGAAGTGCATGAAGAAGGGTCTGGCGCTGGCCTCAAGCCTGGGCGTGACCATGATGCACACCTACGCCGCGGAGATCTGGCACTATGACGAGGACTTCGCCGACTATGTGGCCCGCAGCAACCGCGGCGAGCTGCCGGTGCGTATGGCCGTGTGCCTGGACTATATGTTCGACCCGGAAAACCTGACACCCGAGCAGCGGAATGATCCCTATCGTGCCGCACGGATGGGCAGCTTCAAGAGCTTCTCTGATGGCTCCCTGGGCTCCCGTTCCGCCAAGCTGTACACCGACTACGCGGACGATCCCGGCAACACCGGTATTCTGGTCATCAGCCCCGAGGATCTGGCCAAGAGGATGTACAAGGCATACCGCCACGGCTTGCAGCCCGCCACCCACTGCATCGGCGACAAGGCGCTGGAGGTCACTCTGGACGCGGTGGAGTACTGCCTGCAGCAGGGGCTGAAGGATGGCATGACGCCGGAGGAGCAGGCCAAGCGTCTCCCCTTCCGCATCATCCACGCCCAGATGGCCACGCCGGAGCTGATCGAGCGCATGAAGAAGCTGCCGATCGTGCTGGATATCCAGCCCACGTTCCTGATGACCGACCTGCACTGGATCGAGGAGCGCGTAGGCAAGGAACGCGCCGTGCTGAGCTATCCCTGGAAGACGTATCTGGACGCGGGACTGATCATGGCCGGCGGCTCCGACGCACCGGTGGAGAGCTTCAATCCCTGGATCGGCATCTACGCCACCGTGACCCGTCAGGATATGGACGGCTATCCCGTGGGCGGCTATCACCCCAACGAGAAGCTATCCGTGTATGACGCGGTGTGTATGTACAGCAAGAACGTGGCCTACGCCAACGGCGATCAGGACCTGATGGGAACCATCGAGGCCGGCAAGTTCGCCGACATGGTGGTCATCGACCGCGACATCTTCCACATTCCCGAAAACGACATCAAGGACATCCAGGTGCTGAACACCTATATGGCCGGCATCGAGAGATATCACCGCGACTGATACGCGCAGCATAACAAAGGAGCTAAGACATGAAATTAAATTCTTTTGACAAGGTCAAGCAGTTGACGGAAGAGATGGTCGCCATCCCCAGCATCAACAAGGAGCCGGGCGGCGAGAGCGCCGTGGCCCGCTATATACAGGACTTCTATATGTCCCTGCCCTACTTCCAGGCACATCCCGAGCAGGTCAAGTGCTTCCAGACCAAGAACGACTTTGTGGTGCGGCACAGCACGCTGGCCTATGTGAAGGGCACCAAGGGCAATTCCAACCGCACGGTCATCCTCATCGGCCACATCGACACCGTGGGCGTGGACGATTTCGGCACCATCCGCGAGTACGCGTTCCGCTGCGAGGAGCTGCCCGCCAAGCTGCGCGAGACGTTCGTGCTGCCCCAGGAGGTCATTGACGATATCGAGTCCGGCGAGTATCTGTTCGGCCGCGGCGCGCTGGATATGAAGTCCGGTGTGGCAGGCCATATGTACCTGATCCAGTACTTCTCTGAGCATCCCGAGGAGCTGGATGGCAACCTGCTGGCTATCGGCGAGTGCGACGAGGAGGACAACTCCAAGGGCATCATCACCGCCCTGGACCTGCTGGAGGAGCTGAAGGAGAAGGAGCACTTCGAGTATGTGGCGTGCATCAACGCGGATTACTCCACCAACTACGCTCCCGGCGACGAGAACCGCTACATCTACTACGGCAGCATCGGCAAGCTGCTGCCCTGCTTCGCCGTGTTCGGCAAGGAGGCCCATGTGGGCCAGGCCTTCAGCGCGCTGGACCCCAACCTGGTGCTGGCCAACATCACGCGCAAGATGTCCCTGAACACTGACCTGTGCGACATCGCCCAGGGTGAGGTGGCCATTCCGCCCATCTCCCTGAAGCAGATGGACACCAAGGGCCCCTACACTGTGCAGACGGCGCTGACGGCCTTTGGTTACTACAACTTCTTCACCCACGGCTGGAGTCCTTCCATCGTGCTGGAAAAGAGCAAGCAGATGGCTGTGGAGGCCTTTGACGAGACGGTGGAGTACCTGAATGCCCAGTACAAGCGCTTCTGCGAGCTGAGCAAGGTGGACTTCCACCAGCTGCCCTGGAAGACCCGTGTCTACACCTGGAACGAGTTCTATAACGAGCTGGCCGCCGTGCACGGCGAGGCCTTCAAGAAAGCCATTCACGAGTTCACCGTGAAGCTGCATGAGGACGATCCTGAGCTGGATCTGCGGCTGTTCGGCCTGCGTGTGGTGCAGGAGGCATGGAAGTGGTCTGAGGACAAGTCCCCCGCCGTGGTGGTGTTCTTCGGCTCCATCTTCAGTGCCCGTATCGAGATGACCGGCCGCACGGCCAAGGAAAAGGCTCTGCTGGACGCGGTGGAGAGCGCCATCGAGGTGGTGCGGCCCGAGGCCCAGCGCCAGATCAAGACCCGTATGTTCTACCCCTACATCTCCGACTCCAGCTTTATGGCCGTGTGCGACGACACCCTGGCCATCCAGGCGCTGGAGACGAACATGCCCCAGTACGGCGTGAAATACACGCACCCGGTGGATAAGATCCGTCAGATCGACGTCCCCGTTGTCAATATCGGTACCTTCGGCCGCGACGGACATATGCTCACCGAGCGCGTGGATATGCGGCAGACGTTCCAAAATGTTCCCAACATCACCTATGAAGCGGTGAAGCGTCTGCTGAGCTGAGCTATCCCTCCCTACGCTGAGAGACCCTGTCAAAACGCACAAAACGCACCAAGCACAAAACGCAAAACGCACAAGCGCAATCACAGAGAAAATCACCTATTGTTTCGCGTGAAAGGAGAAAAGTATGGTTATACTGCAAGCTATTCAAGATTTTGGTAACTGGTTCTGGGGCATTCCCATTTTGATCCTCATCGGCGGTGGCGGTCTGTTCCTGACCATCTATCTGGGCTTCCCCCAGATCCGCCACTTCGGCTACGCCATGAGCCAGACCTTCGGCAAGATGTTCGCCAAGAAGGAAGAGGGCAAGGTCCGTCCCATCTCCGCCGCATTCGCGGCCCTGGCCTGCGCCGTCGGCGCTTCCAACATCGTCGGCGTGCCCGTGGCTATCGCCCTGGGCGGCCCCGGCGCTGTGTTCTGGATCTGGATCCTGGCTATCTTCGGCATGTGCACCAAGTACTGCGAGGTCGCGATGGGCATCAAGTACCGTCGTAAGAACGACGTAGGCGAGTGGGTCGGTGGCCCCGCCTACTACCTGCGCGGTCTGGGCAAGAAGATCGGCGTCGTGTTCGGCGTCGGCTACGCCTTCTTCTTCATGATCGAGCTGGTCCCCTCCCTGGCCTCTCAGGGCGTTTCCGCTGCTGAGCAGTTCAACGTCTTCGGCGCAAACCAGACCGTCACCGGCATCATCATTGCCGTTCTGGTGGGCGTTATCCTGGCCGGCGGCTTCAAGCGCGTGTCCAGCGTCACCGACATCCTGGTGCCCGTGATGGCCTGCCTGTACGTGCTGGGCGCTCTGGTCATCATCTTCGCCCATGTGGGCGAGCTCCCCGCTATTTTTGGCATGATCTTCCAGGATGCCTTCACCGGCCGCGCCGCTGTGGGCGGCTTCGCCGGCGCCACCGTCATGGCTGCTATCCGTTGGGGCGCTGCCCGCGGCGTGTACTCCAATGAGGCGGGCGTAGGCTCCACCATCGCCGGTCACTGCACCGCCGATACGGATCACCCCATCCGTCAGGCCCAGTTCGGTATCTTCGAAGTCTTCATGGATACCATCGTTATCTGCACCATCACCGCCCTGGCTGTTCTGGCCTCCGGCGTGTGGACCCAGGAGGGTCTGAGCTCCGGCCAGCTGGCCCTGGCTGCTTTCCAGTCCGTGTTCGGTAACTTCGGCGCCATTTTCGTCGCCATTACGGTGTTCATGTTCGTGTTCTCCACGATCATTTCCGCCGGCTTCTTCGGCCAGATCCAGGCTGAGATCCTGTTCGGCCGTAAGTTCTCCAAGATCTGGGTGTTTATGTATCCCCTGTTCATCGGCATCGCCTGCGCGTTCTCCAACGTGACCACCATGTACATGATCACCGACGGCTTCATGGCTATTATCGTCATCCTGAACATGATCGGCCTGCTGCTGATGTGCAAGCAGGTGAAGGACCTGCAGAAGGAGTACTACAACACTCCCGGTATGTACTACCTGGCTGACAAGGCCGCCAAGGAAGCCAAGAAGGCTGCCAAGTAACGGCTGACACAGCATAACACAGCGATAACGTAATTCCCCTGTACTGACATCCCCCGCGTTTTGTGCGTTTACCCCCCCTGGACCTCTCAGCGAAGGGTGCTGGTCCCCTCCAGCGCCGGGGCCCGGTCCGGCCTTGTGCCGGGCCGGGCTTCCGGCATTTCAGGGGGCCTGTCCCACCCCACGATAAAAGGGAACGACCGCCGAATGGGCGGTCGTTCCCTTTTGTGCGGCGGGTGCTTGTTTAACCAAAGGTGCCTTTTTATACACATCACTATCCGGCGGATCGCACCGTTATTCCTCTGCGGGCAGCGTCACGGTAAATGTGGAGCCATTTCCAGGGCGGGAGAACACCGTCACCCTCCCGCCGCACAGCGTTACCACCCGGCGGACAATGGAGAGGCCCAGGCCGTTGCCCCGGTCATCCGGGTATGGCGCAGCCCGGTAGAACCTGTCGAAAATGTGCCGCTGTGTCTCCTCGTCCATACCGATACCCGTATCGGAGACAGACACGGTGACCTCTCCCTCACCCCGCCGCAGCACCACGGTGATCTGCCCGCCGGCGGGCGTGAACCGGATAGCGTTGGAGAGTAGGTTAGACCAGATGTGCTCCACCAGCTCCTCATTGCCGTAATAGTCCACCGGATCCAGGTCTCCCTCCACGGTCAGGCTCTTTTTCAGCCACTCCCTCTCCTGCTGGCGCACACACCGGCGGAGCTGTTCATCCAGGCTGTACAGCGTCTTGTCGGACACGATCTCGGTGTTTTCGTACCGGGCCAGCTCCAGAACGTGGGTGCTCATGGCAGCCAGCCGTTCGGACTGCTGCACCACGGTGTCTGTATAGGTCCGCCGCTGCTCCGATGTCAGGTCGTCGTTTTGCAGCAGCTTGGCAAATCCCCGGATGGAGATAAGCGGCGTTTTGAACTCGTGGGAAAAGGTATTCACAAAGTCCATTCGCAGCAGCGCCACGCTGGACAGTTCCTCCGCCATTTTATTAAAGCTGCGGATATATTCCGCCACCTCGCCCCGGGCGCCCCGCATATCCACCCGCACGGTATAATCGCCCTCCGCCACCGACTGCGTGGCCTGCATCAACCGTGACAGCGGCGCCAGATACCCACGGAAAATGAATATGGCCAGCAGTACGCCCAGGATGGCGCTGACCGAAAGGATGAGGATGGGCCACAGCAGCGTATAGCTGGCGTCCTCCAGATGCACCAGCCGCTGCACCAGTGTAAATATCCCCAACGCCATCCCCACATACACCGCCACCAGCCCAAGCACCAGCAGGAACATGGTGCCCAGCAGCCGGACAGGCGGCTTTTCTTTTTTCACCTTATTTCTGGCCATTGCCGTCCTCCCGGGGCATCCCCATATAGCCAAATCCCCGAATCGTCCGCAGCTCGAAATCCGGGTTGTCCCGGAATTTCTCTCGCAGTCGGGAGATGTAAACCTCCACAGTGTGCTCGTCCACATCACTGTCCAGATCCCATATGTCGTCGATAAGCTGCCGTTTTGTGAAAAGCGTCCGGGGGTAAGACAGCAGCTTATACAGCAGCAAAAACTCCTTAGCAGACAGCTGCCACGTACTCTGCGGAGTGATGACCTGCAGGGAGCCGCGGTCCAGCACCGTGGTGCCCACCGTCAAGCGTCGGTCTGCCCGGCTGCAATACCGCCGCAGCAGGGCCTCGATACGCCAAAGCATCTCCTCCTCGTCCACTGGCTTGACCATATAGTCATCCGTCCCCGCCCGGAACCCCCGGCGCTTGTCCTCCTGGGTCACGCGGGCCGTCACCATCAGCACCGGCAGATCGCAGTTCCCCTCCCGCAGCGTCTGGGTGAAGGTAATGCCGTCCATCCGCGGCATAGTGATATCCACCACCGCCAGATCGCACTGGTAGTGTTCCATCACCTCCAGCGCCTCCACACCGTCCCGCGCAGGGCACGGCTCATACCCGGCACGCCGCAGCACCTCGCACATCAGAAATCTGGCATTGTCATCGTCCTCGGCCACCAAAATGCGGAACATGGCTGTCCCTCCCTTGTGTTTTTTTGGATTTTATCACACCTGCTCTCAAAAATCGAGATTTTTTGAGCTTATGTTGAGGTTTCTTCGGTATACTGCCGTTACCATAGGAAAAATAGGAGGAACACCCCATGCCCAGACCTGTCTGCATCACCTACGACAGCACCTGTGACCTGACGCCCCAGCTGCTGGAGCGCTTCCATATCCGCACCATACCCCTGACTATCCAGAGTGGCGGGCGTGTCTTCCCTGATGACGGAAACTACACCTCGGCGGAGCTGTACACCGATTACCGCCGGAACGGCACCCTGCCCAAAACAACAGCGATCAGTCCAGAAGCGTTCAAGGCATTTTTCTCCCCGCTTTTAGCGGAAGGCTATGACATCGTCCACATCGACATCAGCTCGGAGCTGTCCTGCACCTGCCAGAACGCGGTACTGGCGGCACAGGAGCTGACGGACCAGGGACAGATCCACGTGGTGGACAGCCGCCAGCTCTCCACCGGCGGCGGGTTGCTGGCACTACAGGGGGCCAAGCTACGGGACAGCGGTATGGCGGCGGTGGACATCGCCGCGGAGCTGCGCCGCCTGACACCCTGCAGCGACACCAGCTTCGTACTGGACACACTGGAGTTTATGTGGAAGGGCGGCCGCTGCAGCGGCGTGACGGCGCTGGGCGCCAATATGCTGAAGCTGAAGCCCTGTCTTGAAATGCGGGAGGGCAAGCTGGCAGTCTGCAAAAAGTACCGCGGCGCCATGGAAAAGGTGTACCGCCAGTATATCACCGAACGGTTGGCGGATAAGACAGTTGTGGCTGATCACGCTTTCATCACCCACTCCGGCGAGGTGGCGGAGGGCACTCTACAGGAACTGACGAAGCTGGTACGGGAACTGGCACCCTTCCAGGAGGTATTCGTCACTCAGGCTGGCTGCACTGTGTCCTCACACTGCGGCCCCGGCACCCTGGGCGTGCTGTTCCTGCGGCAGCCGGAGCAATAACAAGCTGCACATCAGTTGTGCACCCATGTCCGCACCAGGTCGGGCACCCATCCGAACACACGGCGGCACTCTGCCCTGCATTCTTGTTCGGTACAGTCCGGATGTGCGGCCATATAGGCCAGCAGGTACGCCCGTACATTCTCGCGAATGCTTTTCCGGGCGAACCGGAAATCATACTTTGGAATTGCGTCCAGCGCAAATGAGGTCAGCGGGGCGTCGCTGTAACAGGGTTTGGTCAAGTTCACACGGGTCGTGTGGCAGATAGTGTGACGGGCGTCCGCAGGGTGGAGTATGTCCTCCAGATGCTCGAAGTCCGCTTTCGTTTTGCCGGTGCTCAACAACACGCGCGGAAGCTGCGTCTGTGTCAGAAAGTGCCCGTTGGCGAGAGTAGCCTTCAGCAGAAAGGACAGGCAGAGATCCTCCGAATTTGATAAGCAAATATCCACACCGCCGTAGCCTCGCTCATGGAAATACAGCTGTCCAAATCGGTTTTTTTGCTTGCGGCTGCGATGGGTATTCTGGTCGGGAAAACGCGTTTCGTCATAGCAATAGGCCTCTACCCACAGCGGCTCAATGGTCACGCCAAAGACCTCGATGCGGCAATCATTGATAAGCTTATCGCCCAGCGCTTGCAGAATATGTACCGGTTCATCATAAGCGGCATTTTTTAAATTGCTGACCAAGGTCCACAAGTCGGCAGCGCGGTCCATACACTCAGTCCTTTCCGGGGCGTTTCAAAAAGTATATCACTTGGATGGCATTCGTACAAGTTCCATAGGAAGAACTTTGCGTAAGGACACACATTCGCCACGTTAGCCCTGCAAAACGGCGTGGATGTGAAAACCGTCAGCAGTATGCTACGTCGCTACGACGCGGGCTTCACCCTGCGCACCTACACCCACGCCACGCGGCAAAAGCAAGACGAAGCCGCGCAGGCCATGGGCAGCTTCATGGCACAGGTGATGTAAATGCCGAAAGCGATAAAAGCACGGGAGAGGAAGCTGAACTTCCTCTCCCGTGCTTTTTCGCCCTTTCTGCGCATTTCCGCGTGTGGGTCACGGTGTGGGTCAAAACTGTCCCACACCGTGACCCACAGATTAAATTGGCAAAAAGTAAAGAAAAAGTCCTGTTTTCGAGAGAAAACATATTCCATGGAAATAGGTGTTCTGTCACCACTTCCATGTCGCGCTACGCAGGTAAGAAAACAGGGAAAAAGATTGCCGACGAAGAAACGGCGCAGAAAATCATCGCTGCACTGGAAAATGAGAGCATCAAGTATGAGACATACTTCAAGCTTATCATTGCCACGGGGATGCGGCGCGGCGAATGCTGCGCCCTGCAATGGCGGGATATCGACCGAGAGCAGCTCAATATCCACAGCCTGCGCCACACCGCTGCCAGCCTGATAATCGCGGGCGGTGCGGACATGGCAACGGTAGCGGGTATCCTCGGCCACAGCCAGCTCTCCGCCACGCTGGATATCTATACCCACACCTTCGATAAGAACAAAAAAGCCGCCAGCGCAGGATCGCAAGGGATGCTTGAGATATGGCGCAGGATAGCTCCGTACTGAGTATCCTGCGCCTTCCGTGTGGCAGGAGTGACGGCAGTTACGGGAAAAACTGCGGGGTCACGGTAAAAATTCAAGGAGAAAAAGTGCGCTTTTGGGCTTACGCCGGAAGCAAATAAAATGATAGGAATAAACGCGCCACTGGCTAACTGCGGCAGCCAAAGTGAGTTCGTAGAAAAGGCTGTTCGGTTCTATGACGGCTACCTGAAGGTGCAGAACGCTGGAGCGTTCCTGCCCCACGCAGTGTCTGACGTGCTGGAAGGTACGCTGGGCGTCTTCGCAAACCGCATGTCCAAGCTGCTGTTCAACCTGACCGTGGAGCACAATATCACCAACCATCTGCTGGCGGCAGACGTGGACATGACTCGCGAGGAGTACAACAAGCTGTGCGGCGGCAGCGTCCGCGAGGTCACCAGCACACGGGGTATGCCAAGAATCTGACTTGGCACTTAACAAACCCCCTCGTTGCAAAGCGCGGCAGTCCATGTTATAATAAAAATATCTGTGTTGCAGGTAGCACACTCGGGACAACAGCAACCAAATCTTCTTCCGTGTCAGATGGACACACCCTGCACTCGGTGCTGTAGGGATATTCGCCCAAGGAGAGCCTGACTCTGATAGAGACATCTGGGCAGGAGAACCAGGACAAATTTCAATTAATTGGGAAATGTTGTAATAATCGGCCATGTTAAATCAACTATACTAATAGAGCATCCACGTTGGCATATCAGTAGGGAGGTGACATATGAAATATTCAGCCTAATTGCTTGTGTTCGTGTGTTTACAAAACAAGTAGTGAAAGCCTTGGCGGAAAATAAATGGCTCGTTTGTATTTACCCCCTTTTACTTCCGCGCGGTTTGTATTATTATAATGAGGTGCAGAAAAGAAATCCAATCCACAGTATTCTTTACACCGCAAGGCAGTCCTTTGCGGTGGGCTTAAAACTACCGCTTTATGAATGTGAGGGGAATCGACTAAAAAAGAGATCGCTAGGTCATCACGTTTCTGAAGGTAGAAAGAAACAGGTAAGGAGGTTAGCAAATGGCACACGATGGTAAATTCGCTCAATATATACGCAGAAAGCATATCCACTGGATGGTTGCTGCAGTGCTGTGTGCGCTAGTTGCATTGCTTGTGTTGCGCAGAATTCAGATGCCTGCCGATGTCCCGCTGCCTCAAGTACCCGTCAGTGATCCTCAACCTAAAACGCCGTATTCCATTCCCATCGAGAATACAAAACTGTACGTTTATGTAAGCGGAGAGGGAGCCTTAGATTCTGAAGAAAGCACTACCTATCCCGAGGAAGCTGCTGTCGAATTAGCAAAATCGTTCCTCGACGACTTGATGACTCCTTCCGATGCTCGAACATTTACGATTACGGAGTACAGGGATCTCAAAGTGCGCCTACTGCCAACGACTGATATGGGCAGAGAAAGCGCGGACATATACGTACTTAGACCATCTGAAATCAGCAAAGATACTTGGATTGTGGAAATAGATGTTTCCTTTCAATATGAAGGGGTCATCAGCCCCATCGGGAGTGCCGATCAGCGGTGGATTGACAGCCTTTATCAAGGCAGTCCCATTGGTTTCCTACTAACACGAAACGGAACGGAGTATACAATGCGTTCTCGTTACAGTGATGCATAATAGCAGTGCAATATTTTTTAATTGAGTGATTTGTCCGTAACCGTCAAAACAGAGGGCGGCTGGACAGACATGGGACAATCATGTTTCGCCAACAATGAAAGAATTTATAGCCGCACTGGAGGGGGCAAACATTACAACAAAATTGGAGAATGGGAAAATTCATTTGCGGCAAGAAGTAAAAAGGCCGTGGCCATTTAAGCCCGAAACAATTAACTATTCAATAGGTTTTGCTGGCTGGAGTCGGAGTGTAGGCGCTAAAACGGCGCGGGAAGTCCTTCAAAAGCTGAAGCTTTACGAAGAGTATCCAGACTATCAAGACTTCCTTGAGGGGAAAGAACCTATGTACCAAATGGTAGAACAGTTTGAGGTTCCACTTAGGCGATTAAAAGATGAATGAATACGCATATTGTGCATTAAAAGTAGCAAAAGCCATCTGATAGATTGCCGAACTTCCTTTCCGCTCCTTTTTCGCCCCTTCTGCGCATTTCCGCGTGTGGGTCACGGTGTGGGTCAAAACTGTCCCACACCGTGACCCACAGATTAAATTGGCAAAAAAGTAAAGAAAAAGTCCTGCTTTCGAGAGAAAACAGGACTTTTTGGAGCTGCTGGGCGGATTCGAACCGCCGACCTCATCCTTACCAAGGATGCGCTCTACCTACTGAGCTACAGCAGCATATATGGCGACCAAGAAGGGGCTCGAACCCTCGACCTCCAGCGTGACAGGCTGGCGTTCTAACCAACTGAACTACTTGGCCATGTGCGCTTTCGTCTTGGAACTCAAGCTTGTTTATTATAGCAAGTACCGCGCAGAATGTCAACACCCATTTTCTGTTTTTCCTGCAATTTTTTCAGAGGGCGGCGGGTAATCGCCGCCCTCTGCTCTATTTACAGCTCCCGGGCCTTGAACCACTTCACGGACAGCGCCCAGCTGCCGATGAACACCGCCAGCGAGATGGCCGTAGTCACCAGCGGAGACAGCGTGGCCGGCGCGCCGGACTCCTTGGACAGGTTTACCAGCAGCACACAGACCCCCGCCACGACCATCAGCATGACGATATACACCACGCGCCCCTTGGTGGCGCCCAGCTTGTAGGTGGTGGGCAGCATGACCGAGGGGACGATCAGTCCCACCGGAGCCATCATCGCCAGAAACGGCATGGCCGCCACGGTATCGTGCCGCAGCAGCACCACCGGCACCGCCAGCAGGCAGACTGCCGCCGCCGTGACAAGGCAGGTGATGTACTTGACCGTCACGATCTGCCGCCGGGTCACGGGCAGCGTATCGCAGCAGGACTGCCAGCCGCTCTTTTCATCGTCGCCGATCAGCGACGCCGGCAGCGTCCCGGCGAAGAATATGGGATACAGCATCCACACCGCGCCACCGCTGCTGTCCGTGGACTGGTACAGGGCGAGCCCCAGAAAAATCACCAGCATCAGCAGATACGTCTTGCCGAAGTGCCACAGGCAGCGGCCCTCCTTATAAAACAATCCCTTCATCTCACACCTCCTTTGCCATGAACACGAACAGATCCTCAATATTCACCTGTCCCAGCGCCATACCGGCGGGCACGGCGCTGCGCCGCACCAGATACTCCGTACCGTAGGGCGTAGTGTGCCGCCCGCACACCGCCGCCGGGTCAATGTCCTCTGCACCGCCCCGCAGGATGCCGTACGCCTCCGTCAGCCGGTCCTTTTCCTCGCACAGCAGCAGCCGCCCCTTGTGCAGGAACGCAATGTAGTCGCAGATCTTCTCCAGGTCGCTGACAATGTGACTGGAGAGCAGCACGGCGTGCTCTTCATCCCGGGTAAAGTCTGCAAAGATGGTCAATATCTCGTCTCGCACCACCGGGTCAAGGCCGCTGGTGGCCTCGTCCAGCAGCAGCAGCTTCGGCTGATGGCTCAGCGCCGCCGCCAGCCCCAGCTTCATCTTCATGCCCCGTGAAAAGTCCCTGAAGGGCTTATCCTCCGGCAGCGCCAGCCGCCGCAGATAGCCCCGGTACACCTCCGGCTGCCAGCGGGTGAAAATGCCCGCCATCATGCGGCCGATCTGCCGGGCGGTCATGTACTCCGGCAGCCCTACCTCGTCCAGCACCGCGCCGATGTCCTCCCGCTCCAACGGGGTTAGCGCCCGGTTGTCCTTGCCGTAAACGGCGACGGTGCCCCCGTCCCGGCTGAGAGCATTCAGGATCAGCCGTATGGTGGTGGACTTGCCTGCACCGTTCTCGCCGATCAGTCCCATGATGCAGCCGGCGGGCAGCGTCAGGTCAAGCCCCTGCAAGGCAAAATCGCCCCGCCGCTTCGTCAGGCCGCGTATCTCCAATGCGTTCATTCTGCTTCCTCCTTCTGCAAGCGCCACATGTCGTCCAGCTCCTGCTCCGTCAGGCGGCAGGCGTTGGCCAGCCGCCGTATCTCCTGCATGTGGCTCTCTATTTTCCTGAGATTTTCCTCCCGCAGCAGCTCCGTGCTGCGCTCCGCCACGAAGCAGCCCTTGCCGGGCAGGGTGTAGATAAATCCCTCGTTTTCCAGTTCGTCATAGGCGCGTTTGGTGGTGATGACGCTGATGCGCAGATCCTTGGCCAGCGCCCGTATGCTGGGCAGCGCCTCGCCCTCGGCCACCTGTCCGGACAGGATGGCGTCCTTGATCTGGCTGTAGATCTGGTCGTAGATGGGCGCGCCGCTGCGGTTGTCGATGTATAGCTGCATAAGAGGCCTCCTTGTGCAAACTGTATATGAACAGTATACACAGTTTAATCCGGATTGTCAACAGAAAAATTTTGTGGTAAAATAGCCGGCAGAAACGCAGTACGCACAAAGGAGCCCTTCATGTATATCGGAAACGTAGAAATACACTCCAAACTGTACCTGGCACCCATGGCCGGTGTTACGGATCTGGCCTTTCGCCAGATCTGCCGTGAGCTGGGCGCCGGCATGAGCTGCACGGAACTGGTCAGCGCCAAGGCTCTGTGCTATCAGGACAAGAAAAGCCGGGGCCTTTTGAAGCTGGCCCCCAACGAAAAGCCCGCCGCTGCCCAGATCTTCGGCAGCGATATCCCCTGCATGGCTGAAGCCGCCGTCATCGCCGCCGAGGTGTCCGGCGCAGATATTATCGACATCAACATGGGCTGCCCGGTGGGCAAGGTAGTGGCCAACGGCGACGGCTCCGCCCTGATGAAGGACCCAGAGAAGGCTGCCCGACTGGCCGAGGCGGTGGTCAAGGCCAGCCCCGTACCCGTGACGGTGAAAATGCGCCGGGGCTGGGACAAGGGCAGCATCAACGCGATGGAGCTGGCGAAAATGCTGGAGCAGGCAGGCGTCAGTGCCATTGCCGTCCACGGCCGCACCCGCACCCAAATGTACAGCGGTCAGGCTGACTGGACTACTATCCGCCAGGTAAAGGAAGCGGTATCCGTGCCGGTCATCGCTAACGGCGACATCTTTTCGGCAGAGGACGCCGTCCGCATTTTACAGTTCACCGGCGCGGACATGGCCATGATCGGCCGGGGCTGCTTCGGCAACCCGTGGCTGTTTCAACAGGCCCAGGCAGCGCTGGAGGGCCGTCCCATTCCTCCCCTGCCGCCGCTGGCGGAGCGCTGGGACACCGCCGTGCGGCAGATCGAGCTGGCTGTGGAGGACAAGGGCGAGCACATCGCCCTGTTGGAGGCCCGCAAGCAACTGTGCTGGTATCTCAAGGGCGTCAGCCACGCCAATTACTATAAAGAACAGATCGTCCGCCTGACCACACTGGAGGAGCTGTACCGGGTGGCGGCGGGTGTCAGGAGGGATCTGCGATGAACAATGAACAGGACATCTTGCGCCGCGCCCAGCAGGGCGATAGCGAAGCTTTCCGCCTGCTGGTGGAAGCCTATCAGACACAGGTATACCGTCTGGCCCTGCGGATGTGCGGCGAAGCGGCGGCAGACGACGTGACCCAGGAGGCGTTTCTCGCCGCATGGCGGGCACTTCCGGAGTTCCGCGGTACCTGCCGCTTCTCCACATGGCTCTACCGCCTAACCACCAACGCCGCCATCGACTGGCTCCGCCGGGAGAAGCGCCATCGGGGCATGGACGACGTCACCGAGCTGGAACTGCCGGATGACGGCCCCGGCCCGCAGGACCAGGCAGAGCAGGCGGAAGCACAGCAGGCCGTCCGCCGTGCGCTGTCCCGGCTGTCAGAGGAGCACCGGCAGGTCCTGCTGCTGCGGTATATGCAGGAGCTGGACTATGCCGAGATCGCCGCGGCGCTGGAGATCAGTGAGGGCACCGTGAAGTCCCGCATCAGCCGGGCCAAGATGCGGCTGCGGGAATTGCTGGACGGCAGCGGGAACCTTTTTGACGGTGGGGCCGTCTTACAGACAGAGATCAGTGAAAGGAGGGAGCAGCCGTGACACAGCAGCCCTTTGACCCGATGGACAAATTACTTCGCGAAGCGCTGGCGAGCGACACCCTGCCGCCCTCCGACCTGACGGACCGCATCATGGCGCAGGTAGAGAGAACGCCTCAGGGCGGCAGCGCCGCCTCCAATCCCAAACGCAGTTATAAGAAATGGTTGCTGACCGCCGCCGCATGTCTGGTCATCGTGGGCGCGGCGTTTCCCCTGGCGCTGCAAGGCCGCGCCGGCCGGACCGATCACGCTGCAGATGACGCCGCCACCGCCGATACGAATGCCGACAACGACATGGTCAGTAGCTACTACGGTGGAAACCGCAGCGATGTGCCAGATGGCGCCGCGCCGTCTGACGGCACCGGCGGAGACACCGAGCAGGCACAAAAGAACAACTCCGCACACGACCAACCCTTTGACCCGATGGACAGCGCTCTGGACCATGCGGCCGCGCTGCTGGAGCAGCAGGGCTGTACGCTGGAGGTCCTGGCCCGTGCGGATGATGCGGTGCAGGTGGCCATTGCCGATGCGGACACCCATCCCTCCGGCAATACGGACCTGCTGAAAAATGCCATGGTGGCCTCCGGTTTCGCGCTGGAGGGCGACTGGTATGTGTTGGAACAGGAGGAAACGACCCCGTGAAGCTACACACCAAGCAACTGACCCTCGCGGCGCTGACCGCCGCCGCCTACGCCGTTCTCAGCTATTTCGGCTCTATTTTCGGCATCACCTACGGTCCTATCCAGTGCCGTTTTTCCGAGGCGCTGTGCGTCCTGCCCTTTTTTCTGCCGGAGACGGCATGGGGCCTGGGCGTGGGCTGCCTGATCGCCAACCTGCTCAGCCCCTACGGCGTGCTGGACATCGTGGTCGGCTCCGCCGCCACACTGCTGGCCGCCCTGCTGACCGCCCGGTGCCAAAAGAAGTGGCTGGCTCCTCTGCCGCCGGTGATCGCCAACACCGTGCTTATCGGCCTTGTCCTGGCCTATGAGCAGGCGGGCACCTCCGCCGCTTTCTGGCCCACCTACGCCTTCAATGCCCTGACCGTGGGTCTGGGCGAGGCCGTGGCCTGCTATGGCCTGGGCGGCCTGCTGCTGTGGCGGCTGGACAAGAGCAATGCCTTACAGCGCTATTTGCAGAACCGATGAATGAAAAAGCCCTCCCTTCGGAGGGCTTTTTGCCGCAAACGCTGCTCTGCGGACCTGAAATGCACTCCGGGCCGGTTGCAATCCACGGCGCGTTGTGTTACCATAACACTTACTACGATGCCCCTCGGGTGCCATTAAAGGACGTATACGTTGTATGAACGAGAGAGATAGAAAAAAACATACCGCCACCTCCCGGCTGGATACCAGTTCTCTGCCCCGCGGCCCACTGAACTGGGTGTTCTTCCCGGCGGCGCTGCTGTACCACGAGCTGCTGCTGCGGGCCTTCGACAGGCAGAGCACCTTCTTTACCGGGACGCTTGTGCTGGTGGTGCTGTTCGCCCTGGGCGCAGGACTGTTCTGGAGTCTGCTCATCAATCTGTTCCGCCATCGCCGGGCAGCTACCATCGTCTCTATCGCCGCCACCGCCCTGTGGACGGTGCTGGTGTGCGTGGAGTACTGCTGCCGCAGTTACTTCAAGTCCTACTTCGCTCTGTCCTTCATCGGCAACATGGCCAGCGATGTAGTGGGCGGTTTCGGCGACACGGTCCTGCCGGATGTCGTGCTGCCCCGCCTGCCCTTTATCCTGCTGGCCTTTGTTCCGCTGGCACTGTGCATTCTGCTGCGCCGGCGCATCGTCACCGAGCAGCGCATGGGCCGCTGGTCCCTGCTGTTCCTGCTGGTCGTATGCCTGCTGTTCGGCGGCATCGGCAGCGGCCTGGCCCGCTGGGGCACCTATCACGACGCCTATACCTACAACTTCACCACCGATACCGGTGTGACCCACTTCGGGCTCAACGCCAGTGTCCGTCTGGAGATCACCTACGCCATTTTCGGGCACCCCAGCCCCCGGCTGCCGGGCACAGACACGAAGACAGATGTGCCGGATGACACCCCTGTTGTCACAACGCCGGTGGTCTACGGCGAAAATACCATGAACATCGATTTTGCCGCCCTGGCAGAGAACGCCTCCAGCAGCGCCGTGGCCCGTATGTCCGACTACTTCGGCTCGCTGACGCCCTCCAAGCAGAACGCGTACACCGGTATGTTCCAGGGCAAGAACCTCATTCTTTTCACCGCCGAGTCCTTTTCTCCCTGGTTCATCAGCGAGGAGCTGACGCCTACCCTCTACCGTCTGACCCATGAGAGCTTCGTATTCGACAATTTCTATCAGCCCGGCTGGGGCCAATCTACCACCGGCGGCGAGTACGCGGTGATGACCGGTCTGCTCCCCACGTGGGTCAATGGCAATGTCAGCTTCTACGCCACAGCCAACAACAGTATGCCCTTTGCCCTGGGCAATCAGTTCCGGGCTCTGGGCTACACCACCGCCGCCTACCACAACAATATCTACAACTACTACCGCCGGGACAAAACCCATCCCAACCTTGGTTACGACTATCAGGGTCAGGGCAACGGTCTGCAGCTGACCGAGGACGGCAGCTGGCCCTACTCCGATCTGGAGATGATCCAGAACACCATCACGCAGTATATTGACACCTATGTACAAAACGGCACACCCTTCCATACCTACTACATGACCGTCAGCGGCCACGGCGGCTACGGCTGGGGCCACGCCATGGCCGCCAAGAACCGCGCCAAGGCTCAGGCCGCCTATCCCAACGCCTCCCCCCAGGTCCAGGCCTATGTGGCCGCCAACCTGGAGCTGGAGAACGCACTGACCTACCTGGTAAACGCGCTGGAGCAGGCCGGTATTGCCGACGACACCGTCATCTGCCTGGCCGCCGACCACTACCCCTACCTGCTGTCAGAGACAGACACGGACTATTATAACGAGCTGCGGGGCTTTACAGACTCGGAGCGTGACACCTCCCGCTACCGCAATGCGCTGATCCTCTGGTGCGGCGGCATGGAGGAAGCTGTTACCGTATCTGAACCGTGCAGTGCCGTGGACATCGTGCCCACGCTGAGCAACCTGTTCGGACTGGAATATGACTCCCGTCTGCTGTCCGGCCGGGACGTGCTGGATCAGGACTACGACCCCGCCGATGCCTACGGCAGCATCCCGCTGGTGATCTTGCCCACTGCTGCCGGCAACAGTTGGGCCACCGCCGCCGGCGTGTACGAGTCCTCTACCCGCACCTTCACCGCCAACCCCGGCGTCACGGTGCCGGATGGCTATGTCAACGCCATCAACGACCGTGTATCCCTGCAATACTACTACGCGGAGCTGCTGGTGACCTATGACTATTACGCCATTGCCTTGGGGGACCGTGCCCCCAACGCGCCGCAACTCCCCACCCCCACCCCGGCAGAGGATATGACGCCGGAGGAAACACTGGAGCAGCCGGACTACATAGAGCCGGAGACATAAGCAGCGAGCGCCGTCCTGTCGGACGGCGCTCGTTTTCCTATGTACTCAGCGGCTACCCATGCCGCCCACCGTTGTCTCCGCACCGGATCTCGCATCTCCCCCGGATACCGGCTTCGCTGCGGCCGCCGCAGATATGGGACGTCCACCGTCCTCACCGCCAACGCCGAACAACTCATACACCATGCGGCGCAGGATATAGCGCCTGTGTTCACGCTCATGCAGTCTCATTTCCGTTGTTATACCCCCATTCCTCCGCCGCCCGGCTGGCGGTGGGCACTCTGCTGTCTGCCATTATAACACCGCACACGGTCGAAGCGCGGCAGAACACGTCTGCTGCCGCTATCTCCGCCACAACAGGCGAAAGCGCCCCATCTGGAGCGCTTTCGTTCTTTCTGTACACCAAATTCGTCAATGCCGGCCCACGCGGTCCCAGTCCGCTTCGTTTTCGTACAGAAGGCGGGTCCCCTCCAGATACTGGGAGTCCATCGGGTTACTGATAGATACCGCCGCCTTATACTTCTCCAGTGCACGGCGGGATTTCTCCGGCGGCTGCACAGTGCCGGCGCCGGCAATACACCCGCCGGGGCAGGCCATGCCCTCCAGCAGATAGCCGTCATACTTGCCCGTCCGGGCGATACGCAGCATCCGCCGGCACTCGTTCAGCCCCTCCGCGGCGGCGGTCTTGACCTCCACCTCCGGGTGCAGGCGGTGGATCACCTCCTCCACCGCCTTGGCCACGCCGCCGCCGGCGGCAAAGCCTACGCCGGGGGCACTGGCCTCGTAGTGGGAGGGCAGATCGGGGATCTGGCTGAAATCGATGCCCTTGGCCTCGAACATTCCCCTCAGCTCCTCGAAGGTGATGACAAAATCCACATCACTGCGGACACTGCGGCGGCTGGCCTCCAGCTTTTTGGCGGCGCAGGGACCAATAAAGACGACGCGGCACCCAGGCCGGCGGCGCTTCTGCAGCCGCGCCGTCAGCACCATAGGCGTCATGGTCATGGAGATATACGGCGCAAAGCCGGGGAACTCCTTTTTGGCCATCACAGACCATGCCGGACAACAGGAGGTCGCCATAAACGGCTGCTTCTCCGGCACCATACGCAAAAACTCCTCGGCTTCCTCCACCGCGCACAGATCGGCGCCCACGGCCACCTCCTCCAACGCGGCAAAGCCCAGCTGCTGCATGGCGGCCTTGATCTGCCCCGGCGTTACATTGTCTCCGAACTGGCCCCAGAAGGCCGGCGCGATCACCGCCACCACCTCGTCGCCCCGACGGATGGCGTGAATCAGCTGGAACAGCTGGCCCTTATCCACGATCGCGCCGAAGGGGCAATTCACCAGACACATACCGCAGCTGACGCACTTGTCGTGGTCGATCTTGGCGTGGCCGTACTCATCCTGACCAATGGCATTCATGCCGCAGGCCTCCTGGCAGGGCCGGGTAAACTTGATGATGGCGTGGTAGGAACAGGCATCCCGGCATTTGCCACACTTGATGCACTTATCCTGGTCGATATGCGCCTGTCCGCGTTCGATAGCAATGGCCCCTTTATGGCAGGCATTCTGGCAATGGCGGGCCAGACAGCCCTGGCAGGCATTCGTGACCTCATAGTGAGTAGGCGTGCAGCCGTTACAGGCGTATTTTATGATGTTCACCAGTGGAGGATCGTAGTACTTCTCCGCGATGGCACTCTCCTCCACCCCGTCGCTGAGCAGGCTGTGCTCCGCCACCGGCCGCAGGGGCAGGCCCATAGCCAGCCGTATACGCTCACCTACGATAGCCCGTTCCAGAAAGATGGACTCCCGTTGGTTGCCCACCTCACCGGGAACGATCTTGTAGGGCAGCTTTTCCATACGGCGGTAGTCTCCGCCCTCATAGGCCAGCCGCGCCACTTCGGCAAACACTTGCTTACGCATATCCGCAATGGAGCATTTAAAGTTTCTCATGGGTACACTTTTCCTCCGAAACGCCCAGTCTTTTGTTACTATTATAACAAATTCATTATAGAAAACAATGTGCAGTTGCGAGAATTTCTATCGCCGCGCGAATGTTTCCTCATGCAACCTGCACAGCCTTCCGCCACAGCCGTTAAGGCGTTGTTAAGATGCCTTTTATCTCCGGTCCCGCAGGGCCTCCTCCAGCTTGTGCAGCGCCTTTTTTTCAATGCGGGACACATAGCTGCGGCTGATACCGTAATGGGCCGCCACCTGCCGCTGTGTCTGGGGCAAATGGCCGTCCAGGCCGTAGCGCCGCCGCAGAACATCCGCCTCCCGAGGGGTCAGCTCCCGGGCCAGCAGCTGATGCAGCAGACGGCGGTCCTCCTTGCTTTGCAGTTCCTCCAGCATGGTGTCCTCTTCTCCCACCACATCGCCCAGATACAACGCATCGCCCTCCGGCCCCGTGTCCAGCGCCTCATTCAGCGACACTTCGCCCTGCAATTTTTTCTGTCCCCGGAAGTACATTAGTATCTCATTTTCTATACAACGAGCGGCGTAGGTGGCCAGCTTGATTCCCTTGTCAGGGCGGAAGGTATTGACCGCCTTGATAAGCCCGATCGTTCCGATGGAGATCAGGTCCTCCTGGTCAGTGGACTGCGTGTAATACTTCTTGATGATGTGGGCCACCAGGCGCAGATTGTGCTCCACCAGTATATTCCGGGCCTCCAAATCTCCGGCGGCACAGCGCTCCAGGCACTCCCTCTCCCGGGCAGCAGACAGGGGCTTGGGGAATGACCCGGCACTACCGGTCAGGTGCAGGGACAAAAACAGGCTGTTGCACAGCAGCAACAGTGCAGCAGACAGCATACGCATCGCTCCTTTCACAACACCCTATGCCCTATGGGAATGTCCCTATACAAAAAGAACACGGACGGCAGCGTCGTCCGTGTTACAGTTCCTCCTCCGGAAGGGCCTCACCCTCCTCGCCATTGCCGAAGGCAATGGCCGTCCTGCCGTATTTTTGGCGGATAGCGTCCACGGCCTCCTCCAGCTGCTCCTGCCGCTGACCGCAGGCCTGAGCGGTACTGTCCAGCAGATCCAACTGTTGGAAAGTGCTGCACGTCTCGGTGACGTACAGCGCCGTTACGGTCATGGAGCGAAGGCGGGCAGGCGGCTTCCACAGCTGCCGGGCCAGGTCCGCAGCCGCACGGTAAATATCCCGGACCAGATGGGTAGGCGCGTCCAAGCGGGTCTGACGGCTGAATGTTTTGAACGATACGTCTTTCAGCGTCACGCTGACGCCGCCGGCATACAGGCCGTGGCGGCGCAGGCGGGCGGCCACACTGTCGCACAGAGGCATCAAGCCGGCGCAGATCTGTTCCCAGCGCACCAGGTCATCGGGGAAGGTAGTGCCGTTGCCCACGGACTTGACCGGATCGGCGGCGTGGCGGGGTTTGACGGGACTTTTGTCAAGACCGTTGGCGTATTCCCACAGCTGGCGGCCCATCTTTCCCAGCAGCTGCTCGGGCATGGCGGGATCGCAGGCGGCCAACTGACCGATGGTTTCTATACCGTATTTTTTCAGGGTCTGGGTGGCGGCGCGGCCGGCGTACAACAGGTTGCCCAGCGGCTGCGGCCAAACGATATTTTGCCACCCGTCTACCGGAATGATCGTTGTAGCGTCCGGTTTTTTCATATCGCTGCCCAGCTTGGCAAACACTTTATTGAACGAAACTCCCACAGAAATCGTTAATCCTGTCTCATTTTTTACTGTTTTTCGAATTTTATTGGCCAGTTTTTCCGCGTCGCCGCCGAAGAGGTGGAGGCTGCCGGTGACATCCAGCCAGCTCTCGTCGATCCCAAAGGGCTCGATCAGGTCGGTGAAGCGCTCATAGATGTCATTGACGCGGACGGACCACATTTTGTACAGGTCGTGATGGGGCGGCAGAAGCACGAGGCCGGGGCACTTCTTTTTGGCCTGCCAGACCGTCTCAGCCGTTTGTATTCCGTACTTCTTGGCGGGTTCGTTCTTGGCCAGGATGATGCCGTGGCGGGTCTTCGGGTCGCCGCAGACGGCCACCGGGACCTCCCACAAAGCGGGCTTGTCCAGCAACTCCACAGAGGCGTAAAAGCTGTTCAGATCACAGTGCAGTATGATGCGCTCTCCCATGCTTTTCACCTCCCGGCACAGCAAATTTCTTTGGCAGTATATGATACAATGTCTGTACCTTTTCTATATTTTCTTTATACTTTTTATGTGCTCCTCATGCGCCTTTTCATGCACCTTTTATGCGCTGTTGGGTCAGGTTCTCTTTCCCTTCCTTCCAGCCTCCCTTTTCGGGGCCAAAAACGAAGGATCGGACGGTCGTCTTCATGTGCGCCCCCTGCACAGGGGGCGCACACAGGTGGCTGTTCAATAGCCGATCCGACGGTCCACCAGACGCAGGGGCTTCTCACCCCGACCGTAGCGCTCCAGGTCCTCACAGAAAAGCTGCACGTTTCGATCGCGGGTGTAGCCCAGGCTCATCTGACCGGAGATGTGGGGGGTGATGAGCAGGTTCTTCGCCGTCCAGGCCGGGTCGCCGGCGGGGATGGGCTCCTGCTCAAACACATCCAGAGCCGCGCCGGCGAGACGGTCCTGGTTCAGGGCGTCCAGAAGAGCGGCCTGGTCGATAGCGCTGCCGCGGCCCACGTTGACCACATAGGCGGTCTTCGGCAGCAGGGCGAGGCGCGCCGCGGAGAGAAACCCCTTCGTCTCACCGGTGGCGGGCAGGGCCAGGGCCAGGATATCCGTATCCGGCAGGAGGGCGTCCAGCTCGTCGTTGGTATGGATCTCGTCAAAGGCGGGGTCGGCGGCCTTTTTGGTGCGGCGGACACCGCGGACGGCGGCAGCACCCATGGCCTTGGCGCGGCGGGCGAACTCGGTGCCGATATCGCCGGTGCCCACGATGGTGATGGTGCTGCCCATAATGGAGCGCATGGGGAGCACCCGGCCCCAGCGGCCGGCAGCCTGGTCGGCGCAGTAGGCCGGGGCGTGGCGCAGGAGCATCAGCGTGACCATGACCATGTGCTCGGCGATGGTGACACCGTAAGCGCCGGAGGAGTTGGACAGCATGACCTCGGGAGAGGGATACAGGCTGTCGTCCAGATAAGCGTCCACGCCGGCAAAGCTGCCGCAGAACCACTTGAGGTTCACGAAGTCCTTTAATTCACCGGGCTTGGGCATACCGTAGATGACCTCATAGTCACCCCGCTTGTCCGCGGGGACGGCGGCGGGGGCCGCGTAGTAGTCCACGGTGAAGCCGGCGCGGGCCGCTGTCTCGTCGATGAGCCGGCGGTGCTTGGGCTCGGTGAAGCTGTCGTAGATGGCGATCTTTCTCATGTTGTATATACCTCCAGGAGTTTTTCCGCGCAGCGCATTCCGTCGGCGGCAGCGGAGAGGATGCCGCCGGCATAGCCGGCCCCCTCGCCGCAGGGGAATATGCCGCGTATATTGGCTTCATAGTGCGCGTCACGCACCAGGCGCACCGGGGAGGACGAGCGCGTCTCCACGCCGGTGAGCAGGGCGTCCGGGTCGTCGTAGCCCCGGAGCTGACGGCCCAGGACCGGCAGGGCCAGGGCCAGCGTCTCGCCGATAAAATCCGGCAGACAGCGGCGCAGGTCGGTATAGAGCACGCCGGGGCGGTAGCTGGGGCGCACGGTCCCCGGTCCGGCGGAGGGACGGCCTGTCAGAAAGTCCGCCACCCGCTGGCAGGGGGCGGCAAAGCCGCCGGTGAGGGCGTAGGCCGCCGTCTCCAGCTGCCGCTGGAGGGCAATTCCTGCAAGGGGATGGTCCGAGGGGAAATCCGCCGGCGTGACATTCACCAGCAGCGCGCCGTTGATATTCTCCCCGTCACGGGCATAGACGCTCATGCCGTTGGTGACGGTGCGCCCCGGCTCGGAGGCGGCGGCCACCACCTGGCCGCCGGGGCAGACGCAGAAGCTGAAGGCGCTGCGGCCGTTGGGCAGGTGGCAGGACAGCTTGTAGGTGCTGGGGGGCAAGGCCGGGTGGCCCGCCAGAGAACGGTACTGGGCGGCATCGATGGCCGACTGGCGGTGCTCGATGCGGACACCCATGGCAAAGGGCTTGGGCTCCATGGCAAGCCCCGCCTGATACAGCATTTCAAAGGTGTCACGGGCACTGTGGCCCAGGGCCAGGAGCACATGGCGGGCGGGCAGGTCATAGGTCTGCCCGTTCTGGCAGACGGTGACGGCGCTGACCGCGCCGTCCAGTATCCGTATATGCTCCAGCCGGGCGTTGAAGCGTATGTCCGCCCCGGCCGCCTCCAGCTCCTGCCGCAGGGCCTGCAGGGCGATGTGGAGCTTGTCGGTGCCCACGTGGGGCTTGGCGTCGGTCAAAATGGTATCCGGTGCGCCGCAGCGGACCAGCGTCTCCAGAATGAAGCGGTGGCGCAGGTCCTTCGTGCCGGTGTTCAGCTTGCCGTCGGAAAAGGCGCCGGCGCCGCCCTCGCCAAACTGGACATTGCTGTCCGGGTCCAGCGGGCCGCCGGACCAGAAGCGCTCAACGTCCGCCTGACGGTGTTCTACCGGCCGGCCGCGCTCCAATAGAATAGGGCGTGCGCCGCAGCGGGCCAGCACCAGGGCGGCGAACAGGCCCGCCGGTCCCGCGCCCACCACGATGGGGCGGACCGCCGGGGCCGTCACCGGCGGCGGCAGGAAGTACACTTCCTGTTTGTAGACAGATACGCGCTTATCGCGGCAGCGGCGCAGGACCTGGGCCTCGTTTTTTACAGAGACGGACACCGTGTAGACAAGGGTCAGGTCTTCGCGGGCGTCAATGGCCTTTCGCAGAACGGTACAGGCGGTGATATCCGCCGGAGCCACGCGGAGCAGCTTGGCGCACTGGGCGCGCAGGAGCGTCTCCTGCTGGCCGGGGTGCAGGCGCAGTTGGTCGATACGGAGCATGGGTGCGTCTCCTTTTTATAGGATCGGGTGGGGGAGGCTGTTTTTTGCCTGCGGGCGGGTGTTCAAAGAAAGTTCACGGTTTTCCTGCAAAACTTAAAGGTAGAATTAAGGAAAGCGAGTATGCTATAAAACAGAAAGAGCGATGAGCCCCTTCGAAGCAGGCACCCTTCTTCATGTCTGCTTTCTCCATCATACCACGCTTTCCCCTCGGCGGCAAGATGGGAGAGCGCTCCTTATACGAAACTGCACCACAGGAGGTAACGACCATGTATAACGACGAATTCAACAACAACGATATGTACCGCTTCACCAACCGGGAGGTGCCCCGCGACGACTACGCGCCCGCACCCCGGCAGGAGAACACGTATACCGCGCCGGTGAAGAAGCAGGGCTTTTTCCGCAGGACGTGGGTAAAGGTCACGGCGCTGGTGCTGGCCTGCGCCGTGGTGGGCGGCGCGGCAGGCTACGGCGGCGCTGCGCTGGCAGGCGGCAGCACCTCCGGCGGCAAGACCACCATCAATGAGAGTGACCGCACGGCCACTGCCGTGCAGATCAAGAAGGTGGACGGCAAGACGAAGATGCAGCCCGCCGAGGTGTACGCCTCCACGGTGAACTCCACCGTGTCCATCAACTGCTCCACCACCACCAACGTGTTCGGTCAAACCACCCAGTCCGCCTCCAGCGGCAGCGGCTTCATCATCAGTCAGGACGGCTACATCGTCACCAACTACCATGTGATCAGCGGCGCCTCCTCCGTGAAGGTAACGCTGTATAACGGCGACACCTACGACGCCACCGTCATCGGCGGCGACAGCGACTACGACGTGGCGGTGCTGAAGATCAACGCCGCCGGGCTGACCCCCGTGACATTGGGCAACAGCGCCGATGTGAACGTGGGCGACTCCGTGCTGGCCATCGGCAATCCCCTGGGCGAGCTGACGTTCTCCATGAGCGGCGGCTATGTGTCCAGCTGCAACCGCGCCATCAACGTGGACGGCACTCCCTTCAACATGATCCAGGTGGACTGCTCCATCAACCCCGGCAACTCCGGCGGCCCCCTGATGAACCTGTACGGCGAGGTGGTGGGCATCGTGTCCGCCAAGTACTCCACCTACTCCTCCACCACGGTGGAGGGTCTGGGCTTCGCCATTCCCATTGACGATGTGAAGTCCATCATAACCGACATTATGGAGAACGGTGCCGTCACCGGCAAGGCATACATGGCCGTGACCGTGGGCACCATGAACTCCCAGATGGCCGCTCAGTACAGCATCGACATCGACCAGGGCGTGTTCGTCTACTCCGTCGTCAAGGGCGGCGCGGGCGACAAGGCCGGCCTGCGCCTGGGCGACGTGATCACCAAGATGGGCGACACCACGCTGACCAGCCGTCAGGATCTGTCCGCGGCGCTGAAGAGCTACCGCGCCGGCGACACCGCCACCCTGACCGTGTTCCGCGACGGCAGCTACATCACCACCGACATCACCTTCGACCAACAGCCCCAGATCACCGGCACCGACACGGAGGAGGACACCTCCTCTCAGGGCGGTAATAACGGCGGTTACAGCGGCCAGATCCCCGAGAACTGGCAGGAGTTTTATAACTACTTCTTCGGCAACCGGGGCTGATATCGGCCCGGGCACAGCGGCATAACTGACCACTATGCCGCCAGGATACCACGATCTTCTTCACATTCTTCATGTTTCCCAGCACACATTCGCTTCCCCCGCACCGTCCCTGCCGGAGCTACCCCGCCGGCGGGGACGGTTTTTTGTGCGGTTGCAAGGCGTTGACAGATATGGTATAATTCTTTATTGGTATACTATGTGGAAAAATGAGGAAACGACTATGGAAGTAACACAGGGCGCACCGTTTGAGAGCTTTGGCCTGTCAGAGGCCACCATGCGCGCCATACGAAATAAGCACTACACCGTCAGCACCCCCGTGCAGGCCGGGTGCATCCCCCCCATGCTGGCGGGGAAGGACGTGATCGCCAAGGCTCCCACCGGCACGGGCAAGACCATGGCCTTCGGCATCCCCATCATCGAGCGCATCGACCGGGAGAGCGAGGAGGTGCAGGCGGTCATTCTGGCACCCACGCGGGAGCTGGCCATGCAGATCACCGACGAGATGCGGGACATCGCCGTGTGCCACGAGGGCGTTCGGCTGGTATGTCTGTACGGCGGACAGCCCATCGGCAAGCAGATCGACGCGCTGAAGCGGCGGCCCCAGATCGTGGTGGCCACGCCGGGGCGGCTGAGCGACCACATGAAGCGGCGGACCGTGAATTTGAAGAGCGTGCAGACGGTGGTGCTGGACGAGGCGGACCGGATGCTGGACATGGGCTTTATCCACGATGTGACGCGTATTCTGGACAAGATCCCCAGCCGGAAAAACCTGGGGATGTTCTCCGCCACCATCTCGCGGGAGGTGATGGACATCTCGTGGGTATACCAACGGGACCCGGAGGAGATCACGGTGCAGGCCACCAAGGAGAACAAGCCCGACATCCTCCAGTACCGGCTGGAGGTACCCTCCGACGGGAAGGTGGACGCCATTGCGAAGATACTGGCACACGAGAGCTATGACCGGGTGATCTGCTTCTGCAACACCAAGGGCAGCACGGAGCGGCTGACAAAATTTTTGCAGATGCGGGGCGTGGACGCCCAGTGCATCCACGGGGACATTCCCCAGCGCAAGCGGGAGGAGGTCATGCAGCGGTTCCGGGACGGAAAGCTGCGGGTGTTCGTGGCCACGGACGTGGCCAGCCGGGGCATCGACGTGGACGATGTGGACGCGGTGTTCAACTATGAGGTGCCGGAGGAGAACGAGTATTACATCCACCGCATCGGCCGGACGGGACGGGCCAAGAAGCACGGCGTGGCGTACACGCTGCTCAGCGACTTCCCCAGCCGGCTGCGGCTGGACAACATCGCGCGGAACACGCGGAGCACCATCGTGCCCGCCGTGCTGGGCGAGGACGGCAGCGTGACTGTCGGCGAGAAATGAGAAAAGAGCGCACTTCAGCAGGCGGGTCCTTTTTTACGGAACGGCAGCAGGTGGGCGCCGTTGGGCCGCGCGGGTTGCTATTTCGCGCGGTGTGTGGTACAATATACATATATAACCGCAAAATCCCGAAAAGGAGCGAAGATAATGAACGAAGAGTTGAAGAATATCCTCTCCCGCGTGGACCACACGCTGTTGGCACAAGGTGCCACCTGGAATGAGATCAAGGCCATCTGCGATGACGGCATCAAGTACGGCTGCGCCAGCGTGTGCATTCCCGCCAGCTATGTGAAGCAGGCGGCGGATTATGTGGACGGAAAGATCGCCGTCTGCACCGTTATCGGCTTCCCCAACGGCTACGACACCACCGCCGCCAAGTGCTTCGAGGCTGCCGACGCGGTGAAAAACGGCGCGTCCGAGGTGGACATGGTCATCAACATCGGTTGGGTGAAGGACGGCCTGTACGACAAGGTGCTGGATGAGATCAAGGCCATCAAGGGTCACTGTGACGGCAGACTGCTGAAGGTCATCATCGAGACGTGCCTGCTGACGGACGCGGAAAAGATCGGGCTGTGCCGCGTGGTGTCCGAGTCCGGCGCGGACTACATCAAGACATCCACCGGCTTCGGCGGGGGCGGCGCCACCCGTGAGGACGTGGCGCTGTTTAAGGCCCACGTGGCGCCCCACGTGAAGATCAAGGCCGCCGGCGGCATCGCGGATCTGAACGACGCCAAGGATTTCATCGCCCTGGGCGCGGACCGTCTGGGCACCAGCCGTATCGTCAAGGCCGTGAAGGCCATGGAACAGTAAATATAAGGAGGAACCACTATGCCGACTCCCCACAACAACGCCAACAAGGGCGATTTCGCCAAGACCGTTCTCATGCCCGGCGATCCGCTGCGGGCCAAGTTCATTGCCGAGACGTTCCTCACCGAGCCGAAGCTGGTGAACAACGTCCGCGGCGTGCAGGGCTATACCGGCACCTACAAGGGCGTGCCGGTGTCCGTGATGGCCAGCGGCATGGGTATCCCGTCCATCGGCATCTATTCCTATGAGCTGTACACCCAATACGACGTGGAGAACATTATCCGCGTGGGCAGCGCCGGTGCCATGCGGGCCGACCTGGAGCTGGGCAGCGTGGTGGCCGGCCAGGGCGCCTGCACCAACTCCGACTTTGCCAGCCAGTACGAGCTGGGCGGCTCCTTCGCCCCTATCTGCGATTTCGACCTGCTGATGGCCGCCGTGGAGAGCGCCGGGGAGCTGGGCGTGAAAATGCCCGTTGGCAATCTGTATTCCTCCGACACGTTCTATGACGCCGCCGGGCGCAACATGCGCTTCGCCAAGATGGGCGTCATGGCCGTGGAGATGGAAGCCGCCGGTCTGTACTGCACCGCCGCCTATACCGGCAAGCGGGCGCTGGCCATCTGCTCCATCTCCGACAACCTGGTCAACGGCACCGAGCTGTCCGCCGATGAGCGCCAGACCACCTTCACCAACATGATGAAGATCGCCCTGGAGGTGGCTGTGAAGATGGCCGCCAAGAAGTAAACAACGGTCACGACAGCGCGGGAGGATATCTCGCGCTGTCGCTATGCACGATACATTTGTGCATTTCGCGCAAACAAAATGTAAATTTTTGATGACATTTGTTTACATTTCTACCGCAAAATGCGGTTTTCACTTGCCAAAGGCGAAAAAGTCTGCTATAATGCGCAAGGCACAGAGGGAGGAAGACCCCGTGCCGAAATGATGGTTTTCCCGCCGCAAGGCGCGAAAATAAAAAAATTGAGGAAGGTAGAATAACCATGAAGAAGTTTCTTGCTATGATCCTGGCTCTGGTTATGGCGCTGTCCCTGGTCGCTTGCGGCGACAAGAAGGACGACCCCAAGACCGACGACAACCAGGGCGACAACCCCGAAGTCACCGAGATCACCAACGCCGACGAGATCGCCGACGAGATGACCTCCGAGGATGGCAAGTACGAGATCGCTTTCGTCACCGACGTGGGCCAGCTGAAGGATAAGTCCTTCAACCAGGGCACCTTCGACGGCGTGAAGCTGTACGCTGCCAACAACGGCCTGAGCTACAAGTACTATCAGCCCGCCAACGGCGACCAGGCTACCGATGACGACCGTTACGATGCCATGAAGGCTGCTGCCGAGGGCGGCGCCAAGGTCATCGTGGCTGCCGGCTTTATGCAGGCCACTGCCCTGACCAAGGCCGCTGCTGAGTTCACCGATGTCAAGTTCGTGTTCGTGGACCGCGACAGCGCTGTGACCACCGAGGACGGCACCGCCCTGAAGAACGTTCTGGGCATCTGCTTCCAGGAAGAGCAGTGCGGCTATCTGGCCGGTTACGCTGTTGTTAAGGAAGGCTACACCAAGCTGGGCTTCACCGGTGGTGGCGGCGGCGACAACCCCGCTTGCTGCCGTTACGGCTACGGCTTCGTGCAGGGCGCTTCCGCTGCTGCTGCTGAGATGGGCGTGAAGGTCGAGATGAACTACTCCTGGCTGTATGGCGCTTCCTTCGCCGCTTCCACCGAGCTGCAGACCATGGCTTCCGGCTGGTATGAGAACGGCACCGAGGTCATCTTCGCCTGCGGCGGTAATATGTTCCAGTCTGTCGCCGCTGCCGCTGCCGCTAACGACGGCGCCGTGGTGGGCGTGGACGTTGACCAGTCCAGCCAGTCCGATACCGTTATCACCTCCGCTATGAAGGGCCTGTCCGCCTCCGTGCAGTGGGCTTGCGGCAAGGTCTATGACGGTTCCTTCGACGAGATCGGCGGCACCTTCGTGACCCTGGGCGCCAAGGACAACGCTGTGGGCCTGCCCACCGCTACCTGGTCCCTGACCAAGTGGACTGTGGACGACTACAACGCCATGCTGGCCAAGATGGCCGATGGTTCTCTGGTCGTCGACAACGACTACTCCAAGCTGGACAGCACCGACAGCCTGACCCTGAACCTGGTCAAGTAATCGGAACGTACTTAACAAAAAAAGAGACGCCCGTAGGCGTCTCTTTTTTTTGCGTCAAGCGCCGTGATGCGAGGCGTAAAACGCCGCTGTTTTTCTTGCAATCTGTGCATATATGCTATATAATAAATTTATGCCTTTATCGCCATTAGGCAAAATAATAGAGGAAAGTAGGTGGCGGCATGGATAAGACTCCCTCGTATGTGATCGAGATGCTTCACATTACCAAGGAGTTCCCCGGCATCAAGGCCAACGACGATATCACCCTCCAACTGAAAAAGGGAGAGATCCACGCGCTGCTGGGCGAAAACGGCGCCGGCAAATCCACGCTGATGAGCGTGCTGTTCGGCCTGTACCAGCCCGAGGCGGGCGAGATACGCAAGAACGGCCAGACGGTGAAGATCAACGATCCCAACGATGCCACGGCACTGGGTATCGGCATGGTCCACCAGCACTTCAAGCTGGTGGAGGTATTCTCCGTGCTGGACAACATCATTCTGGGCGCCGAAACGACGAAGTGCGGCTTCCTGCAGAAAAAGGAAGCGCGGAGGAAGGTCGAGGAGCTCTCCAAGCGGTACGGCCTGCACGTGGACCTGGACGCCAAGGTGGAGGATATCACTGTGGGTATGCAGCAGCGTACCGAGATCCTGAAGATGCTCTACCGCGACAACGAGATCCTCATCTTCGACGAGCCCACCGCCGTGCTGACGCCCCAGGAGATCGACGAGCTGATGGCCATTATGAAGAACCTGACGGCGGAGGGGAAATCCATCCTCTTCATCTCCCACAAGCTCAACGAGATCATGGCGGTGGCGGACCGGGTGACGGTTCTGCGTAAGGGCCGCTATGTGGGTACCGTGAACACCTGCGACACCAACAAGCAGGAGCTGTCCAACATGATGGTGGGCCGCCCGGTGCAGCTGGAGGTCGTAAAGGAGCCGGCCAAGCCCACGGATGTGGTGCTGAAGGTCCGGGATCTGTGTGTGCCCTCTCATACCCACAAGCGCAACGCCGTGGACCACGTCAGCTTTGATGCACGCGCCGGCGAGATACTCTGTATCGCCGGTATCGACGGCAACGGACAGACGGAGTTCATTCACGCGCTCACCGGCCTGGATAAGAGCAATGGCGGCACGGTGACGCTGTGCGGCAAGGATATCTCCCACGCCAGCATCCGTCGCCGTGGAGAGTGTATGAGCCACATCCCCGAGGATCGGCACAAGCACGGCCTGGTGCTGGATTTTACGCTGGAGCAGAACCTGGTGCTGCAGCGGTATAAGGAGCCGGAATTCGAAAAGGGCGGCTTTATCAAAAAGGACGCGGTGCGTGCCTACGCCGAGAGGCTGATCGAGGAATACGATATCCGCAGCGGACAGGGTCCCGTGACCACCGCCCGCAGTATGTCCGGCGGCAACCAGCAGAAGGCGATCATCGCCCGCGAGGTGGACCGCAACAAGCCGCTGATCGTGGCGGTCCAGCCTACCCGCGGCCTGGACGTGGGCGCGATCGAAAACGTACACAAGGAACTGGTGAAGCAGCGTGATGCCGGCAAGGCAGTGCTGCTGGTATCCCTGGAGCTGGACGAGGTCATGAGCCTTTCCGACCGCATCCTGGTCATGTACGAGGGTGAGATCGTGGGTGAGTTCGACCCGAAGCAGATCACCGTGCAGGAGTTGGGCCTCTATATGGCCGGCGCCAAGCGGGCGGACAAGAAAGTGGGTGAGACGGCGTGAAGCAAAAACTGACAGATCTGTATGCCAAGAATGGCACCAAGAAGGTCCTGGCCTCTCTGCTGTCCATCCTGGCCGGCCTGCTGCTGGGCAGCATCGTGGTCATTATTGTGGGCCTGGCGGAGCAGAAGATCACCACTGCCGGTATGTGGGAGGGCGTCCGGCTGATTTTTGCCGGCATCCTCAGCACAGGCCGCGACGCTGCGGGCGCGCTGACCTGGGGCTTTAACGCCCAGAATGTGGGCAATATGCTCTTCCGCGCCATGCCGCTGATCATGACCGGCCTTTCCGTGGCGGTGGCCTTCAAGACGGGCCTGTTCAATATCGGCGCACCCGGCCAGTATCTGATGGGTACGCTTGTCTCGCTGTCCGTCGCGCTGGGCATCCCCTCCGAGTCCGTGCCCGTGGGCATCATCTGGCTGCTGGCCTTCCTGGGCGGTATGCTGGCTGGCGCCCTGTGGGGTGCGATCCCCGGATTGCTGAAGGCGCTGCTGAATATCAACGAGGTGCTGGCCTGCATCATGACCAACTGGATCGCAGCCAATCTTGTCACCTGGATGTTTGATATCAGCAGCTTCAAGAACGTAACAGAAGGCACGAAGTCCGGTTACATCTACAAGACCACCTTCAACGGTGTGGCCACACCCAAGCTGGGACTGGATCAGCTGTTTCCCGGCTCCCAGGTCAATGCCGGTATTCTGGTGGCCATCATTCTGGCCATCGTGGTGTACATTATCATGGAGAAGACGGTGTTCGGCTACGAGCTGAAGGCCTGCGGCGCCAACCGCCATGCGGCCCGCTACGCCGGTATCCCCGATAAGCGCAATATCGTGCTGTCCATGGCCATTGCCGGCGCGCTGGCCGGCGCCGGCGCCGCGCTGTACTGGCTCAGCGGCAACACCGAGTTCTACTGGAACACCTATCAGGCCCTGCCCGGCGTGGGCTTTAACGGAATCCCCGTGGCACTGCTGGCGGTGAACAACCCCATCGCGGTCATTTTCACCGGCATCTTCATGGCCATGCTGGATATCGTCGGTCTGCAGCTGACCAACCTGACTGCCTACAACGAGTACATCACCGACGTGATCATCTCCGTCATCGTGTATCTGTCCGCCTTCTCTCTGCTCATCCAGATGATGCTGACCGGACGGAAAAAGAAGCTCGTCGTGGAGGCCAACAAGACCACCACGGCGGATATACCGGCAGAGGCGGAGACACAGCCACTGGATGCGCCGCCGGAGGACATACCGGACATACCGACGGAGGAAGCACCGCAGGTACCTGAGCAGCCGGAGGAAGGAGGGGAGCAGGCATGACATTTCTGATCCAACAGACCCTGATCTACGCCGTTCCCCTGATGATCGTGGCGCTGGCCGGCGTGTTCGCTGAGCGCAGCGGTATCATCAACCTGGCGTTGGAAGGTATTATGATCCTGGGTGCGTTTATCGGCGTGCTGTTCGTGAACATCATGCAGACCAACCACGTCTACGACGCGGCCAAGGCTGCCGGCGACTGGGTGGCTTTGCAGGGCTTTGAGCTGCTGGCTATGCTGGTGGCGGCCATATTCGGCGCCATTTTCTCCCTGCTGCTGAGCTTTGCCTCCGTAAATCTGCGGGCGGACCAGACCATCGGTGGTACGGCGCTGAACCTGATGGCTCCGGCCCTGGTGCTGTTCCTCATCCGTATCATCGCCAACCAGAACACCCTGCAAATGGCCACCGGCGATGCGGCCAGTTGGTTCATGATCAAGAAGACCACTCTGGGCTACGCGAAGACGGACGACCTGGGCTTCCTGGGCAATACCTTCCTGCACAAGGTGTATCTGGCGACCTATATCTGCATCATCATTTTCGTGGTGCTGTCGATCCTGCTGTACAAGACCCGGTTTGGCCTGCGGCTGCGCTCCTGCGGTGAAAATCCCCAGGCGGCGGACTCCGTGGGTATCAACGTGTACAAGATGCGCTATGCCGGTACGACCATCTCCGGCGCGCTGGCCGGCATGGGCGGCTTTGTCTACGCCCTGACCACGGCCAACTGCACGGCCAACGGCGATGTGGCGGGCTTCGGCTTCCTGGCGCTGGCCGTTATGATCTTCGGTAACTGGAAGCCGCTGAACATCGCCGGGGCGTCGCTGCTGTTCGGCCTGTTCAAGTGTATTGCCGCGGCGTACTCCAGCCTGGATATCAACGGCGACGGTGTGTATTGGCTGGCGGAGATCGGCATCAGCTCCCACGTGTACCGTATGCTGCCGTATCTGATCACGCTGGTGGTGCTGGCCTTCACATCCAAGAAATCCCGCGCACCCAAGGCGGAGGGTATCCCCTACGACAAGGGCCAGCGGTAAGAAAAGCATAAAAAAGAAGCACCCGCGCGGGTGCTTCTTTTTTGCGCTGTTTTACATGGATTTTACAAAAGATGGCCTGCGAACTTGACATTTATACCGTACAATGTAGATGGACAATAAGGTGACATCTGAGAAAATGTAAAGTTGAGGGAAAGAAAATGGATATTTTTCATGCGCTGACCATGCTGGGCGGGCTGTGCCTGTTTCTGTTCGGCATGAATTTCATGGGCCAGGCGCTGGAGCGCCGGGCCGGCGGCAAGCTGCGGACGCTGCTGGATAAAATGACCGGCAGCGTGGGTGCCGGTTTCCTGACCGGACTGGGCATCACCGCCATCATTCAGAGCTCATCGGCCACCACCGTCATGGTGGTGGGCTTCGTGAACTCCGGGCTGATGACCCTGCGGCAGGCTATCAATGTTATCATGGGTGCCAACGTGGGCACCACGGTGACGGCCTGGCTGCTGAGCCTGGCGGGTATTGACGGCGGCAGCGTGTGGGTGCAGCTGCTGAAGCCCACCGCCTTTACGCCGGTGCTGGCGCTGATCGGCATTATTTTCTATATGTTCTGCAAGGACAGTCGGAAAAAGGAGACTGGCTCCATTCTGCTGGGCTTTGCCACGCTGATGTTCGGCATGGACACCATGAGCGCCGCGGTGGCGGGGCTGAAGGACGTGCCGGGGTTTGCAGAGCTGTTTTTGGCCTTTACAAACCCGCTGCTGGGCGTGCTGGTGGGCGCGGTGCTGACGGCGATCATCCAGTCGTCCTCCGCCTCGGTGGGTATTTTGCAGGCGCTGGCCTCTACCGGCCAGGTCAGCTACGCCGCCGCGGTGCCCATTATCATGGGCCAGAACATCGGTACCTGCGTCACGGCGCTGATCTCCTGCGTCGGCACCAACAAAAACGCCAAGCGGGCGGCCGTGGTGCATCTGATGTTCAATGTGATCGGCGTGGCGGTGCTGCTGACGGTGTTCTGCATCGTCAAGGCCATCTTTGCCCCGGTACTGCTGAACAATGCGGCGTCTATGGCGGGTATCGCTGTGGCCCACTCGGTGTTCAATATCCTGTGTACGGCCATACTGCTGCCCTGCGGCGACCTGCTGGAGAAGCTGGCTATCCGTCTGGTGCCGGATAAGGCCCACGCGGCCGATAAAACGGTGGAGCTGGACCAGCGCCTGCTGACCACACCGGCCGTGGCGCTGGAGCGCTGCCGGGTCGTCACCTGCGAGATGGCGGAGGTTGCCGTGCGGGCGCTGCAAAACGCCCTGCGGAGCTTTGACCACTACACCGAAGCGCTGGCCTCCGCCATCCGGGAGGATGAGAGCCGCTGCGACCACTACGAGGACGTGCTGGGCACCTATCTGGTAAAGCTCAGCGCCCAGAAGCTGGGTGAGCAGGAGAGCGAGGAGTCCGCGGAGCTGCTGAAGGCCATCGGCGATTTTGAGCGTATCTCCGACCATGCGGTGAACGTGCTGGAGTCGGCGGAGGAGCTGCGGGAGAAGGGGCTGGCCTTCAGCAACGAGGCGAAGCGGGAGCTGAGCGTGCTGTCCGCCGCGGTCAACGATATCCTCATGCGGGCGCTGGACGCTTTCCGGCAGCAGGATATGACCGCCGCCCGGCAGGTGGAGCCGCTGGAGCAGGTCATCGACGATCTGAAGGAGCAGCTGCGTACCCGACATATCCTGCGGATGCAGCAAGGCCAGTGCAGCATCGAGGCAGGCTTTGTCTGGTCCGACCTGCTGACGGATCTGGAGCGTACCTCGGACCACTGCTCCAATATCGCCGGGTGCGTGATCGACGCCGCCCACCACGACCTGAATATGCACGCCACGCTGGATGCGGCGCGGCGCCGGGACCCGGACTTCCGGGAGCAGTACCAACGCTGCGCGGCGAAATATCAGGTGTAAACAAACGAAGTCCCTCCCGCCGGGAGGGACTTCTTCTTGTGCGCTTACAGCCCGCGGGAGGCTCGCTCCCGCGCCTCGGCCTCCGCCCGCTGGCGGCAGACCTCCACCCAGTCGGGCAGCTTGTCCAGCTCGGCGGCAAAGGCTGCCAGTTCGTCGGGAATGACGATCTTCTGGGGACAGACAGCGGCGCAGGCACCGCAGCCCAGACAGGCGTGAGGCCACTTGTTCGCGGGCACCGCGTCCAGCTGCATCTTGATGGTGCTGCCGCTGCCGGTGCGGAGCTGGTTGTACTTGTGCAGCAGATCCGGGATATCCAACTGCTGGGGACAGCCGTCACAGCAGTAGCGGCAGGCAGTGCAGGGGATGGAATTCTTCATCTTATCCGCCGCAGCAAAGAGGATCGCCTCCTCAGCGGGGGAGAGGGGGTCAAGGCGCTCGAAGGTGGCCACGTTATCCGCCATCTGCGCCATGTCGGACATACCGGAGAGGACCATGTGGACGTTATCCAGTCCCTGGAGCCAGCGGAAGCCGAAGGAGGCGATGCTGGCGTTGGGGCGGAGGGCGTGGAGCTGCTGTTCACTGTCGGCATCCAGGGCGGCCAGCTTGCCGCCGCGGACCGGCTCCATGACCCAGACGGGGATATGGTGCTTTTCCAGCAGCTCGTATTTCTCCCTGGCCCGCTGGATGGTCCAGTCCAGATAGTTCAACTGGATCTGACAGAACTCCATCTCCTTGCCATAGCGCTCCAGAAAAGCGGTGAGGCAGGGAAGGTCCGCGTGGGTGGAAAAGCCCAGGTGCTTGATGCGGCCCAGGCGCTTCTGCTCCACAAAGTAGTCGATGATGCCCCACTTGGGGTCGGTGTAGATATCCACGTCGTTTTCATAGACGTTGTGCAGCAGGTAGAAATCGAAGTAGTCCACCTGACACTTCTCCAGCTGCTGGGTAAAGGTGTCCGCCGGGTCCGGGTCGCAGGTGAGCGTATGGCCGGGGTATTTGGTGGCCAGGTAAAAGCTGTCCCGGGGATGCTTTTTCAGGCAGCGGCCTACCACCGTCTCGGACAGATTTTGCATATAGGCCCAGGCGGTGTCGAAATAATTGACGCCGTGGGCCAGCGCATAGTCCACCATCGCCTGGGTGGTGTCCTCGTCGATGGCGCCGTCCGCCGTGGTGGGCAGGCGCATGGTGCCGAAGCCCAGCAGGGACAGGTGCAGGTCCTGAAAATCACGATAGATCATGGCATTGCCCTCCTTTTTTGTGGTGCTATTTTACCGCGAAAAATGGCGGAGCGCAAGAGTGGAATTGGCCGTGCGGTACGCCTGCGCCGCCGCTGCACCCGGGAGGGGGCCTGTGGCGTGATGGAGACGGTCCTGGGCGACAGGCTGCATCAGCTGAAGTGCGGACTGGAGATGACCTTCTGAAAAACAGACCACCCCCGGCTCCTCGCCGGGGGTGGTTTTGCTTGCTCAGGGCAGCAGTGTTTTCTCCAGGAAGTCGTAAACGGCCTCGGCGGTCTGGTGGACGGAGTCCAGCAGGACGTATTCGTCGCTGCTGTGATAGTTCTCGCCGTCGGCGCCGAAGATGATGGCCGGCGCGCCCAGTCGTGTGCCCAGGTAGTTGAAGTCGCCGATGCTGGCGAAGTAGGAGATGGTGGGTTCCTTGCCGGTGACCTTGCGGATGGACTCCAGCAGGGAGACGGTCATGGGTTCGTCCTGGGGGACGGTGTAGGGCATGAAGCCCCGGGAGCCCTCAGACGGTGCTTCGCGGAAGCAGATCTCATACCGCCCGGTGATACCGGCGCGCTGCACGGCCTTTTCGATCTCGCGGACGATGGTGTCCGGGCTTTCGCCCACCACGATGTGCCAGAACAGGCGGAGCACGGCGAAGTCCGGCACGCTGCACGCGCCGCCGTCGGCGCTGATGCCCACCACGCAGCAGGTGCCCTTGCCCAGGTGCGGGTCCTCGATATAGTCCACCTGCTCCAGCGCCTGCGCCACCTTGGCCGCGTCCAGCAGGGCGCTGTGGCCCTTTTCCGGGTTGGCTGCGTGGGCGGACTTTCCGTAGAAGCGGATCTCCAGACCGTAGCCGCCCCGGGCACCCAGGCAGACATCGGGGAAGGGCTTGCCATCAAAGCCGGCGCTTGGCTCGGTGATGATGGAGAAGTCCACGTCAGAGAGATAGCCGTCCTCGATGAGGGCATTGGTGCCCAGGCCGTAGGGGCCCTCCTCGTCAGAGACCAGCGCCAGCTTGATCTTCCCGGCGAAGGTCTTGTGGGCGGCGGCGAAGCGGGCAGCCGTGACCATCAGCGCGGCGCAGCCGGATTTCATATCCAGCGCTCCCACACCATAGAGCCTGTCGCCGTCCAGCTCGCCGTAGGGATCGCGGGTCCAACCGCCGCACAGCTGCACGGTGTCCAGATGGCCGTTCAGGCAGATGACCGGTCCGGGTCTGCCGCCGTCGATAACGGCGATGACATTTTTTCCATGGAAATCTGTGACCTTGGCATCGTGGTATTCGTGCAGCTGTGCGGGCAGTTCCTGCCGGCACAGCCAGTCTCTGGCAAAGGCCATGATCTCGTCCTCGTGGAAATATTCGCTTTTGATGGCCGTGAGCTGCTGCAAAAGTGCTGTGACCTCAGCTTTTTCTATCATCTGTATGATCGCTCCTCTCTGCTGTGGGGCCGGAAATATGCGCTTTCTCTGTACAGTATAGCGGGCAGGCGTTTAACGCCTGTTGGTCCGGGCGTTTTTCACTTATTGCTCCACGCGCCACAGTGCGCCGAAATACCACGCACCCATGCCGTCGGACACCACGCCGGTCACGTCGCCGCGCAGGGCGTAGGCCTGCTCCTTCTCATACAGCGGTATCACGTTGGCCGTGTCCAGCAGCAGCCACTCCGCATCCTTCAAATAGGCGTCCCGCGCCTCGGCGGAGGTGCTGGCCGCCGCCACCCGCATCAGAATGTTATAGGCGTTCATGTAGATCAGCGCGTAGTTCCGCGTGTCGCCGCTGCGCCACAGGTCCAGATAGGCCGACGCATCGTTGTACAGCGCGTCCAGCTCCGTCAGGGCCAGGGTGAACGCGCCGCTGCTGAGCATCTGCTGATACGTCTCCGCATCCTCACCCTGCAGGGTCACGCTCAGTCCCAGTTTTTCCTGCCACACCTTCTGCAGCCGCTGGGCCAGCGCCGTCTGCGCCGGCGTATTCCGGTACAGCAGCGTCACCGTTCCCAGGCTTATCAGCGCCTCCGGCCGCCGCAGGCCCGCCTGCGTCATCAGCTCCAGCGCCTGACTGCACCGGTCCGTGTAGGTATCCGCCTCGCAGTCGATCACCGCGCCGTTGACCGCCCGGAACTCCTCGCCCCCGGCGGTGCGTATGCCGTGAGGCACCAGCCCCTCCGCGGCGGCATAGTCCGCGCCCAGAGCGCCGGCCGCCGCATCCCGGTCGATGACCAGACTCATGGCCTGCCGCAGCTCCGTCCGGTCCATGTTGGTGGCCATCTGGTTGATGAGCAGCACCCCCACGGTGCTGCTGCCGCCGTAGGTGCCGTCCTCTCCTGCCGCGCCGATGACCGCGTCTGCGGTGCCCGCGTCCTTGGCGGCCTCCGCCGCGCTCTTGAACCGGATCTCGATCCGGTCCGCGCGCACCTGCCGCGCGTTATAGTGGTCCTCCTGCTTCACCAGCGTGGCGAAGAGACTGTCGCTCCAGTCGCCGGTGCGGCGGTACGGCCCGTTGCCCACGAACCACGTCCGGCTGGCGCTCCAGCCCTCGCCGCCTTCCACAGCCTTCTGCTGCACCGGCATGGTGGCCGCCGCTGTGCACACCGCGTCCACAAAGTACGGGCACATCGTGCTCAGCGTCACCACGAAGGTGTGCTCGTCCTCGGCGTATACGCCCAGCGCCTCCGGGTCGCCCGCGTGGGCGTCCTCATAGCCCGCCACCATGGACAGGATCTCCGCCTCCGGGCTGTCCGTCTCCGGCGATACCAGCCGCCGCCAGGCGTACACGAAATCCGCCGCCGTCACGTCGCTGCCGTCGGACCACTTGCCGTCGCGCCGCAGGTGGAACGTGTACGTCTGCGTGCCGTCCTCGTTGTCCGTGCAGTCGTAGGCGTGGGCCGCTGCGGGCACCGCGCCCTCCGCCGTCCAGCGGTACAGGTTGTCGAACAGGTGCAGCACCAGGGTGCGCTCCGCCGGTGTGGCGGCATAGGCCGGGTCCACCGTGGACACGCTGCCGGTCATCACCACCGACGCGGTGCTCTCGCCGCTGCGGCCGCGGCCGCAGCCGGCCAGCAGCGCCGTCATCATACACAGGCACAGCAGTATGGCCGCGCCCCGCTTCCATCGTTTCATAGGACTTCCTCCGGGAATAGACTTTTCCCCATTATATATGCTTTTGCGTCAAAAGTAAAGCCGCCCTCCGGGCGGCCTCACTTTGTTTACAATTACTCCGCGATCAGCAGCTGGGCGATCTGCACGGCGTTGGTGGCCGCGCCTTTGCGTACCTGGTCGCCGCAGCACCAGATGTTCAGCCCGTTGTCGCTGGTCAGGTCGTCCCGGATACGGCCCACGAACACCAGGTCCTGGTCGCTGGTCTCCAGCGGCATGGGATAGCGCTTGTTGACCAGGTCATCCACCAGCCGGCAGCCGGGGGCGGCGGCGATCAGCTCCCGGGCGCGCTCCACGCTGATCTTCTCCTTGGTCCGCACCACGATGGACACGCTGTGGCTCCGCACCACAGGAACGCGGACGCAGGTGCAGCTGACCTTCAGCTCCGGCAGGTGCATGATCTTCCGGCCCTCGTTCTGCATCTTCATCTCCTCGGAGGTATAGCCCTCAAAGGCCTCGCCGCCGATCTGGGGGATGACGTTGTAGGCGATCTGGTACTGGAACACCTTGGGCTCCACCGGCTTACCCTCCCGCAGCAGCTCCACCTCGTCCATCAGCTCGATGGGGCCGCCGGCGCCGGCGCCGGACACCGCCTGGTAGCTGCTGGCCACAATGCTCTCGATGGGGCTGTCGTGGTTCAGGGCGTTGATGGCCACCAGCGAAACGATGGTGGTGCAGTTGGGGTTGGAGATGATGCCCTTGTGCTTCTTCACGTCCTCCGGATTGATCTCCGGCACGATCAGGGGCACATCCGGGTCCATGCGGAAGGCGCTGGAGTTATCCACGAACACCGCGCCCGCCTTGACGATGGCCGGGGCGAACTGCTTGGCGATGTCGTTCTCCGCCGCGCCCAGCACGATGTCCATGCCCTTGAAGGCCTCGTCACAGGCCAACTCCACGGGGAGGTCGTGGCCCTTCCAGTGGATGGCCTGTCCCACAGACCGGGCTGACGCCAGCGGGTGCAGCTCCTCGATGGGGAAATCGCGCTCGGCCAGTACCTTCATCATCTCGCGGCCCACCGCGCCGGTGGCGCCCAAAATAGCAACTTTATACTTTTTCATATGATGTACTCCTTTTCTCGATATCGAATAAGTGACGTATCCTGCGTTCAGATGCGGCGCATCGACTTTGTGTACGGCAAGCCGCTGCGGCGAAGTATGGGCGCAGGAGACGCACTTTATTTTACAAAACTGTTGTACAGCACCCGGATAGCTTTCTCAAAGTCGGCGCTGTCCACGCCCACGATGATGTTCAGCTCTTCGGGCCCCTGGGTGATCATGCGGATATTGATGCCGTTTTCGCCCAGCTTGGCGAAGATCTTGCCGGAGGAACCGGGCTGGAAGGCCATCTTCCGGCCCACGGCCGCCACCACGGCCATACCGTCGGTAACGTGCAGGCTGTCGGGTTTGATCTCCTTCTCCATGTCGCCCAGTGCCTGGTACAGATACGGCGCGGCCTTGGCCGCCTCCACCACCAGCGATACCGAGTCGATACCGGAGGGGATGTACTCCACGTTGATGTGATAGCGCTCCAGAATTTCCAGCACCCGGCGGATAACGCCCAGCTCCGAGGACATCCCGTTCTTGGTCATGGTGATGACGGAAAAGCCCTTCTTTCCGGCGATGCCGGTGATCATGCTGCTCTCCTGCAGCTCCGCCGCCGTGTCGTCGAAGGCCTCCCGTATCATGGTGCCCGGGTGCTCCGGCTGGTTGGTATTGCGGATGTTCAGGGGGATGTTCTTCTCCCGCACCGGGGAGACGGTGCCCTCATGCAGCACCTGTGCGCCGATATAGCTCAGCTCACGCAGCTCGGCGTAGGTAATGCGCTCGATGGGCCGCGGGTCGGGCACGATCTTGGGGTCGGCCATCAGGAAGCCGGACACGTCCGTCCAGTTCTCATACACGTCGGCGTCCAGCGCCGCCGCCGCCAGCGCACCGGTGATGTCGCTGCCGCCCCGGCTGAAGGTGTGGATGCTGCCGTCCGGCAGCACGCCGTAGAAGCCGGGAATGACCACCTTCCGCCCGCTGGCCGCATGGACCAGAGCCTGATAGCTGGCCTCCTGGTCCACCGTGCCGTCCATGCGGAAGTGCAGCCACAGGCTGCTGTCCAGAAAGTCAAAGCCCAGGCAGTCGGCCATGATCCGGGCGGCGAAATACTCGCCCCGGCTCACCAGCTCATCGGCGGAGATGCCCTTGTCCATCTTGGCGCGCAGGGCGTCGAATTCCGCCTCCAGCGGCGTGGACAGGCCCAGCTCGTCCCGAATCTCCAGATACCGGCTGCGTACCATATCGAATATACCGTCGCAGCTGACGCCGTACTGCAGGTGGGCGTGGCACAGATACAGCAGATCCGTGATCTTGTGATCGTCCTTGAACCGTTTTCCGGCGGCGCTGACCACCACCACCCGGCGAGCAGGGTCTGCCTCCACGATGGAGCGTACTTTTTCCAGCTGGTGGGCATCCGCCATGGACGACCCGCCGAATTTCAACACTTTCAACATAGTCCTTGCCTCTTTCGCTTTGGTTATTGTGTGCAGGGTTTTTCATGCGTGACAAAAAAATATTTTCTGTCCACAGGAGAAAAACACTTGCTTTTTTGATGGGGACAGTGTATCATAGCCATATCAGAAATGCAAGACCCAATTTCAAAAGTTTTTTCGGAGGCTTTTTTACCATGATCTACCACAGCACAAGAAACGAGCAGCTCACCGCTTCCTCCACCCATGCGGTGCTCCAGGGCATCGCCCCGGACGGCGGCCTGTACATCTGCGACCCGGCGGCCCTGCGCTTCGACTGGCGCGCCGCCCTGGAAAAGGACACCCTCTCCATGGCGGCGGATATCCTCCACGCCCTGCTGCCGGACTTTCAGGACATGGACCGGCTGGTCCGCGACAGCTACGCCGGCAAGTTCCCCACGTCCGACCTGACCCCCTTGACCCCCGTGGCGGATAAATACGTGCTGGAGCTGTACCATGGCCCCACCTCCGCCTTCAAGGATGTGGCCCTCAGTGTCCTGCCCCGCCTCATCGTGGCGGCGGCCAAGGCCGAGGGCATGAAGGGCGACGTGGTCATCCTGACGGCCACCTCCGGCGACACCGGCAAGGCGGCCATGGAGGGCTTCCACGATGTGCCCGGCACCCGCATCACTGTGTTCTACCCCTACGGCGGCGTCTCCGCCGTTCAGCAGGCCCAGATGGCCACCCAGGAGGGCGCCAACGTCCGCGTCTGCGCCGTCCGCGGCAACTTCGACGATGCCCAGACCGGCGTGAAGGAGATCTTCGCCGCCTGCAAGGACAAGGACCTCCACGGCGCCATGCTCTCCTCCGCCAACTCCATCAATATCGGCCGTCTGGCCCCCCAGGTGGTCTATTACTTCCGCGCCTACGGCGATCTGGTGAAGTCCGGCCGCATCCGGCTGGGCGACGTGGTGGACTACACCGTCCCCACCGGCAACTTCGGCGACATTCTGGCCGGCTATTTTGCCAGGCAGATGGGCCTGCCTGTGGGCCGCCTGATCTGCGCCAGCAACGCCAACGACGTGCTCACCGAGTTCCTGACCACCGGCCGCTACGACAAGCGCCGCCCCTTCTACAAGACCACCTCCCCCTCCATGGATATCCTGGTGTCCAGCAATCTGGAGCGCCTGCTCTATCTGGTCAGCCAGGATGCCAGCTGCGTGGAGCGCCTGATGCGGGAGCTGAACACCCAGGGCTGGTATCAGGTCAGCGGCTGGATGCTGGAGCAGCTCCGTGCCGTCTTCGGCTGCGGCTGCTGCGACGATGCCGGCGCGGCGGAGGTCATCGGCCGGGTGTGGCGCGAGCACAAATACCTCTGCGACCCCCACACCGCCGTGGCCTGGGCCGTGGCGGAGAAGCACACCCGCGAGGGCGTTCCCATGGTGGTCCTGTCCACCGCCTCGCCCTACAAGTTCCCCGCCGCCGTGCTGCACGCCCTGGGCGAGGCATCCGGTGACGATGAGTTCGCCATGATGGAGCAGCTCCACGCCCTCACCGGCATGGACATCCCCAAAAATCTCCGCGGCCTGGAGGGCCGCCCTGTCCTCCATACCGACGTCATCGACAAGGACGCCATGCTGGACTATGTGCTGTCCGACGTGCTGAAATAAAAGAAAGGAACCGTTCCCTATGAATATCGTTTGTTTGGACATGGAGGGCGTCCTCGTCCCCGAGATCTGGATCGCCTTTGCCGAGGAAAGCGGCATTCCCGAGCTGCGCCGCACCACTCGCGATGAGCCGGATTATGACAAGCTCATGCGCTGGCGCATCGATCTACTGCGGCAGCGCGGCCTGAAGCTCAGCGCCATTCAGGAGACCATCTCCCGCATCGACCCCCTGCCCGGCGCCAAGGACTTCCTGGACGCGCTGCGTAAGGATACCCAGGTGGTCATCCTCAGCGACACCTTCGACCAGTTCGCCATGCCCCTCATGGCCAAGCTGGGCTATCCCACCCTGCTGTGCAACACCCTCGAGGTGGACGGCGAGGGCTACATCACCCGCCACCTCATGCGCTGTGAACACTCCAAGCTCACCACCGTCAAGGCCCTTCAGTCTATCGGCTATGACACCATCGCCAGCGGCGACAGCTATAACGATTTGGAGATGATCCTCCACAGCAAGGCCGGCTTTCTCTTCCGCGGTCCCGACAAGATCAAGCAGGACTACCCCGACCTGCCCGCCTTCGAGGACTACGGCGACCTGCTGGCCGCCATCCGCGCCGCCCTGTAACAGCGGTACTGCGGTGAAAGACAAAGACAAAGCAAAAACCGGCGCCCCCCGGCGCCGGTTTTTGCTTTGTGAAAGGAGGGGGTAAAATCACATCTGGACGCGGTTCTCGCGGGTCCAGCTGGTGATGTCCAGGTTGGGATAGCGGCGGCGCAGCTCGTCCAGCTTGCCTTCGGTGTCGCCCAGTGCGGCGATGCTGTTGATGGCCGCCACATCGGCGGCATTCATGGCGTGGGCCTCATCGGCGCCGCAGGACGCGCAGTGATAGCGCTTGGTCGCCTCGGAAAACGTAACATCGGTGCTGCCGCAAACGGCGCAGCGGGTGGTCTTGGATACGATAGCCATAATGTATTACCTCCATATTCTTGTTTTGTTTCGTTGTCCTTATACTACCACAAAAGTTTTCAGTTGTAAAACGCATAATTGTATTTGCAAGTATGAGAAAAAGTATGATATAATAGCGACAGCGACTGTACAGGAGGTCCCGCCATGAGCGTATCCAAATACCAGATGTTCCTCAAGACCGTGGAGTGCGGCAGCTTCTCCCGGGCGGCGGAGGAGCTGAACTTCACCCAGTCCGGCGTCAGCCACGCCGTCCAGGCGCTGGAGGACGAGCTGGGAATCACGCTGCTCAGCCGCAACCGCGGCGGCGTGGTGCTGACGGCTGACGGCCGCGCGCTGCTGCCCCGGGTCGAGGCCCTCTGCGCCGCCCACCATGCCCTCATGCAGTCCGCGGCGGACCTGAAGGGCCTGGACGCCGGCCTGGTCAAGGTGGCCACCTTCTCCAGCGTCTCTGCACAGTGGCTCCCCTCCATCCTCAAAAGCTTCGGCGACGTCTACCCCAACATCGAGTTCGAGGTGGTGGATGCCGATTTCTACGGCCAGACCGAGGAGTGGATCCTCCAGGGCAAGGTGGACTGCGGCTTCCTGCGCCTGCCCTCAGCCAAATCCCTCTGCGCCCACCCCCTGTACCGGGATGAGCTGCTGGTGGTCGTTCCCTGCGGCCACCCGTTGGCGGACGCGGCGGCCTTCCCCCTGTCGGCCCTGTCCGCCGAGCCCTTCATCCGTCTGGAGGAGGGCCGCGACTACGAGCTCACCGCCGCCCTGGACGCCATGGGCGTTCACCCCAATGTGAAATACACCGCCCGCGAAGACCGCACCATCCTGGCCATGGTGTCCAAGGGCCTGGGCATCAGCCTCCTGCCGGAGCTGATGGTCCGCCGCAGCCCCTATCCCGTGGCCGCCTGCCACGCCCCCGAGCGCTTCTACCGCAATATCGGCATCGCCGTCAAGGATGAAAAGGCCCAGTCCGCCTCCACCCGCCGCTTCGTGGACTACGTCCGCCGCTGGGTGGCCGAAAACGGCGAGGACTGACCCCAGCCTTCCCCTGGGAGCGGATGAGGTGTCGCCGCGCAGCGGCGTAAAACTCCCCCGTCCCCGCCGCAGCAGAGGGCGTGCTGAAATTCGAGATCATGGCCGGCTGACACGAGGCCGGAGCAGCAAAAGCAGGGAGCGAAACGCTCCCTGCTTTTCTATCTTATCACACTTGCTTACTTGCCGAAGTAGCGGTTCAGCAGACCCTCGAAAGCCTTGCCGTGGCGGGCCTCGTCGCGGGCCATCTCGTGGACGGTGTCGTGGATGGCGTCCAGATTGTACTTCTTGGCCAGCTTCGCCAGCTCGAACTTGCCGGCGGTCGCGCCGTTCTCGGCGTCCACGCGCATCTGCAGGTTCTTCTTGGTGCTGTCAGTGATGACCTCGCCCAGCAGCTCGGCGAACTTGGCGGCGTGCTCAGCCTCCTCCAGGCCGGCCTTCTCCCAGTACAGGCCGATCTCGGGATAGCCCTCGCGGTGGGCCACACGGGCCATGGCCAGATACATACCGACCTCGGAGCACTCGCCCTCGAAGTTGGCGCGCAGACCGTCAATGATCTCCTTGCGGACATCCTCGGGGACATCGTCGCCAAAGACCTTGCCTACGCCCACAACGTGCTCGGCGGCCCAGGACTTCTCTTCAGACTGCAGCAGGAACTTGTCGCCGCTGACGTGGCAGACCGGGCACTCGGCGGGGGGAACATCACCCTCGTGAACATAACCGCAAACAGGACAGACCCACTTCTTCATAATCGTTACCTCCATAAATGTATTCATGTCGTTGTGTTTGTTATTTTGACGCCGCCGCAGCGGCATTTGTCAACTGGTTTTCTTCTCGGCCAGGCAGCCGTTGCAGCGGCCGTAGAACACGACGCCGCAGCTGTCCGCCTCGCCCACCGCTGTCATATCCGGCAGCTCCACCGGGATGGGTGGCAGGTCGATGACCGCGCCGCAGGTGCGGCAGACGAAGTGCCCGTGGGGGGCGGTGTTGCCGTCGTAGCGATCCTCGCCGTCCACACAGCCGATGACCTGCACCGCGCCCTCCGCCCGGAACCGCGCCAGATTGCGGTAGACGGTGGCCAGAGAGAGGTCGGGTATGCGGGGCTTCAGCTGGGCGTAGACCCATTCCGCAGAGGGGTGGCAGGTGGTGGAACGCAGGCACTCCAATATGGCTTCCCGCTTGGGGCTGTGCCGTGTGGTGTTCATAGGCTGCGCTCCTTTCTTATTGCTAACAATTATTGTTTGCATTAGTATAGTAGCACACCCGTTTGGATTTGTAAAGAGGTTTTTTGCATTTTTCCAAAAAAATTTTCCAGTGCCTGTTAGCCTCCCCTATCGGTGCGGAAAATATGCAAAGGAGCCCGCTACGCTGTGCGTACCGGGCTCCTCATTTCAATTTACTCGGCCTCGGCCAGCGCCTTAGCCTCGGCAATAGCCTTCTCCTGCGCCGCGGCGGGGCAATCCTCGTAGCGGACGAAGTTGAAGGTGAACGTACCACGGGACTGGGTCATGGATCGCAGATCGATGGCGTAGCTCATCATCTCGGCCATGGGGACCTCAGCCTCCAGCACCTGCTCGCCGTCACCGGTGGGGTTCATGCCCATCACGCGGCCGCGGCGCTTATTCAGATCGCCCATCACATCGCCCAGATAGCTGTCGGGGATGGTGACCTTCAGCTCACCAATGGGCTCCATCAGCACGGGCTTGGCCTCGGGCAGCGCGGCCTTGAAGGCCAGGTTGGCAGCCAGCTTGAACGCGATTTCGGAGGAGTCAACGGGGTGGTAGGAACCATCCACCAGGGTGGCCTTCAGGAACACCACGGGATAGCCGGCCAGCACGCCGTGCAGGCAGCTCTCGCGCAGGCCCTTTTCCACGGCGGGGAAGTAGTTCTTGGGCACGGAGCCGCCAAACACGTTCTCCTCGAAGATCATATCCTCCTGCTCAGTCTGGGGCTCGAAAATGATATGGACATCGCCGAACTGACCGCTGCCGCCGGTCTGCTTCTTATAGCGGCCCTGCTTGCGGACGGTGCTGCGGATCTTCTCACGATAGGCCACGCGGGGAGTATCCAGCTCCGCGTCCACGCCGAAGCGGCTCTTCAGCTTGCTGCACAGCACGTCGATCTGGATGTCGCCGGCGCCGGAGATCACGGTCTGGTGGGTCTCGGCGTTATTGGTGACGGAGAAGGTGGGATCCTCCTCGTTCAGCTTGTTCAGGCCGGTGCCCAGCTTCTCGATCTCCTGCTTGGTCTTGGGGGAGATGGCGCGCTCGTAGCAGGCGGGGGCAAAGGCCAGCGGCGCGAACTTCACATAGGTCTTGGGCTCGCACAGGGTGTCGCCGGTCTTGACCTTGTCCATCTTGCCGATGGCGCCGATGTCGCCGCAACAGATCTCCTTGGTCTCCTCGGCCTTCTTGCCCTTCATGGTGTACAGGCGGCCCAGCTTCTCGGTGTTGCCGGTGGTCATGTTATACAGGGACATATCGCCGGTGACCTTACCGCGGATGACCTTGATCATGGAGAACTTGCCGTACTGGTCGGAGATGGTCTTGAACACGAAGGCAGCGGTGGGGCCGTTGGGGTCATAGGCGACCTCGATGGCGTTGCCGTCATCGTCCTCGGCAGCCTCGGCGGGCATATCGGTGGCCACGGGCACCAGGTCCACGATGGTCTGCATCAGCATATCCACGCCCATACCGGTAACGGCGGAGCCGCACAGCACGGGGCACACGCTGCCGTCGCGCACACCGATCTTCAGGCCCTTGGCCATATCCTCGGCGGACAGCTCCATGGTCTCGAAGAACTTCTCCATCAGCTCCTCGTCGGCGCCGGCGGCAGCCTCCATCAGCTCAGCGCGCAGGGCCTCCACCTCGTCGGCCATGTCGCCGGGGATGGCGCACTCGCCCTTGGCGTCGTAAGCCTTGTTGTGCAGCAGGTCCACGATGACGGTGACAGCCTTGTTGGCGTCGGCCTTGGTGGCCACGATGGGGGCGATGGCGGTGCCGTACTTGGCCTTGATGGCCTCGACGCAGGAGGCGTAGTCGGCGTTGGCCTCCTCCACGCGGTTGATGAACATCATCCGGGGCTTCTTGCCCAGCATCTTCCAGGTACGCTCCATACCCACGGACAGGCCGTCCTTGGCGTTGCCCACGATGACGGCGCACTCGGCGGCGCGGATAGCGCACACGGCCTCGCCGGAGAAATCGAAGTTGCCGGGGGCGTCCATGACGTTGATCTTCTTGCCCTTATACTGCACGGGGGCAAAGGCCAGGGAGATGGATATCTGGCGCTTGATCTCCTCGGCATCATAGTCGCAGGTGGTGTTGCCGTCGGCGGTCTTGCCCAGACGGTCAGTACCCTTGGTCATAAAGAGCATCTGCTCAGCCAGAGAGGTCTTGCCGGAGCCTCCGTGACCCAGCAGGGCGATATTGCGAATGTCGTTAGCAGTCATAGTGATGATGTTCTCCCTTCATTTTCTTGAAGTCCGCCGCCCACAGCCGCGGACAGTAGCTCAACGTACCGATTATATAGTATTTCTTCAAGCCTGACAACCTCTAATTTAGATATTTGTGGGAAAAGTGCGGGATACTCCCGCACTTTTCGTCAGGTTGTACAATGGCAGGCTTTGTTCTATGGGCAAAGCGACGGAGTCTCCGTCAGTAGTGCTTCACCAGCCCCGCCAGCAATAGCGTCGGCAGCAGCCACAGCACCTGATACAGCACCATGGCAATGGGCGTCAGCAGGGCAAAATTGCCCACAGAGGTGAGATAGTAGGCCAGCGCCACGCCCGCCGCCGCGCCGATGTAGCTAAGGATGGTGGCGGTCCGTACAGCCTTCACCGCCCGGCGGCTCCCGGCCACAGACTCCACCAGCGGCATAAGCCCCTCCCGGCAGATGGCCACGCAGGGCTGCTCGCCCTGCTGCTCCGCCAGCTGGGCCAGCGCCAGCCGCGTGGACACATCCGGATACACCGGCTTGGCGTCCACGCCGAATTTCCGCTTGATCAGCCCCGGTGTCACGTTGCCGCTTCGCACGGCCAGCACCGGCACGATGTGAAACCGCTTCAGCGTCCGCAGGGCCCATTCCGCGTTGCGGGAGGGCTGGTACTTCACGGCAAACACCGCTGTCAGCGCCCCGTCTACCGCCAGAAACACACCGGTAGACAGCTTCATATCCCGGGGCAGGGCCACCTTGCGCTTTTTCATAAAGTACGCACTGCCCATGAGCACCGTTTCGCCCCGGATATTGGCCTCCACGCCGCCCTCCTCGCAGTAGTTCACCCACTCCACCGACAGGTGAAAACCTCCCTCGGCGGTGAGCTGGCGCTCCAGCAGCGGCGTCAGGCTGCTGCCAGCCGCCCTGGCTACCGACGCGGCGTAGGACACCGCGCGGCTGCGCTCCTCGCCGAAGACCTTATAGCCGTTCAGTGTCACCGTTCCCGCCGGGAACAGATCGTCGTCCGTCAGCACCAGCCGCCGCGGCCGGCTGACCGCCTTCGCCCCGGCATAGCCTGCGGCTGCACAGCCGCTGCGGCTCAGCCGCCGGGACAGATAGTACATGGGCAGAGCCCCGCTGAGGGGAATCCCCAGCCCCGCGCCGGCGGTGGTCAGCGCCGTCAGCACCCAGGGGAAATCGCTCATATTCCCGCCGGAAAAGCACACCACGCCGGACAGCACCGCCGCCGTGGCCAGCACCAGCGGCAGGGCGTAATTCTGCCATCTCCGCGCCGGATCGGGCTTGCTGCACAGACGGTAAAAGCCCTCTGCCGTCCCCTGCTGCCTGCATACGCCCGCCGCCGTCACCGACGCCACATAGGGCACGGTGCCGTTGAGCACCAGCAGATGGTAGGCGTTCCGCAGTGCCGACGCCTCCAGGTACAGCCCCCACTGGCAGGCCAGGATCAGCAGCGCGCCGGCGGCGGCATAGGGCGTGGCCCGGGTACTGCCCGTGACCACGCCGCACACACAGCAGATCAGCTGCGTCAGCACGGCGACAGCGGCGCACAGCTCACAGCCCGCCTTTCCCTCACGCAGCAGCGACACGGCCTGCTTCCACACCGGCATACAGGCCAGCGCCGTCAGCAGCAGCCCCGCTCCCAGGGCGGCGCACCGCAGCAGCGACTCGTCCAGCCATGCCGACGGCAGCTTTTCCAGCTCCTGCAGCACCGCCGCGACCACCAGTGCCAGCGCCGGGAGCATCCCCCATATCAGTCCGCCGCGCAGTCGGCTGCAGCGGCGCTTGGCATCCCGCAGCACGTCCTCCGGCAGGGGCTCCGGCTCCGGCGGTTCCTCCGGCTCCGGTTCCTCCTCCGGCTCGTCGAACAGCTGCTCGGTGTCCTGAAAAGCCGGACGGCGCCTCTGCTCCGCCGCCGGACGGTGGAACCTCTCCAGCACCGCCGCAAGACGCTCCCGCAGGGGCACCGGCTGGGCGATGACGCCGTCATCCTCGTCCTCCAGCACCGCGTCCACCGTCTGGGACATGATATCCTTCAACGCCACCCGATCCGGCGCGGGGGATTCATATTCCGGCTCGTTTTTCTCCAGGGCAGCGGGCTCCGACGGGGCCTCCGTCTCAGATGGCGGTACTGCCTCCGATACCGGCACGGGAGCCTTTTCCTCTGCCGGCGTCTGCGGTATCGCCGCTTCCTCCGTCGGGACAGGCTGACGCCCACCCTTGCCGTACTCGGCAAGGATGGCCTCCAGCGAAAGCTCGTCCTCTTGCTCGTCGAACGCGCCGTATAGTTCCTCGTCCCGTCGCCTTCTCATGCTGTTCTTTCCTGTTTTCGTCCTGTTCCGCGTCGCTTTCCGTTATCCGCGCTGCCGCACAGCCTCGTACAGCAGTATGGCCGCCGCCGCGCTGGCGTTCAGCGAGGATATCTTTCCTTTCATGGGAATGCTCACCAGAAAATCGCAATTCTCCGCCGCCAGGCGGGTCATGCCCGTCCCCTCGGAGCCGATGACAATGGCCGCCGGCCCCTTCAGGTCGGCATTGTACAGCGTGGTATTCCCGTCCGCCGCCGTACCGAACACCCACACGCCCTGCTTTTTCAGGTCCTTCAGCAGCGCCGGAATGTTGGGCACCCGCGCCACCGGGATATAACTCACCGCGCCGGCGGAGGTCTTTGCCACGATGGCCGTCAGCCCCGCGCTGCGCCGCTTGGGGATGATGACCCCATGGGCGCCGGCGCACTCGGCGGTACGCAGGATCGCGCCCAGGTTGTGGGGGTCGGATATCTCGTCGCACACCACCAGCAGCGGCGCCTCGCCCCTGTCGGCGGCGGACTGCAGGATCTGCTCCACCGTGGCGTACTCCCGCACGGCCGCCAGGGCGATGACCCCCTGGTGGGCATGGGTGCGGCTCATGGCGTCCAGCTTCCGCCGGTCGGCATCCACCACCACGATGCCCGCGGCGCGGGCCTTGGAGGCGATGTGTCCCAGCGTCTTGTCCGTCTCGCCCTTGGCGATGTAGATCTTGTCGATGGCCGTCTCCGTCCGCAGGGCCTCGATGACCGCGTTGCGGCCCTCGATGATGCCGTCCGCCTCGGCGTCGGGCAGAGGCCGTCTGTTCTCGGTGTCCTTTATCTCTCTCATGGGGCATACCTCGCGATCCATATAATTGTCATCAGTATACCACATCCTTTCGTCAATATAAAGGCACATTCATAGAAATTTTACAGGAAAACCCTCTGCCTTTGCCTTGAGACTTTCGGGCAGGTGTGGTATACTGTTTGGAAACTATATTCCCCTCACAAGTCAAACGGAGGATAAACATATGGCCAATAATAACAGCAGCAACAATAACAACCGCGGCGGCAAGAACGGCAAAAACGGCGGTTTCCGCGGCGTTCTCACGCTGATCGTGTGGGCACTGGTGCTGACGGTGGCGTTCCAGTATTTCAACGCCTACAACAACAACGCCGCCAATAAGAGCACCAGTCACGAGATCAAATACAGCGACATGATCTCCATGATCGAAAAGGATCAGGTGGAGGAGGTCCTGTTCAAGGACAGCACCATCTATGTCACCCCCGTGGACGGCTACGTCTTCACCGAGGAGGTCACCTCCGGCAGCAAGACGGAGACAAAAACCTACACCCAGTCCAAGGACTCCGGCCTGACGCTGTACACCGTGTACCTCTCCAACGCCGACCTGCTCCCCCTGCTGGAGGCGCACAATGTGGCCTATACCGGCTTCTACAAGGCCGAGATGAGCCCCTTCCTGATGATCATGATCCAGTATATTCTGCCCACCATCTTCATCGTGGGCGCGTTCATGCTGGTCATGCGTCTGATGAGCAAATCCGGAGGCGGCGGCTTCGGCGGCATCGGCAGTGTGGGCAAGGCCAACGCCAAGGTCTACATGGAGAAGTCCACCGGCGTCACCTTCAAGGATGTGGCCGGTCAGGACGAGGCCAAGGAGTCGCTGGAGGAGATCATCGACTTCCTGCACAATCCCGGCAAATACACCGCCATCGGCGCCAAGCTGCCTAAGGGCGCGCTGCTGGTGGGCTCCCCCGGTACCGGCAAGACCCTGCTGGCCAAGGCCGTGGCCGGCGAGGCCGGCGTCCCCTTCTTCTCCATCTCCGGTTCCGACTTTGTGGAGATGTTCGTTGGCGTGGGCGCCAGCCGCGTCCGTGACCTGTTCAAGGAGGCCGCCAAGGTCGCTCCCTGCATTATCTTCATCGATGAGATCGACACCATCGGTAAATCCCGGGACGGCAGCCGCTTCGGCGGCAATGATGAGCGCGAGCAGACGCTGAACCAGCTGCTGGCCGAGCTGGACGGCTTTGACCCCAGCAAGGGCGTCATCGTGCTGGGCGCCACCAACCGCCCCGAGGTGCTGGACAAGGCGCTGCTGCGCCCCGGCCGCTTCGACCGGCGCATCACCGTGGACCGGCCCAACCTGGCCGGCCGTCTGGCCACATTGCAGGTACACACCCGCAATATCCGCCTGGCCGAGGACGTGAACCTGGAAAAGATCGCCCAGGCCACCGCCGGCTGCGTGGGCGCCGACCTGGCCAACCTGGTAAACGAGGCCGCCCTGCGTGCCGTGCGCAAGGGCCGCCGGGCCGTAAATCAGGACGATCTGCTGGTGTCCTTTGAGCTGGTCATCGCCGGCAGCGAGAAGAAGGGCACCGTCATCACCGAGGCGGAAAAGCGCATTATCGCTTACCACGAGGTGGGTCACGCGCTGGTGGCGGCCAAGCAGAAGAATGCCCAGCCCGTCAGCAAGATCACCATCGTACCCCATACCCAGGGTGCGCTGGGCTACACCCTGCACCTGCCGGAGGAGGAAAAGTTCCTCATGTCCCGCGAGGACATTCTGACCGAGATCCGTACCCTGCTGGCCGGACGCTCCAGTGAGGAGGTGGTGTGCAACACCATGACCTCCGGCGCCGCCAACGACATCGAGCGCGCCACGGAGATGGCCCGGAACCTGGTGGCACGCTTCGGTATGTGCGACGAGTTCGACATGATGGCCCTGGGCAGCGTTCAGAGCCAGTATCTGGACGGCGGCTACTCCATGACCTGCGCCCAGGAGACCTACGCCGCAGCCGACCGCGAGACCATCAAGATCCTGCGCCAGTGCCACGAGGAGGCCAAGCAGATCCTGCGGGAGAACCGGGAACTGCTGGACAAGATCGCCGCGTACCTGCTGAAGAAGGAGACGATCACCGGCCAGGAGATGATGGCCATCATCGAGGGCCGTGACCCGGAGACCGTGGACAACTACGGCGCCAGCAAGAGCAGCCAGCCCGCCTTCCGGCCCAGCGTACCGGAGACCATCGAGGCCCCCGCCAGGCACATCAACATCGTGTCCGAGCCCATCCCCATGCCGAACTACGATGAGAAGCCGGAGGATAAGGACCCGGAAGGCACCCCCGCCGGGGACAAACCGGCGGAGCACGCGGACGGCGACCCCGAATAAATGCACAGCAGCCCTGCGGCAGCGCCGCAGGGCTGTTTTCTTTTCAGTTTTCCGGCAGTTCCCGCACCCGTTCGCACAGCAGCGGCAGCGCCTTTTCAAACTCCACGCCGTACCACCCGGCCTGCGGGTCCCGTGCCGTGGCGTCGATACAGGCAAGTACAAATTCCACCGCCAGCGAAGCCGCCTGCTCCAGCGTCATGCCCCGCATGAGCCCGCCGGTGACGACGGCGGCGAAAATATCCCCCGTGCCGTGGAAGGAGGCCGGGTTCTGCGGACCAAGACAGGTGAAATACGTCCCCGCGCCGCTGTCATAGCCCATAGCGCCCAGCTTATCCGGCGCAAAGGACACCCCGGTGAGGATCACCTTCTTCGCCCCCAGCGCGGCCACCCCCCGCAGCAGTTCGCGGGCAAATATCTCGTCCACCTCGTCGCGGTACGGCGTACCGGTCAGCAGACAGGCCTCCGTGATATTGGGCAGCGCCACGTCCGCCCGAGCCGTCAGGCGGGCCATCGCCGCCGGGAAAGCGCCGTCAAACCCGCTGTACAGCTTCCCGTGGTCCGCCATGGCCGGGTCCACGATCAGCAGCGTATCCGGGCTCTTCACCGCGTCGAAAAAGTCCATCACCTGCTGCACCTGGGGCGCGGAGGCGATGTAACCGGTATAGAGCGCGTCAAAATGCACCTGCTGGGACCGCCAGTGATCGGCGATGGCCGGCAGCTGGTCGCTGAGATCCCGGCTGACAAAGCCCGGAAACGCCGTGTGGGCGCTGAGCACCGCCGTGGGCACGATGGCACATTCCACCCCCATGGCGGAGATCACCGGCAGCGCCACCGTCAGCGAGCACCGCCCCAGACAGGAGATGTCCTGTATGGACGCTATTCGTTTCATAGAGCCGCCTCCTGTTCATCATACCAAAAAGGGAGAGGCACATGAATATGTGTCTTTCCCTTTTTGGTGCGGGCGGCGGGACTCGAACCCGCACGCCTGTTGGCAATGGAACCTAAATCCATCGAGTCTACCAATTCCACCACGCCCGCATATCCACGCCGTATTGTAGCACACTTCACGTCGGCGTGCAAGGAATGTTTTGCCTTTTCCCTCCACCCTATGCTATACTGTCATCAACAGTACACGAAAGGACGGTGCCCCATGAACGAAAATGCCCTCGCCTTGGCGCGTCAGCACGCGCCCTGCTACATTTACTCCCGCGAGATCCTTACCGCACAGGCAGAGACTCTCCACAGGACCTTCCCCGGCTTTGATATTCTGTTCTCCGTGAAGGCCAACCCCTTCCCACCGGTAATACGGCACCTTGCGGCGCTTGGCATCGGCGCGGATGCGGCCAGTGCGGGTGAGGTCTGCCTGGCCGCGGAATGCGGGATCGCGCAAGAGGATATCTACTTCTCCGCAGCCGGCAAAAGCGATCGTGCACTGGCCGCCGCGTGGGATAACTGCCATCTGATCGCCGATTCTATCGGCGAGGTGCGGCGAATCGCCGCTATGGCCGCTGCCCGCGGCGAGACGAAGGCCATCGGCCTGCGCGTGAACCCCGCTTTCAGCATGGACGGCGGTACGGGCGGAACGTCCAAGTTCGGCATCGACGAGTCCGATCTCCCGGCACTGAAAATCCTGCTGCAAACGCTGCCGATAGCCGTCTGCGGCCTCCATATTCACCTGCGCTCCCAGAATCTCTCCGCGGACACCCTCACCCGCTACTACAAAAACTGCTTCGCGCTGGCCCTCCGCGTCCGCGATATTCTGGACTGTGCCATCGAGTATATCAACTTCGGCGGCGGAGTAGGCATCGTTTACGACCCGGCGTGCCAACCGCCGCTGAACATGAGCACCTTGAAGCAATGTACGCAGGCCGTGGCAGAGGAAAACGCCCGTACCCTCCGCGCACGGCTGCTGGTGGAGTCCGGGCGGTTTCTGACAGCACAGGCGGGAACGTACTATCTGCCTGTGGTAGACAAAAAGACGTCCCACGGCACCACCTATGTCATCGTAGAAAACTGTCTCAACGGCTTTCAGAAGCCCTCTCTTGCCGCCATGCTGCGTAACGCCGCCGGAGAAGGCCCCCTTGCGCCTCAGGAACCTCTGTTTACCGGCGAGACCGCCTTCCCCATCACCGCCCTGCCTGCGGAGGATACCGGCATCACCGAGACCGTAGACATCGCAGGAAACCTCTGCTGCGCTGTGGACGTGCTGGCTAAGAACTTCACCGGTCCGGCGCTGGCGGTGGGAGATCTTGTGGCCGTGGGGAACACCGGGGCCTACGCCAGAACGCTGTCGCCGCTGCTGTTTTCCTCCCACGACGTCCCTGCGGAATTCTTGATCTGAAAAGCAGGGCAGCCCAATGGGCTGCCCTGTTTTCTTATTTCTCCCGTCTGATGGGCCGGATATACTTGAAGTACTGCCCCGGCACAAAATAGAAATACGTCATCCGTCCCGGCGTAGCGGTATCCAGCACACAGCCGTTGGCGGCGTAGTCAAAGTCCCGCATAGCGGTCTCCACCTTGTTCTCCACCGTGCGGCACTCCTGCTCATAGTCGAAGGGGCCGTGCTCAAACACCATATACTCCCCCTCCGGCACATCCATCAGCTCCAGCGGCGCGGGTATGGGGCCGCTGTAATCGGCGGGCAGGCGGACGCCGTAGCTCTCGATGCGGGGATAGTTCCAGGCACAGAGGCGGCCTTTGGGGTCGTTGATGTAGCCCATGATCTGGCCGGCCATGCCGTCGGCCTCGGCGCCGCCGTTGTCGTCCAGCTTGCCGGGAATGCTGTCCAGCAGGCCGCAGACGGTGGCGCAGTCACCGCCGGGAACATTCTTCTGCTTTTCCCAGAAATCCCAGTAGCCGTTGGACTCATAGTTGCGAAGGTGCAGGTATTTGTGGGCGGGAATAGTAACGAAATACGTCTTGACGCCCTGTTCACTTTTGACCATACCGATCTCTCCCAATCCAAAGATATAGCGATCGAAGGGATGGATGCGGGTGCGGAGCACTACGGGGCGGGGCCGGCAGCGGTAAACACCGGGGGTAACGCCGTAGAGCGCCTTGAAGGCGCGGGTAAAGGCCTCCTGCCCGGAAAAGCCGTAGTCCAGCGCGATGTCCAACAAAGGCCGGTCGGTATCGCGCACCTCCTTCAGGGCAAAGGCCAGGCGCCGCTGGTGCAGGTAGGTACGCAGGGACATACCCGCGATCTCGCGGAATTTATGGGTGGCGTGGTACTCAGAATAGTGCAGACGTGCCGCCAGCGCCCGCAGTGTCAACGCCTGATCGTCCCGGCGCATAATGGCGTCGTCCATCTCATTGACGACGGTCTGGATCAGCTGCTGCCATTCGTACATAGGCTTGCTCCCTTCTCTCGCTGTGAACAGAATACACCCTTTCCGCCCCAAATGTTTGATACGAGTTGCTGTTAAAACAGGGACGGCTCCCGCCGTCCCTGTCCGCTTATTCCACTTCAGCAGCCTCCGCCGGCTCCTCCTGCCCCTGCTTGGGCAGCTGCTCGGGCCACTTGGCCCAGGTCTGGCGGATATAGGGGATCATCTGATCCCGGGGCATATCCAGTGCCGCGGCCAGCTCGCCGTAGAGCTGGTCCTCAGCCCGCTTGAGATAGCGCTCATCCATCTGGCTGACCTTCTTACCATGGCGCAGGGCCCACGCCCGCTTGCGGCAGATACCGTGGATCATGGCGGCCAGCTCGGCGCAGTCACAGCGGAGCACCAGCTGGTGGTAGAAATCCTTGGCAGCACGCATACCGCGCTCGGCGGGCTTCTGCTCCGGCAGGACCGGCAGCGCAGCGATCAGTTTCAGCGCACAGTCACGGCTGATGATGGGGCGCATGAGGACAGCGGTGTCCACCGGAGTCATAACGGTGCCGCCGCGGTACAGGGGAGAGAGATGATAGTAGACCTTGTCGCCGCCATCATAGGCCAGACCGGATGGTCCTATGGACTCCACCCGGCAGACGCCCTCGCCGCCGTATACCACCAGATCACCCGCTGCAAACATCACACACGCTCCTTATCCGCAACATACATACACATATATACACAAAAAGGCACATGGCACACGACCATGCGTTCCCCTTTTGCTCACCATTACCTGACATCAGTATAACATATTCTGACGAAAAATGTAAGCACAAATTTTACCGTGACTGTCGATTTTCCCGGAAAGTTGTGATACAATGCAGAAAAACTTTTGCGAGGTGCAGCCATGAAAAAACCTGTCATCCATCCCTCCGCCTTTGTGGCGGACAACGCCACCGTCCGGGGCAGCGTGACCCTGGGCGCCAACAGCAGCGTGTTCTTCGGCGCGGTGCTGCGGGGCGACCGGGCGCCGATCACCATCGGTGCGGGCACGAATATCCAGGACAACTGTGTGGTGCACGTGGACTACGACCATCCGGTGACGGTGGGCGAAAACGTAACGGTGGGCCACGGGGCCATTCTCCATGGGTGCACCGTGGGTGACAACACCCTCATCGGCATGGGCGCCATCGTGCTGAACGGCGCGAAAGTCGGCAGCAACTGCCTGATCGGCGCGGGGGCGCTGGTACCGCAGAACGTGGAGATACCGGACGGGTCTTTGGCCTTCGGCTCCCCCGCCAAGATCAAAGGCCAGCTGGACGAGGCCGCCATTGCCGAGCTGCGGCAGGCGGCGCTGGACTACCAGAAGGAGGCCATTGCATACAAGGCCGAGCAAGAACAATAAAAATATGCGCTCCGACCAAGAGCCGGTGCGCATGGCTGAAAAGCGGCCCCCGGCTGTGCCGGGGGCCGCTGACCGTTTAGACGACGGCGAAGAACTTGATGATAAACAGCAGGGAGATAACGTAGGTCAGGATGGAGACCTCCTTGGCACGGCCGGAGAACACCTTGATCACGGTGTAGGAGATCATGGCAATACCGATTCCGTGGCCGATGGAGCCGGAGATGGGCATGGCCAGCAGCATCAGGAACACGGGCACTACCTGGTCCAGATCGTCGAAATCCACGTTCTTCAGGCCCTGGAGCATCAGGATGCCCACGTAGATCAGGGCGGAGGAGGTAGCGGCAGCGGGAATGACGGCCGCCACGGGCGCGATGAACATACAGGCCAGGAACATGAACGCGGCGGTCAGGCTGGTCAGGCCGGTGCGGCCGCCGGCCTCCACGCCGGAGGCGGACTCCACGAAGGTGGTGACGGTGGAGGTGCCGCAGCAGGCGCCGGCCACGGTGCCCACGGCATCGGACAGCAGGGCCTCCTTCATGTTGGGCATATTGCCGTCCTTGTCGGTCATGCCGGCGCGGGAGGCTGTTCCCACCAATGTACCGATGGTGTCGAACATATCGATCATGCAGAAGGTGATGATCAGGCTGATCGCCGTGAACCAACCGATATTAAAGAAGTCGGTGAAGTCAAATTTGAACAGCGTGGTCTCCACCATATCATGGAAGGGCGGCAGGAAGGACGCACCCTCCAGAGAGGCAAAGGGGTTGGTACCCAGGAAGATAAAGCAGCCGGCCCAGTAGATCACGGAAGCTACCAGCATACCCACCAGCACGGCGGCCTTGACGCCCTTCTTGGCCAGCAGGATGATGACAAACAGACCGATGAACATGGTGATAACAGTCAGGACCATCTGGCTGTACTCGGCACCCATGTGATCCTTGATCACGCTGGGGGTCATGGCGCCGAAGAAGTCGCGCATGACATAGAAGGGTGAGCTATAACCGTTGCCCTCGGCATAGATGCCCACGTTGGAGCCCAGGCCGATGTTCATCAGCATAAGGCCGATGGCGGGACCGATGCCCAGCCGGACGCCCAGAGGAATGGCGTGAACGATCTTGTCGCGGATATTGAATACGCTCAGCAGCAGGAAAACGATACCCTCCACCAGAATGATGCACAGCACCGCCTGGAAGGCGCTGGTGTAGTCGGTGTTCAGCATGGCGGCCACATTGCCGGCGATGACGGCGAAGAAGCTGTTGAGCCCCATACCGGGCGCCATGACAAAGGGCTTGTTGGCGAGGAAGGCCATGACCACGGTGCCGATGGCACTGGCGATGCAGGTGGCCAGAAAGACACCGTTCCACAGGGGTGTGCCCACGGCAAAGTTGGTCAGCAGGTTGGGGTTCAGGGCGATGATGTAGGCCATCGTCATGAACGTGGTGAGACCGGCCAGGATCTCCGTCTTGACGGAGGTGCCGTTCTCTTTCAGATGAAAGATACGCTCCATGTGATTTTCTCCTTTGTAAAATGCTGCACGCCCTCCAGCGCAAGTATCATCTTAACGCTTTTTAACGGGAAAAACAAGACTTTTTGTCAGGTCTTCTGAAATTTTTTCAGATGCCAGTCAAAAAAGCGCCCCCGGCGTGGCCGAGGGCAAGGAGGTGGGGGTGCCTCCTTCTGTTCTCAGGGGACTGTGTCAGCCGGGGTATAACTGACATGATTCTGATGGGATAGCCGCATGGGGTACCGACCGGGGCAGGTCAGCTTTCCGTCCGCATCCGGGGGCGCATGACAGGGGGCGCTTTTTTCAGGGAAGCTTATTGGGCCGCGCGATCGGCCTGAATGAGCCGCTTCAGGGCCTCGACTCCCACCTGAACGGCGGAGGTAGTGTCCTCGCTCATATCCTGGTCCAAGCCGGCCTTTTCACGCTCCTGGTTCCAGACCACATGGAAGCAGCTGCCGCAGCGGCAGTTCAGGGCATCAGCCACCACAAAGAGGGCGGCGGACTCCATTTCACTGGCCTTGACGTGCAGGCGCTTCCAGGCCTCCCATTTGTTGAGCAGCTCATAGGATACAGGCATACGCTCGGGGCTGTGCTGGCCGTAGAACGCGTCCTTGCACTGAACGACGCCCACCTGTGTGCGCTTGCCCAGCGCCTTGGCCGCCTGGACCAGCGCGGTGGTGACCTCGAAGTTCGCCACCGCGGGGTACTCGATGGGGGCATATTCCCGGCTGGTATGCTCAAAGCGAATCGCGCCGGTGGCGACCACCACGTCGCCGCTGCGGACATCCAGCTCGATTCCGCCGCAGGTCCCTACGCGGATAAACGTGTCAGCGCCGATGTTGTGCAGCTCCTCCATGGCGATGGAGGCGGAGGGCCCGCCGATACCGGTGGAGCAGACGGAGACCTTCTCCCCCAGCAGCGTACCGGTATAGATGGTGTACTCGCGGTTCTGAGAAACAAAGTGCGCGTCGTCGAACAGCTCCGCGATCTTTTCACAGCGGCCGGGGTCGCCGGGAAGAATAACATAGCGGCCCACGTCGCCTTCGGCGCAGTGGATATGATACTGCTTTTCCAGCTTCTGCATGATATATCGTCCTCCATCTATGTTCAAGTCGTTATGTCCTAAGCAAATAACACGGTTCGTAATCAAACATTTACCCATCGCTGAGGTAGAAAAAATCATATCATGGTTTTTCGGAAAATGCAATACTTCCGCCACAAAAGATACGGCTTCTCCTGTACAAATGATGCAAAAGGCAAAAAGTGTCGGGGCTATAAAACCGCCCGCGGCAAAACCTACGTTTGGCGGCGGCTGTTCTCCGCGCATGTGCGCGTGTTTTTGCGCGGATCGGCCGACGCATATGGAAAAAGGAGGAAAAAAGATATGACAGATCGACTCGCTGCACTGGCGGCGGCAGTGATGCTGGCGGTGACGCTGGCGGCCTGCGGCGCGGCAGACGACAAGACAAACGGCGCCGCGCCGGACACCACACCCAACGGCAGCATCACCACACAGCCGGACACCAACGGCACGGACACCGGCAGCGCCAAAGATGATCTGAACGGCGGCCACAACGAAAGCGGCCGGGCGGATGAGGACGGGCAGATGAACGGTACCGTGGAAACGCGGCGGTATGACCGGGCGCTGGCAGCGTCGCTCAGTCAGCTGATCCTAAACCGGATCGGCGAATGACAAAAGCGCGGCGGGCACAGGATGTCCGCCGCGCGGTTTTTACCGGCAGGACTTGCATTTTTCAAAAAATGGGATATTATATAGGTGAAAAACGTCCCCGCCCCCTTTTTTCGTCCTCTGAACGGCGGACGCGGGGCACGGAACAAAATTTACGCCGCAGTGGGCGGCAGAGAAAAGAAGGTTTTTTCTATGACAAAGATCGACATCGTTTCCGGATTCTTGGGCGCAGGTAAGACGACTCTTATCAAGAAACTGCTGGCCGAGGCCTTCCCCGGCGAGAAGCTGGTACTGATCGAAAACGAGTTCGGTGAGATCAGCATTGACGGTGGGTTCCTGAAGGACTCCGGCGTGCAGATCAGTGAAATGTCCTCCGGGTGCATCTGCTGCTCTCTGGTGGGCGACTTCAACAAGGCGCTGAAGGACGTACATGAGCAGTTCCACCCTGACCGCATCCTCATCGAGCCCAGCGGCGTGGGCAAGCTCAGCGACGTGATCGTGGCGGTGGAGAACACCGTGAAGGACGTACCGGACATGAAGCTGAACAGCTTTGTGACCGTAGCGGACGCCACAAAGGTCAAGATATACATGAAAAACTTCGGCGAGTTCTACAACAACCAGATCGAGTCCGCCGGCACCATCATCCTCTCCCGCACCCAGCGGCTGAGCCAGGAGAAGCTGGAGGCCGCCGTGGCGCTGCTGCGGGAGAAGAACCCCAATGCCGCCATTCTCACCACGCCCTGGGACCAGCTGGACGGCATGACCATCCTCAGCGCCATCGAAAAGGTCTCTCTGGCGGACGAGCTGCTGGCGCATATGCGCGCCGAGCACGAGGCGGATGAGGCGGAGCACGAGCATGAGCACCACCATCACCACCATGACGAGAATGAGCACGATCATGACCATTGCTGCCATCACCATGACCATGATGATGACGATGACGACGACCACGACCATGAGCACTGCTGCCATCATCACCACGATGAGGACGAGCATGACCACGATCATCACCACCATCACCACGACGGCGAGGAATGCGATGATCCCCACTGCGGCTGCCACCATCACCATCATCACGCCGACGAGGTATTCACCAGCTGGGGCACGGAGACGGTGAAGGCCTACTCCGAAGCGGAGCTGGAGCACATCCTGACGGCGCTGGACAGCGGCGAATACGGCGCGATCCTGCGGGCCAAGGGTATCGTGGCTGCCGCCGACGGCGGCCAGTGGCTGCACTATGACTTTGTGCCCGAGGAGCACCAGGTGCGGCGCGGTCCGGCGGACTACACTGGCCGTATCTGTGTGATCGGCTCCCAGCTGAAAGAGGATAAGCTCTCTCAGCTGTTCGGACTGTAAGGAGTGGCTGACATGGATATTCCTGTTTATCTTATTGCCGGATTTCTGGACGCCGGCAAGACCGAATTCATCAACGGCATCCTGCGGGACGGCTTCGCCGCCGAGGACCGGACGCTGCTGCTGTGCTGCGAGGAGGGCGAAAACGGCTATGATCCCAAGGTACTGGGCAACGTATTCACCTATACCGTGGAGGACGAGGACCAACTGACACCGGACTTTCTGAAGAAGCTGGAAAAGCAGTACCGGCCTAAGCAGGTCATCGTGGAGTACAACGGCATGTGGAGCATGGAGAAGCTGTACCGCGAAGGACTGCCCGCCAACTGGATACTCTATCAGATCATGTGCCTGGTGGACGCCACCACCTTTGAGATGTATCTGAAGAACATGGGGCAGCTGATGATGGAGAAGATCACCAACTGCGATATGCTGATCTTCAACCGCTGCAATGAGCAGCTGCGCGCCCAGCTTCGCAGCCGCAACCTTCGGATGGCCAACCGTCGGGCGGATATCTACCTGGAAAACGAGGACGGCACCAGCGAGGAGTACGTCACGCCGGAGATGTCGCCCTTCGACCTGACCGGCGGCAAGCTGGAGGTGCCGGACGAGGACTACGGCATCTGGTATGTGGACATGATGGACAACCCGGGACGCTACGAGGGCGTGGAGGTTTCCTTCAAGGCGCTGATGTGCCACTCCAAAAAGTTCAAGGGCGTGCACTGCCCGGGACGCTTCGCCATGGTGTGCTGCGACAAGGATATGCAGTTCCTGGCCCTGGTGTGCCGCGGCGAAGGGCTGGAGCAGTATAAGGACAAGCAGTGGGTGAAGATACACGCCACAGTGAAGAAGGAGGCCTGTGACGCCTATCAGGGCGAAGGCCCCGTGCTGTACGTCACCTCCATCGCCGCCACCACCAAGCCGGACCCGGAGATGGTGTCCTTCTGATCGCAATCTGTATATTTTCACCGCACAATTGCAGCGTATATAGAAAAAGACCCGCCGATGGCGGGTCTTTTCAACTTGTTTCGGCCTCAGCGGACCAGCTGGATGGCGGCGGGGAGGTTTTCGATCTCCACACGGGGCGCGCTGGGGCAGTATTCACCGTCCAGGGACCAGGGGAGGTTCTCCTTGGTGGTCAGGGTAACGCGCCGGACATGGCGCAGTATCACGCCGGGATAGTCGTACTGCATACGGGTCATGGCGGTAATGAGGTTCTGCAGATCCAGTGCCGTCTTTGGCATACGGAGCAGCAGCAGTTCGAATTTTCCGTCGTCCATCCGTACACGGGAGGGATCCAGCTTCACCAGGCCGCCGAGGGAGGTGGAATTGCACACAGCGCCGAAAATGAACTCCCCCTCAAAGCGCTCACCATCGGCATCCACCGCGCAGCGGTAGGGCCGCAGGGAGTCCAGATCACCCAGCCCCTCCAGAATGTAGGCAAAATGGCCCAGGGCGTTCTTGGCCGCCTGGGTGGCGGAGTAGGAGGACCGGGTAAAGGCCCCAAAGGAGGCCACATAGGCAAAATAGCGGTCGTTATGCCGCCCCACGTCCAGGGGGCAGGGCGTGCCGGTGGCGGCCGCCTCTGCCGCGGCGGGCAGCATGGTGTGAAGATGCAGGCTCATGGCAAAGTCGTTGGTGCTGCCGCAGGGCAGATAGCCCAGCAGGGGCCGCTGCTCCAGCTGCATAAGCCCGGAGAGCGTCTCGTTCAGCGTGCCGTCGCCTCCGGCACAGACCACCATGTCGTACTGCCCGCCCCACCGGGCGGTGATATCGCGGGCCTGGCCGCCCGCCTCGGTGATATAGACCCGTACCAGATAGCCGGCACGGGAGAACTGCGCCACGGCATCGAACAGCGGGGCGCGGGATTTTGTCTTTCCCGCACGGGGATTGACGATAAACAAGAGCTTTTTCATAGGGACACCCTTCCATACCATCGTAATTCTCGCATTTTGCGCGGGGTTGTCCGAGTATGATACCACAGTTGCGGCGGGATTGCAATACACATTCCGCCGCGGGTGTTTGTGTTCGAAAATTGTTGCAAAACGCCGCGCATACGGGTATGATAGAAAAAACAGCAGTGGGAGGTCCTGCCATGAAGCGAACGCAGTATTTCAAATGGGGACTGACGGCCTTTTTGACCGTATGTGCCGTGCTGGTGTTCTACGACACCTTCTATCAGGCGGGAACGCTGCAGCAGTTCGTGTCCAAGCTGGCATCCATCCTGGCGCCGGTGCTGTACGGCTTTGCCATCGCCTATCTGCTGACGCCCATCATGTCCTGTCTGGAACGGGCCATCGCGGCGCTGTGGAAAAAGCTCTTCAAAAAAGAGCTGAAGCAGCCGTCGGGCGCGCTGCGGCTGGTGAGTATCCTGCTGACCGAGGCCGTGGTCCTCTTCCTGCTGTATCTGCTGATGAGCGTGCTGGTGCCCCAGGTGGTGGACAGCGTGACCACCCTCATCAACAACGCCGAGTCCTACTACCGCAAGGTCTATCGCTGGGCCAACGACCTGCTGGAGAGCGACAGTGGGATCGGTGTCTGGCTGGCGGGGCTCATCACCGAGCGCTATACCGACGGCATGGCCTTTTTGACCGACAAGGTGCTGCCCTGGGCCCAGAAGGCCATTGTGCCGCTGACCAACGGTATCTGGAGCGGCATCCGCGGGGCAGTGGGCTTTGCCCTTGACCTGATCGTGGGCATCATCGTGTCCATCTATCTGATGGGCATGAAGGAAAAGAGCCTGGCCCGCTGCTGCAAGGCCGTATACGCCGCGCTGCCGGAGGAAAATGCCGACGCGGTCATGCGCGGCACCCGGCGGGTGAACGCCATCTTCTCCGGCTTTGTCCGCGGCAAGCTGCTGGACTCCCTCATCATCGGCATCCTGTGCTTTATCTGCTGCTCCATCCTGAAAATGCCCTACACCCCGCTGGTCAGCGTGGTGGTGGGCGTGACCAACGTGATCCCCTTCTTCGGGCCCTTCCTGGGTGCGGTGCCATCGGCATTCCTGATCCTGCTGGTCAGTCCCAAGCAATGTCTGGTGTTCGTGATCTTCATCGTGATCCTCCAGCAATTTGACGGCAACATCCTGGGGCCCAAAATTCTGGGCGACGCCACGGGCATCTCCAGCTTCTGGGTCATCGTGGCCATCCTGGTGGGCGGCGGCTTTGCCGGCGTGCTGGGTATGTTCATCGGCGTGCCGGTGTTCGCCTGCATACAGGAACTGCTGAAATTCCTGATGGACCGCCGGCTGCGGAAGCGGAATATGCCCACGGAGGCCTACGCCTATGTGGGTCGGGCCAAGGATTCCCCGCCGGAGGATACGCCCGCGCCCGAACCCAAAGATCCCGCGTGATATAGCAGGCAGGCGGGCACGCAGCCCGCCTGCCTTTTCTTTGAAAGGAGCACCCCCCATGACAAAAGACCTCTACGATAAGCTGATGGTCTTCGGCAACGACCAGGAGCCGTTTCTCGCCCACAACTTTATGCGGACCACCGACCTGGATGACGGCACCGCCACCGTGACGCTGCCCATGCACACCGAAAGTCTGAACCGCTGGGGCGGCGCCCACGGCGGCATCCTGTTCTCGCTGTGCGATGTGGCCATGGGCATGGCCATTATGACGCTGCGGCAGGAGATGGTGGTCACCGTGAACGCCACCATCGATTATCTGTCCGCCGCTGCCGCCGGCAGCACCCTGACCACCGTGGGCAAGGTGGACCGCCTGGGCGGCAAGCTGGCCTTCTGTTCCGCCGAGATGACCGACGAGACCGGCAAGGTCATCGTCCGCGCCCACTGCGTCATGTGCTTCACCGGCAGGGCCCTGCCCCTATGAGCCGCCGCGCCCTGCGCCGCTGGTGTATTGCGCTGGCAGTGTTCTTTGCCGCGTATTTCGCCCTGCGCACCAGCCGCGCGGCCATGACTGCCCTGTGGTACGGTGCCGTGCTGCCGGCGGAACAGTGGCTGGGGCGGCTGTGTGGGAGGTTGACGCTCTCCGTAGGTGAGGTCCTGATCTTGACGGCGGTGTTCTGCGCCATACTGTGGCTGGCCAACGTACCCCGGCGCATCATCGCCGCGCGGGGCCGCCGTTGGGGCATGGCTCTGCGCCTGACGCTCACCGCCCTCTGCGCCGTGCTGACGGTGTACGCCGGCTTTTGCCTCACCTGGGGCATCGGGTACAACACCGACAGCTTCCAGGAGAAAAGCGGCATCTATGCCCAGCCTTCCACGGCGGAGACGCTGGCGGAGGTAACGGCCTATTTTGCCGGCAATCTGGCCGCCTGCGCCGATGACGTCCCCAGAGATGAAAGCGGTGTCTGCACGCTGGACCGGCAGGCGGTGCTGAACCGGAGCGCCTCCGCGCTGGATGTGCTCTGCGGCGAGTTCCCGTTCCTGCGGGCGGAAACGGGCGGTGCCAAGGGCTTCGCCTGCTCCCGGGCGCTGAGTGCCCTGCGCTTCACCGGGTTCTACTTCCCCTTCACCGGCGAGCCGAACGTCAACATGGACAGTCCGGCGGCCTTTCTGCCGGCCACTGTATGCCATGAGCTGGCCCACCAGCTGGGCGTCACGGCGGAGGAGGAGTGCAATTTCATCGGCATACTGGCCGCTGTCCGGTCAGAGGACGCAGGGTACCGCTATTCCGGCTGGCTGACGGGGTTCGGGTATCTGTTCAACGCTCTGTACAGCGCCGACCGGGAGGCGTGGCAGACCATACGGGACGCACTGCCGGACACGGTGGTGGCTGACCTGCGGGCGGACAACGCCTACTGGGCGCAGTTCCGCGGCGTCGTCTCAAAGGTCTCGGACACCGTGTATGACGGCTTTCTCAAGAGCAACGGCGACACGGACGGCAGCAAGAGCTACGGCGTGGTCACGGACCTGCTGGTGGCCTATTTCGGATAAAAAATATTCCCTTAGGCCAGTTGGCCTAAGGGAATATTTTTTATTGGTCCGTTTGATCCGGCGAAGCCTCCGGGCAGTCTATTGGGATCATTCTATGCTCATACGCTCCAGCACGATAATATGATACAGCTCTTCCGCATTGGACGCATCGGCAGATTGCCCCCAGTGCGTTTGCAGCCCTATCCGAAGCGTCTCCCCGTCCGGCGTATGCCAGAGCAGCGCCGATGCGTAGACATTGCCGTTTTCATCGGATCGCATTTCGACCTCTACATCCGTTCCCGGCTGCGCCCTCCCGTTGACAACGGGAAATGTCGTCTCATAGCGCCCGTCTCCGGTGCGGAGGGTGACCTCGCCGTTTTCCAGACATACGCTCCCATATATCATGCCGTCCCGGTAGTCATCGGCGACATACACAGCGTCTCCCTCACTGATCCATACGCTTTTGCAGATACCCTGCGTATAGGCCGCCCGATACTGTCTGACACCATGGATATCCGTGGGCCATCTTACTCCGTCCTCATATGTCCGGTTCCATGTGTATGTATAGAATTCCAGATTGTTAAGGCCCTCCGCCCTGCTGTCGCATTCAAGCCAGTGGTAGGTATATTCATCGCCGTGCCTTTGAGTATACCGCCATGTCGTATCATCCCAATCAACAGAGGGATCTCCACTCTCATACTTGCTGTACCAGATATGCAGGTTTCTCCCCAGCTTAAAGATATCCACCGCATCATTAATGGCACCCAGCGTTTTCCCGTCATAATCGATGTCCCGGTAGTAGGTATAAAGCTCGTCCTTGCGCACCATATCGCTGTAGGAAGCGTCGTAGGGCAGCAGCACGTCGTAGTAATACGGTTCTATGACCTCCTCGCAGAGCTGCCGCATCATGGGATCCAGCGCCAGCGCCTCCAGACCGGGGATGTCCTCCTCCAGCAGCGCCTCGCTGACCGCGTCCAGATAGGCGCACTGCTCCGCCGTCAGCGCGGCGCGGGGCGTGTTGTCCGTCACGGCGGCGCCCCAGCATGACAGGCCGATGGCCACCGCCGCGGCCCCGGCCACCAGCATGGCCGGAAGACTGCGGCGCTTCTTCTGCGGCGGCGCGGTGTCGTCGCGGGATATCTCGTTCCCCGGCGCGGCCCACTCCCGCGGCGGCGCGGAGAACTCCGGCCTCGGCGGAGAAAATTCCGCGGGTGCCGGTGAAAATTCCTTGTCGTTCATGGCTTACTCCCGATCCAGCTCCACCCTGTGGACGGGGCAGGAGAGTCCCTCCTCCTCAAAGGCCATGAACAGCGTGCGGTTCAGCAGGCGCTGCGCCTTGTAAATGTTCTCCTCGTGCGTCTCCCCCGCCACCCGCAGCACAACGGCGCGATTTTCATAGTCCAGCGACTGTACGCCCAGATAGGCCGGGGCCTTGCTGAACAGGTCGGGGTGCTCCCGATGCAGCTTCGGCAGTACCTCGCCCAGCACCTTCTCCGCCCGCGCCAGACTCTCCTTGTCATAGGGGACCGCCATGTCGCACACGGCGAAGGACAGGTCGTTGGATCGGTTGATCAGACTGCGGATATCGGAGTTGTTGATGATCTTCACGTTTCCGCCGGAGTCCATGATCTGCGTGGTACGGATGCCGATTTGTGTGACCGTGCCGCGGAAGTCGCCCACCACGATGATGTCGCCCACCTCGTACTGGTGCTCAAACAGCATGAACGTACCGGTGATCACGTCGGCGATCAAGCTCTCCGCACCGAAGCCGATGATCAGCGCCAGCACGCCGGCGCCGGCCAGCAGCGCCCGCACATCCACGCCCACGATAGACAGCGCCCACAGCAGCCCCACGATGATCAGCAGATATCGGATAGCGCTGTCCGCCAGCGTGAACACGGTCTTGCCGTGGTTGCTGCTGGGCGACACTCTCTGAAATACGGCTCTGGCCGCCGCCGAAAACAGCACCAACCCGGAAAACAGTATGATCAGCTGTGTGCCGATGTTCCAGATCTGCGTAAACAGGCCCGCGGGCACGGGCACCGCCGCCCGCGCTGCCAGGGCCGCCGCCAGCAGCACAGCGGCCAACCACGGCAGCACCTTTCCCGGTTTCTTTTTCATCTCGTTTTTTTCGTTTTCCATGATGTATTTCTCCCGTTTTTTATCCATATGATAAGCAGAAATTTAACAAAATTTCTACATACACAGAATACACCGCCTTGTCGAATGTGTCAATATATCGCGCGAAATATCCGAATATCTTGTTCTTTTTGCGCGAAAAGCACCCGCCCTGCGTTATGCGGGGCGGGCGCTTTTCTATCACGATTTACAGGCCCAGGCCGGGGATGTTCAGTCCGCCGGTGAGTGAGCTCATGGAGTTGTTCATGGCATCATCTGCCTGCCGAAGTGCCTCATTTACCGCAGAAATGACCAGATCCTGCAACATTTCCGCGTCCTCCGGGTCGATGACGTCGGGCTTGATGGTCAGCTTGGTCAGCTCCTTTTTGCCGGTGACCACTGCCGTTACCGCGCCGCCGCCCACAGAGGCGGTGAACTCCGTTTTTTCAACTTCTTCCTGCGCTTTTGCCATATCCTGCTGCATTTTCAGCAGTTTTTGCTGCATCTGCGCCTGCTGCTGCATCATCCCGGCGCCGCCGGTAAAGCCCCTGCGGGCGCTATATCCCTTTGCCATATTCGTTTCTCCTTTATATCGATCTGTTCATTTTGCCAGTGTAAACTATCGGACATCTTATGTGCAGCATCGGTTTACCCATGTGTAATACCGATGCGCTCTTTGTGTAACATTGGTGTGCTCCATGTGAGACACCGGTGCGCTCAGCATGAACTGTCGGCTTATTTGATGCGAAAATTGTCCAGCTGTTTGGCGTTTTCCACCAACTCGTCCAGCTTGTCCCTGTGGGGAGCCGGCACCTCCCAGGGCGGCAGGTCCGGCGGGGCGGGCGGCGCCTCCTCCGGCAGGGGCGGGCGCTCATAGTCGTCCGCCGGTGGGGCGGGCGTGGGCCGGGGCGCGGGGCGGACCGGGGCGCGCCGCACGGGCGCGGCGGGGCCGCCGCCTACGGTGAACTGCACCCGGACGGGACGGCCCACATGGCGGCTGGTGACACCGCAGAGCACATCCTCGATGGCCTTGCGGCTGAGCTGCTGCTTCACCAGATCGTTGGCACAGGAAACGGTGAGCACATCCCCCTCCAGCGTACCTGTCGCCTGGTTCAGCCATACCCGGTCGGGGATGGTCAGGGGCCCCTTGTAATGCTCGATAAGCGCGGCCCAGACCTGACTGTCACCGCCGGCGGCGGGCGCCGCCGGGGCGCTCTCCGGCGCAGGGACCGGAGGTGCAGGGGCCGTGGGGACCGGTGCGGGTTCCGGTGCGGGAGATGTCTCCTGCGGGATCGGAGACACTTCACGCCGGGGCGGCGGAGTCGGCGCAGCCGCCGGACGGGCGGCGGGTCTTTCCGCCGGGACGACGCCCTTCTTCAAGGCGTCCTCCAGGGCGGAGACGCGGTCCGCCAGAGCCTCCGTGTCGTTGGAAAGGCTCTCGTCGCACAGACGCAGCAGGCACAGCTCGGCATCCGTTCGCTGGCGGATGCTCCGGGGCAGGGCCGCGGCGGTGCGCTGGATGGTATCGGTCATATAGAGCAGGCGGCGCATGGGGATCTCCGCCGTCAGTTCAGAGAGGGTCTTGCGGTCATACAGGCCGCCCAGCAGGGCGGCGCCGCCCTCCGGCGCGGCGGCCAGAACGGTCATATCCCGGCAGAGGTCGCTGAGCTCGCCCAGCAGCGCGCCCACATCCTTGCCGCCCCGGTACAGCTGGTCCAGCAGCGCCAAAGCGTCGCCCCCCTGACGCGCCAGGAGCAGGCGCATGAGCTGCACCGTCTGGGTGCTGCCGGCCAGTCCCAGCGTGTCCAGCACGCTGCGGCCGTCCACGACCGCGCCGGCGGCACGGCACTGGTCCAGCAGGCTGAGCGCGTCGCGCAGCGCACCGTTGGCCATGCGGGCCAGCAGGTCCGCCCCGTCCGGGGTCAGGTCGATGGCTTCGGCCTTCGCCACCTTCAGCAGCTGCTGCTCCATATCGTGGGGCAGGATGCGCTTGAAATTGAACCGCTGGCAGCGGGAGAGTATGGTGGCCGGGACCTTCTGGATCTCGGTGGTGGCCAGAATAAACAGCAGGTGGGCGGGCGGCTCCTCCATGATCTTCAGCAGGGCGTTGAAGGCATCGCGGGAGAGCATATGCACCTCGTCGATGATGTAGACGCGCTTTTGCAGCACCGCCGGCGGGTAGACGGCCTCCTCCCGCAGGCTGCGGGCGTCGTTGACGCTGCCGTTGGAGGCGGCGTCCAGCTCCGTCACATCCAGCAGTGAGCCGTCGTCAATGCCGCGGCAGGCGGCGCACTGGTTGCAGGGCGCGCCGTCAATGGGGTGCTGGCAGTTGACGGCCTTGGCCAGGATGCGGGCGCAGGTGGTCTTGCCGGTGCCGCGGGTGCCGGTGAACAGGTAGGCGTGGCCCACCTGACCGTCGGCCACCTGGCGCTGAAGCGTATCGGTGATGTGCTGCTGGCCCACCACCTCGGAAAAGGTCTTGGGCCGGTATTTGCGGTACAGCGCCTGGTACATGGGCACACCTCCCTGCCGACAAACAAAATAAACGAGTCCTCCGCCGTGAGCCACAGGGCCGGCACCCTCGCGGCACATGGATGATCCCTCTTAATGCTGCTCGGTTCCCCGCCTGACATGATTCGTGGGTATCCATTGCGCGAGACCGGCCCCGCAGCTCACGGCGGAGGACAAGTTCGTGAGATATATTCTACTACAATTCTTCCGCGATGGCAACTGTTTTTTGCCGCCTATTTCGCTTTTGCTTTTATTATACCCTCTGTTGACAAGGGCAGAGACGAAAAAAGGCGGCGCTTCAGCGCCGCCTTTTTTTCGGTAAAAGGAGAGAGAAATACAATGGGTGGGTATCCTTTCGGATGAGCGTATCATACACGCATCCGGGGCGGAAGTCAACAGGCTTGATAAAGAATTAACAAATCATTCACAAAGCGCGCCCGCCGTTCACAGATCGTTTACAGAGCCGCCCCTCTTCCCTATTGACAACAAAAAATATTGGTGCTACCATTTAGCACACTAATAGTTTGTATGCTAAAAATTCAAAAGCAAAGAAGGAGGACCGCCATGAAATTCTGCTTTGACGAGCACCCGGCGCACTTCGGCGCGCTGTTCGGCTACTGCGATCACCAGGTGCATAAGCTGATGGGGCGGATGCTGAAGCGCTACGACGTATCGCCCATGCAGTGCCGGACGCTGATGTTTCTGCATGACGCGGAGGACAGCGTGAACCAGAAAACACTGGAGCGCCACCTGATGATCAAGCCCAGCACAGTGAACGGCATCGTGGACCGGCTGGAGGAGAAGGGGCTGGTATACCGCACCGTCAGCGCCACAGATGGACGGTGCCGCATTCTGGCACTGACAGAGGAGGGCCAGCGGTTCCATGACGATTTCCAGACCGTGCTGCACCAGATGAACGAACGGCTGGAGCGCGGCTTCACGCAGGAGGAAAAGGCGCAGTTCACCGCATTCCTGCTGCGGGCGGGACGGAACCTGACCGACGAGGAGGAGGAAGCATGATAAAAAAATTGGCGCCCTATACCAAGGGCTACCGCCTGCTGATGCTGTTCGCCATCGCCTGCTCCGCCGGAGAGGCGGTGCTGGAGCTGACGCTGCCCCAGGTGATGAGCGACATCGTGGATATCGGCATCGCCAACGGAGACAGAGGCTATATCCTGATGGCGGGGCTGAAAATGGTCATTATGGCGCTGCTGGCGCTGGGCTGCGGCGTGGGCGCGGCGGCTTTGGCCGCCAAGGCGTCCATGGGCTTCGGCGCAGCGCTGCGGAAGGCGGAGTACGAGCAGGTACAGCGTTTCTCCTTCGCCAACATCGAGCGTTTCTCCACCGCCAGTCTGGTGACGCGGCTGACCAACGACGTGGCCTCGGTACAGATGACCACATTCATGGGAATGCGTATGCTGGTCCGCGCCCCTACCATGCTGGTGACGGCACTGGTGATGGCCCTGATCATCAGCACAAGGCTGAGCCAGGTGTTCCTGGTGGTCATTCCCCTGCTGATCATCGCGGTGGTCATCGTCATCAAGCGGGTAGGGCCGTTCTTCACCTCTTTGCAGGGGGCCACGGACCAGCTGAACCTGGTGGTGCAGGAGGACCTGAACGCCATACGCGTGGTGAAATCCTTTGTGCGTGAGGCGCAGGAAAAGGAGAAGTTCACCCAGCGCAGTGAGAAGCTGCGAAGCATGGCCGAGCGCGCCTTCGGCTTTGTGGTGCTGTTCATGCCGGTGATGATGATCCTGATGGGCGGCACCATCACGGCGGTCATGTGGATCGGCGGCCACTACGTGTGGGAGGGCACGCTGCTCTCCGGCGATCTGATCGCGTTCTTTACCTATTTGAGTGAGATACTGATGTCGCTGATGATGGTATCCGTGGTACTGATGATGCTGACCCGGGCCATCGCCTGCGGCAAGCGTATCGCCGAGGTGCTGGAGGAGAAACCCCGCATCACCGACGAGCAGGCCGACCCGGCGCTGAAGGTGGAGGACGGCTCCATCCGCTTCGACCATGTGTATTTCAAGTACCACGACACGGCGGAGGCCTGGAATCTGGAGGACGTGAGCTTTACCGTACCCAGCGGGGCCACGGTGGGCATTTTAGGCGGCACCGGCAGCGCCAAGACCACGCTGGTGAGCATGATCCCCCGGCTGTACGACGTGAACGGCGGCGCGGTGTATGTGGGCGGCCACAATGTGAAGAACTACACCATGGAGGCGCTGCGGGATGGCTGCGCCATGGTGCTGCAGAAGAACACGCTGTTCTCCGGCACCATCCGGGAGAACCTGCGCTGGGGCGACGAGAACGCCACGGACCGGGAGATCGAGGCGGCCTGCCGTCTGGCCTGCGCCGACGAGTTCATCGAGAAAATGCCGGACGGATACGACACCTATATCGAACAGGGCGGCACCAACGTCTCCGGCGGGCAGAAGCAGCGGCTGTGCATCGCCCGAGCGGTGCTGCGGAAGCCGAAGATACTGATCCTGGACGACTCCACCAGCGCGGTGGACACCGCCACGGACGCGAAGATCCGAGGCGCGCTGAAAACGGCGCTGCCCGGCACCACAAAGCTCATCATCGCCCAGCGGATCACATCCGTTATGGACGCCGACCTGATACTGGTGATGGACGATGGGCACATCTCCGCCATAGGCACCCATGAGGAGCTGATGGCGCAGAGCGACATTTATCGGGAGGTCTATCGCTCCCAGCAGGAAGGGGTGAGCATCGATGGCTGAACAAAAACGCGGCGGACCGCGCGGCCACGGGCCCCAGGGACACGGCTTCCAGCGGCCCAAGGACTTCCGGGGCACGGTGAGCAAGCTGCTGCGCTATATCGGGCGCTATAAGGCGTCGCTGGCGGTGGTGTTCATCTGCCTGGTGATCAGCTCCGTGGGCTCGGTGATGAGCAGCTATCTGCTCAAGCCTATTATCAACGACTATATTCTGGTAGGCGACTTCGCCGGCCTGCTGAAAATGCTGGCGCTGCTGCTGGGGCTGTTCCTGCTGTCGGGCCTGTGCTCCTATGCCTACGCCCGCATCATGGTGCATATCTCCCAGCGGACGGTGGCCCAGATGCGGCAGGATCTGTTCGACAAATTGCAGGACCTGCCCCTGCGGTACTTCGACACCCACCAGTCCGGCGACCTGATGAGCCGCTTTACCAACGACATGGACACCGTGTCGGAGATGATCAACTCCAGCTTCGCCAGCGTGGTGTCCTGCGCCTTGACGTTTATCGGCATTGTTGTTATGATGCTGTATATGAACTGGGTGCTGACGCTGATCACCTTTGCCTTTCTGGTGCTGATGCTGCTGGTGGTCAAGGGCGTTGGCGGCAGAAGCCGCGTGAGCTTTCAGGCACAGCAGCAGGCGCTGGGCGCCATGAACGGCTATATCGAGGAGATGGTGGAGGGCCAGAAGGTCATCAAGGTGTTCAACCACGAGAGCAAGGCCATCGCGCAGTTCTCCGGGCTGAACGACAGCTATCGGGACGCCGCCACGGCGGCCCAGACCTACTCCGGCGCCATGATGCCGGCCATGGCCAACCTGTCACGCATCGACTACGCCGTCACCTGCTGCGTGGGCGGACTGCTGGCCATCGGCGGGATGTTCGATGTGGGCTCGCTGGGCGCGTACCTGCTGTATGTGAAGCAGGTGAGCCAGCCCATCTCGCAGATCAGCCAGCAGGTGAACGTGCTGCTGGCGGCGGTGGCCGGCGCGGAGCGCATCTTCGCCGTCATGGAGGCCGAGCCGGAAGTGGATGAGGGCAAGACCGTCATCGTCCGGGTGGAAAAGCATGGCGATGCGCTGACCGAGACAGACCGCCGCACCGGCTGCTGGGCATGGAAAAAGCCCGATGGCACGCTGGTGGAACTGAAGGGCGACGTGCGCTTCGACCATGTGACCTTCTCCTACGACGGAGAAAAGACGGTACTGAACGACGTATCGCTGTTCGCCAAGCCGGGGCAGAAGATCGCCTTTGTGGGCTCCACCGGCGCGGGCAAGACCACCATCACCAACCTCATCAACCGGTTCTACGATGTGCAGGAGGGCACCATCACCTATGACGGCATCGACGTGAAGGACATCCAGAAGGACTCCCTGCGCCGTTCGCTGGGCATGGTATTGCAGGACACCCATCTGTTCACCGGCACCATCGCGGACAACATCCGCTACGGACGGCTGGACGCCACGGACGAGGAGGTACGGGCCGCGGCAAAGCTGGCCAACGCCGACGGGTTTATCCGCCACCTGCCCCAGGGGTATGACACGGTCATCACCGGGGACGGCGGCAGCCTGAGCCAGGGCGAGCGCCAGCTGCTGGCCATCGCCCGGGCGGCGGTGTCCGACCCGCCGGTACTGATCCTGGACGAGGCCACCAGCTCCATCGACACGCGGACGGAAAACCTGATCGAACAGGGCATGGACTCGCTGATGGAGGGCCGGACGGTGTTCGTTATCGCGCACCGGCTGTCCACCGTGCGGAACAGTCAGGCCATTCTGGTGCTGGAGCACGGGCGCATCATCGAACGCGGCGACCATCAGGAGCTGCTGGCGCAGAAGGGCAAGTACTACCAGCTCTACACCGGCAAGGCGGAGCTGAGCTGAGGTATAAACGAGGAAGAAACCGGAAAAGATCAAAGGAGGATGCACCATGACGGAAAAACAGCTTTGTGATATGGCGGTGGCCATGCTGGAGCGTTCCTATGTACCCTATTCCCACTTCCCGGTGGGCGCGGCGCTGCTGTGCAAGGACGGCACAGTATTCACCGGCTGCAACGTGGAGAACGCCGCCTACGGCGCCACGATATGCGCCGAACGGACGGCCATGGTCAAGGCGGTCAGTGAGGGGCACAGGGACTTCGACACCATCGTGATCGCCGGGCGCAGCGAGGATTACTGCGTGCCCTGCGGCACCTGCCGGCAGGTGATGATGGAGTTCGCACCCGACCTGACGGTGATCTGCCTGAACGGAAAGGGCGAGAGCAAGCGCTTCGCGCTGAAGGAGCTGCTGCCCTACGGCTTTGACCAGAGCTGGCTGTAAAAGCGGCAGAATTTTCATGGAACCAAATCGCACCGCGCTCCGTCTCAATGGACAGAAACCTATTTCAGGAGGAAACTACACGATGAAAAAAATCATTTCCCTTGTGCTCGCCGCCGTGCTGACCCTGAGTCTCGCCGCCTGCGGCACGAAGAACGACAGCAAGGGCGATCAGCCCGCCGCGCCTGCCAGCGCTCTTGACCTGCTGGAAAAGGTGTGGAGCACCTACACCGACGACGAGAAGTTCCCCACCTCCGGCGGCGACTACTCCGAGGCGAACAGCAAGGAGGACGCCCCCGGCGTCTATGACCTGACCGACCGCGCCGCTGTGGACAGCACCCTCGGCCTGCCGGAGACGGCCAAGGTGGATCAGGCCGCGTCGCTGGTGCATATGATGAACCAGAACACCTTTACCGCCGCGGCGTACCACTGCACCGATGATGCCGATGCGCTGGCCACCGCCCTGCGGGACAACATCCAGCAGCGGCAGTGGATGTGCGGCTTCCCCGATAAGGTTGCCGTGGCCGTGGTGGGCGAGTATGTGGTGTCCGTGTTCGGTGCCGAGGACCTGGTGGACACCTTTATGTCCCACCTGAACGGCATCTTCGGCGTGCAGCCCGTCTACGACGAGGCCATCCTGTGAAGCGCTGGATAGAGCGAGGCGTATTTCTGCTGGCGGCAGCGGCTATGGTCATAGCTGCTGCCGCCATTCCCACCCGGCGGGTGCAGGAGGATACGCAGCCGGAGGTATATGTGTACCGTGGCTATGCCGCCGCCGCTGACGCGGCGTGGGACGAAAAATCGCTGGACTTCGCGGTGAAGCGGTTTTCCCATCTGCTGGAGGCATATTTTCCCGGGTCGGAACACGTATATATGAGCGTGATCCCAGATAAGGCCGCTTTTATGGAGACGCCGGAGGGCTACACGCCCGCCGGGGCAGCGGAGACGGCGGACTATCTGGCGCAGCGGCTGCCGGTGGAGATCATCGACATCGCGCCGCTGCTGGCGCTGGAGGATTATTACCGTACCGATCCCCACTGGCGGCAGGAGCGTCTTTCCGCCGTGGCGCAGACCATATCGGAGGCCATGGGCGCGCCTGTGCCGGACACGACGGAGGAGACGCTGTGCGCGCTGGCGGGCGAATTTCACGGCAGCTACTGGGGCAAGACGGCGGAGCCGCTGACGGCGGACGTCCTGTCCTATATCACCTCTCCCCTGCTGGATGGCTGCACGGTGTACGACTATGAGACGGACAGCACCGGCGGCGTATACGACTTTACCGCGGCGGAGAAATCGCCCTATGATCTGTTTCTGGGCGGACCGAAGGCGCTGCTGCGGATCGAAAACCCGGCGGCTAACAATGACCGGACGCTGATCGTGTTCCGGGATTCCTTCGGCAGCAGCCTTGTGCCGCTGCTGGCGGGCAGTTACCGCACCGTATATGTGGTCGATATCCGGTATATGGCCACAGACGCGCTGGCACGGGTGACGGAATTCCCGGAGGGAGCGGACGTACTGCTGCTGTACAGCGTTGCCGTGCTGCAAAACAGCATTACGCTTAAGTAAACAAAAGGCCGGGCGCTTTCAGTGCCCGGCCTTTTGCGGCAGAAAGAACGCCGGAGCAATGCTCCGGCGTTCTGCATTTACTTAGAAGAAGAAATCCTTGATCTGGCCGTACAGGATGAGGACCATGCACAGCGGGGTGATGAACTTGACGCAGACCTTGAAGAAGCCGTAGCTGCCCATGGCATGACCGGACTGCTCCGCCTCTTCCTTGACGAACTCGGGGCCGATCTCCCAGCCGATCATCAGGCACATCAGCAGGGCGCCCAGGGGCATCATAACGCCCTCGGACAGTGCATCCCAGAAGTCCAGCCAGTCAGCCGCCCAGTTCTTGGGTTCCGCTATATTCAGTATATCGGCCGGTGCGATACCGCTGGAACCCAGGCAGTCGGCGCAGACCAGGATGCAGCCCAGGCACACACAGGCGGCGGCGATGAGGGTATAGCTCTTGCGCTTGTCACCCTTGCCCTCGATACGGGCCTTATCCACAAAGTGGGCCACGATGACCTCCAGCAGGGAGATGGAGGAGGAGATGGCGGCAAACACCACCAGCAGATAGAACAGGATGCCGAAGATGGGGCCCAGTGTGCCCATGGAGTGGAACACGTTCTGCATGGTGATAAACAGCAGCTTGGGGCCGCCGATGTTGCCGGCGGGATCCAGCGCGAAGCGGGCAGGCATGACGCACAGACCGGCCATCAGGGCCACCATGGTATCCATGATGATGATCAGCAGGGCGTTCTTCTGCAGGTTCTCCTTCTTATGCAGGTAGGAGCCGTAGGTGATCATGGCGCCCATGCCCAGGGACAGGGAGAAGAACATCTGGCCACCAGCGGTGGAAACAACGTTAAAGATGCTGGGAGCGCCGGACTTGTAGGCGACGATGGCCTGTGCCACGCCATTGACCATGATGGAGGAAACCTCCGCGCCATCAACAACCGCCTTGGCGGGCACATAATAGCCGACATTGGCCGCCCAGCCGGGGGAGAACATGTACTTCAGACCGTCCAGAGCACTGCCGTTAACAACGCCCTCCACGAGAGAACCGTCCGCCTGCAGGATCTGCACGGCCACGTCGGTACCCTCCAGGGTGCAGGCGCGGATGATGCAGATCAGCAGGGCCACGAACAGGGCGGGCATACCCACGGAGCAGACCTTCTCGATGCCGCCGCCGATGCCACCCATAACGATGAGCATGGTCAGCGCCACGAAAATAAGGCCGTAGATAATACCCTCAGCGGGACTGCCCAGGAAGTTGCCGAAAATTTCGCCGCCGGACAGGCCATTGGAGCCGAAGCCGGCACCGAACAGATCGCCGATGTTCAGAACGGTGTACTTGATGCAGTAGCCGCCCAGTGCGCAGTAGAAGAACAGGATGAAGAAGGCGGACAGGATGCCCAGCCAGCCCATCCACTTGAACTTCTTGGACAGAGCCTTGTACGCGCCCACGGCGCCGTGGCCGGTCTTGCGACCGATGGCCAGCTCGCCCACCATAACGATGAAGCCGCACAGGACCGCCAGGATCAGATAGATGATGAGGAACGTGAAGCCGCCGGAGGCACCCATCTTATTGGGGAAGCCCCAGATGTTGCCCAGGCCGACTGCAGAGCCGACCGCGGCCATCAGGAACCCGAAATTGGATCCAAAGCCTTTTCTTTCTTCCATTGTTTTCTCTCCTTAACAGATTTTTGCCCCTACGTCGCCGCAGAAGCTGATAAACTTTACCGCACCCGTCTATTGACAGGAAACGGCACGGGGCACCGCCATGCCCCGCAGGTATTTCCTCACGGGATAAAATCCCTTCAAGGCTACCTGAAAAAAGTATACAGGAAACTCTTTCCGCCCGCAATTAGCAGTTTTTATAAAAATTGAGCGCCATATTGTACATTTTTAACATTCTGTGAACGGATTTTTCCACATATTTTATATTGTTTTTGCTTCTTTTTTACATTGAACCATTCAGTTTTTTGCGGGGTTCCGGGATTTTTGCAACGGACGGCGAATGATTTTCTTTTCAGGAAACCGATTGTGGCTTTATTAACAGGCAGGAGAGGGAACAAAAAAGACCGCCGGACGGCGGTCTTTTCGATCTGTCAGGAGAGATGTTGACGGGATGGCGGTCCCGGAAACAACTGAAAACACATCCGCAGAAAAACGCTGCGGACTATGGAAAAAGTATACAGGAAATCGTCGAATGGTTCGATCAGCAAATTTAACGTCTTTTTCTGTTTTAACATTATCTTAACGTTTGTAACGTGGTTTTCGCGGTGTTTTTCAACCGCTCTGCGTTTAAATATATGCAAAACACAGGTGTTTTTCCATGTTTTCCGGCACAAATATCTTCACTTTCATATTAGGAAACTTTTTCATCGTCGTGTTAAGAGTGCGTTAATTATACGCAGGGAGACGGTGTCCGGACGCAAAAGGCGGGCACTTCCCTTTTTGCGAATTGTGTGGTATACTATGATTTTATGAGACAAGATACGCAAAGGAGGCGGGACACGTGAGACGAGCAGGCGCAGCGGTGCTGGCGGCGGTATTGGCGCTGACGCTGGCGGGCTGCGGGCGGCAGGACCGTCCGCAAAGCGGGAAACTGAACGTGGTGTGCACGCTGTTCCCCTACTACGACTTTGTGCGGCAGATCGGCGGGGACGCGGTGGACGCGGTGCTGCTGGTGCCCGCCGGGCGGGAGACACACAGCTTTGAGCCCACGCCGCTGGACGTGATCGCCGTCAGCGAGGCGGAGGTGTTCATCTACAACGGCGGGGAAAGCGAGCTGTGGGTGGAGGACATTCTGGACGCGGCAGGCGAGGCTATCCCCTACCGGCTGGCTATGATGGACTGCGTGGAGACATACCGGGAGGAGTACGCCGAGGGGATGCAGGGCGGCCATGACCACGCACATGACGAACATGGCGAGCACGATGACCATGAGGCGCATGACGGGCATCTGCACGATGGCCACGAGGAGGAAATAGAGTACGACGAGCACATCTGGACATCGCCGGTGAACGCCATGGCCCTGTGCCGGGCCATCTGCGATACGCTGTGTGAGGCCGATCCGGACAATGCCGACGGCTATCGGGCTCGGCTGGCGGACTATCTGGACGAATTGCAGGCGCTGGACGAGACATTCCGGGACATCACGGACCATGCGGCACGGCGGCTGCTGGTGTTCGGCGACCGGTTCCCGCTGCTGTATTTCTGCAGGGAATATGATCTGGATTACCGGGCGGCGTTCCACGGCTGTGCGGGAGACACGGAGCCGTCCCTCGCCACGCTGAAATACCTGATCGACGTGGTGGAGGAGCAGGAGATACCGGTGGTATACACCATTGAGCTGAGCAGCCGGAAGGTGGCGCAGGCCATCGCCGAGACCACCGGGGCGCAGGTGCGGACATTCCACTCCTGCCAGACGGTGAGCCGGGCGGAATTCGACGGCGGAGCCACCTATATCAGTCTGATGACCGCCAACGCAGCGGTGTTGAAGGAGGGACTGTCCTGATGGAACAGGAGAAGCGCATATTGCTGGACTGCCGGGACGCGGCGCTGGGCTATGAGGGCAAGCCGGTGTGGGAGCACCTGAACTTTCAGGTACGCAGCGGCGACTATGTGTGCATCGTGGGCGAGAACGGCAGCGGCAAGTCCACACTGGTGAAGAGCCTGCTGGGGCTGCTGCACCCCATGGCAGGCGAGATCGTACGTTCGCCCTCCCTGCGCTCCGGCGCCATCGGCTATCTGCCCCAGCAGACAAAGGCGCAGAAGGACTTTCCCGCCACGGTGACGGAGGTAGTGCGCAGCGGCTTTCTCAGCAGCCGGGGCATGCGGTTTTTCTACACGCCGAAGGAGAAGTCCACCGCGCTGATGCACATGGGCAAGCTGGGCGTGCTGGAGCTGAAGGACCGGTGCTACCGGGAGCTGTCCGGCGGGCAGCAGCAGCGGGTGCTGCTGGCGCGTGCCCTGTGCGCCGCCGGTGAGCTGCTGATCCTGGACGAGCCGGTGACGGGGCTGGACCCGGCGGCGGCCCAGGAGCTGTACCGCACGCTGGAATACCTGAACAAGCAGGAGGGCATCGCCATCGTGGCGGTGACACACGATATACGCAGTGCCCTGCGCTACGCCGACCATATTCTGCACGCCGGCCACGGAACGTACTTTTTCGGCACGGCGGCGGACTATCTAACGTCCCCCTGGGGCAAACGGTTCGGAGGTGACGAGGCATGAGCTTACTGCTGGAAATGTTCACGTACCCGTTCATCCTGCGGGCGTTCGTGGTGGGTATCCTGGTGGCGCTGTGCGCGGCGCTGCTGGGTGTGCCGCTGGTGCTGAAGCGCTACTCCATGATCGGCGACGGGCTGAGCCATGTGTCCTTCGGCGCATTGAGCATCGCGCTGGCCTGCGGCTGGGCGCCGCTGCCGGTGTCTATCCCGGTGGTGGTGCTGGCGGCGCTGGGGCTGCTGCGGATGACGGAGAGAAGCCGGATGGGCGCGGACGCGGCCATCGCGGTGGTCAGCGCGTCGGCGCTGGCCGTGGGCGTGGTGGTCACCAGTCTGACCACCGGCATGACCACGGATGTGGACAGCTTTATGTTCGGCTCCATCCTGGCCATGGACCGGGCGGATGTGGCGCTGAGCGTGGGGCTGTGCGCGGCGGTGCTGGTGCTGTATGTGCTGTTTTACCATCGGCTGTTCGCCATCACCTTCGACGAGAGCTTCGCCCGAGCCACCGGGGTGAAGGTGGGGCTGTACAACACCATCCTGTCGGTGCTGACGGCCCTGACCATCGTGCTGGGCATGCGGATGATGGGCGCGATGCTGATCTCCAGTCTGGTCATCTTCCCGGCGCTGACGGCCATGACGCTGCTGCGGAGCTTCCGGGGCGTGGTCATCTGCGCCGCGGGGCTGAGTGTGGTGTGCTTCTGCGTGGGGCTGACCGGGTCGTACCTGTGGGGCACGCCGGTGGGCGCCACGGTGGTGCTGGTAAATTTGGCGGCGTTTTTGCTGTCGAGAGGCGTTATGAAGCTGAAAAGAGCGTCCTAAGGGCGTTCTTTTCAGCTTTTCGACCTATTTTGCGGGTGTTTTTGCGGAAAAACCCTTGCGTTTCGTGTGCTTATATGATATGCTATGTGTGTACGTAAGGTTAAGGTATTGACTGGAGTGGACGAGATCGTCCGCTTTTTTTAATGGTCATCGTTCCATGATGACCGGGACGTTCTGTTGGAGGGCTTGCTGTGAAAAAGATCACCGAGGTCGTATGGGCGCTGGCGGAGCCGGCGGTGCAGGCGCAGGGCTGCCGCATCTGGGACGTGGAGTACGTCCGGGAGGCGGGACAGTGGTACCTGCGGCTGTATCTGGACAAGGACGGCGGCGTGGACATTCTGGACTGCGAGGCCATCAGCCGCACGGTCAGCGATCTGCTGGACGAGGCGGACCCCATCGAGAGCAGCTACGTGTTCGAGGTGGGCTCGGCGGGGCTGGAACGCCAGCTGAAGCGGCCGGGGGATTTTGAGCAGTTCATGGGCAGCCCCGTGCTGGTGAAAACGTACCAGCCCAAGGACGGGCGCAAGGAGTTCGCCGGGACCCTGGCGGGCTATGACAACGGCGCGGTGCTGCTGGACATGGGCGGCGAGACGGTGCGCTTTGAGAAGAACGAGACGGCGCTGGTGCGCCTGCGGGTGGAATTCTGAGACAACACGACTTGAGATAGAAGGAGAAACGACCATGAAATGTGACGAGATCTTTGCGGCGCTGGCTATGCTGGAAAAGGAACGGGGCATTCCCCAGAGCTTTATGATGGGCAAGATCATCCAGGCGCTGACCACCGCCTATAAGCGCGACCACGAGGGCGTGGAGTATGTGGTGGTGGACGTGGATGAGGAGAAGAAGGACCTGAAAATGTACGTCCAGAAGGAGATCGTGGAGGAGGTGGAGAACCCCGCCAGCCAGATCTCGCTGGAGGAGGCCAAGCGCATCTCCGCCAAGAACGAGCTGGGCGGCATGGTGAACTTCCCGGTGGAGTCCGTGGAATTCGGCCGCATCGCCGCCGGCAACGGCAAGCAGGTCATCATCCAGGGCCTGCGGGAGGCCGAGCACGGCATGATCTATGACGAGTGGGGCAGCAAGCAGCATGAGATCCTCACCGGCACCGTCAGCCGCATCGACCCCCGGAACGGCAACGTGATCCTGCGGATCGGCAGCGGCAGCGAGGCCACGGAGGCTGTGCTGACCATGAACGAGCAGGTGCCCGGCGAGGAGCTGCACGAGGGGCAGATGGTGAAGGTGTATCTGGTGGAGGTGCGCCGCAGCACACGCGGGCCGCAGGTGATGATCTCCCGCACCCACCCCGGTCTGGTGAAGCGGCTGTTTGAGCTGGAGGTGCCGGAGATCTACGACGGCACCGTGGAGGTGCGGTCCATCGCCCGGGAGGCGGGCAACCGCACGAAGATCGCCGTGTGGTCCGAGGACCCCAACGTGGACGCCATCGGCGCGTGCGTGGGCCCCAGGGGGCAGCGCGTGAACGCCATCGTGGACGAGCTGCGGGGCGAGAAGATCGACATCGTGAAGTACAGCGAGGACCCGGCGGAGTTTATCGCCGCGGCGCTGGCGCCGGCGGACGTGGTCAGCGTGCAGCTGGCCGACGAGGGCAAGGCCTGCCGCGTGACGGTGCCCGCAGACCAGCTGAGTCTGGCCATCGGCAAGGAGGGACAGAACGCCCGTCTGGCCGCGCGGCTGACCGGCTATAAGATCGACATCAAGGCGGCCAACGCGGAGTAAGCGGCGGCTGCGGAAAGGAACGGCAGCGATGCAGAAGACCCGTAAGATACCCCAGCGGCAATGTGTGGGCTGCCGGGAGATGAAAGACAAAAAGGCGCTGCTGCGTATCGTGAAGACCCCGGAGGGGGAGATACTGCTGGACAGCACCGGGAAGAAGTCCGGCCGGGGCGCGTACGTGTGCCCGGACCCGGAGTGCCTGAAAAAAGCACGGAAAAGCCGTGCGCTGGAGCGCGCCTTCGACACCGCCATACCGGCGGAGGTGTACGACGCGCTGGAAGGGCAGATGGTGGCACTGTGACAGAGCATTTGTTATCCACTTTGGGTCTGGCGCTGCGCGCCGGTGCGGTGGCCGTGGGCGAGGAGCCCGTGGGCGCGGCGGCACGGGCCAAGAAGGCCAGGGTCATCTTTACGGCGCGGGACGCGGCGGCATCCTCGGTGCGGCGGGCGTACAGCTTCGGCCGGGCAGGCAGCTGTCTGTGCCTGCCCTTCCCGGCGGACAAGGAGGATTTCGGCCGGGCGCTGGGCCGGACCAGCGTGGCCATGTGCGCGGTGACGGATATCGGGTTCGCCCAGTCGCTGGTGAAAAAGCTGACGGCGGTGGAGCCGGCGGTCTACGGCGCGGCGGCGGAGGCGCTGGACCTGAAGGCCAAGCGGGCAAGGGAACGGAAGGAAGAGCAATTACAGCACGAGAAGAACCTGCGGCAGGGCAGGCACCGCGTTCACGGCGGCAAGCCGCCGGAGCCGCCCCACGCGTCTCCGGAGCCTCCGGCACCGGAGCACAGGCCCCCCGCGCCGGAGCACCGGCGTCCGCCGCGGCGGGAGTATCCGGAGGGACGCCCCGACCGGGTCTATAAGGAACGGAGCGGCCGCCCGCCCAGGGATAAACGGCCGGCAAAGAAGGAGGCCCCCGGCGCACGGTATGAAAACGCGCGGCCGGTAAAGAAGGGCAAGGGAAGCCGGAAAACGACCGGCAGATAACAGGAACACAGCGCGCCGTGAGCGCGGCGCGAGCAACTGAGATGGAGGTGGCTTTATTTGGGTAGTATCGCTAACAAATACAGAGTGCATGAGGTGGCCAAGGACTTCGGCGTGTCCACGAAGGAGATCACGGAGATCCTGACCAAGTACGCCGAAACGCCCAAAAATCATATGCAGGTGCTGGAGGACCGGGAGCTGAGCCTGATCTTTGAGTATCTGACCCAGCACAACCCGGTGAGCAGCATCGCGGTGATCTTCGCCGAGGGCGCCAAGCCGGAGGAGAAGAAGGCGGAGAAGCCCGCCGCCAAGCCGGCGCAGAGCGCGTCCGCGCCGGTACAGGGTCAGGGCCAGAGCGGCAAGCCCCAGCAGGGCGGCGCGCCCAAGGCGGAGCAGCCCAAGCAGCCCATGTCCCGCGTGCCCCAGCGGCAGGTGGTGGACACCCGCAAGGCCACCAACGTCAATCTGGACAAGTACGACGAGAAATTGCAGGATATGGCCGACGCCCGCAGCAGCGGCAAGCGGGACCAGCAGGCCCCCCAGGGCAAGGAGAAGTTCCGCAGCAATAAGCAGCGGCGGGACAATAACTTCGCCAGCAACAAGCGCAAGCAGGAGGAGGCCGACCGGCTGCGGAAGCTGCGGCTGGAGGTCATCAAGAAGACCCCTGTGACCGTGCAGATCCCCGACGAGATCAGCGTGGGCGAGCTGGCCAGCCGGATGAAGAAGACCGGCGCAGAGGTGGTCAAGTGCCTGATGAAGAACGGCGTGATGGCCTCCCTGAGCCAGATGATCGACTTCGACACCGCCGCCATCATCGCCGAGGAGATGGGCTGCAAGGTGGAAAAGGAGGTCGTCGTCACCATCGAGGAGCGCCTGATCGACGACCATCAGGACAAGGACGAGGATCTGGTGCCCCGGGCACCCGTGGTGGTGGTCATGGGCCACGTGGACCACGGCAAGACCAGCCTGTTGGACTATATCCGCAACGCCCACGTGGCCAGCGGCGAGGCCGGCGGCATCACCCAGCACATCGGCGCCTATCAGGTGCAGATCAATGGCAAGCCCATCACATTTCTGGATACCCCCGGCCATGAGGCCTTTACCTCCATGCGCGCCCGCGGCGCCATGGTGACGGATATCGCCATTCTGGTGGTGGCCGCCGAGGACGGCATCATGCCCCAGACGGTGGAGTCCATCAACCACGCCAAGGCCGCCGGTATCCCCATTATCGTGGCCATCAACAAGATGGATAAGCCCGAGGCCAACCCCGAGCGCATCAAGCAGCAGCTGACCGAGTACGGCCTGGTGTGCGAGGAGTGGGGCGGCGACACCATCGTGTGCCCCATCTCCGCCAAGACCGGCATGGGCGTGGACAATCTGCTGGAGATGCTGACGCTGACCGCCGAGGTGGGCGAGCTGAAGGCCAACCCCAACCGCGCGGCGCAGGGCACCGTGATCGAGGCCCGTCTGGACAAGGGCCGCGGCCCCGTGGCCACGCTGCTGGTACAGAACGGCACGCTGCATCAGGGCGACATCATCATCGCCGGTACCTCTGTGGGCCGCGTGCGTGCCATGGTCAGTGACAAGGGCCAGCGCATCACCGAGGCCGGACCCAGCGTGCCCGTGGAGATCACGGGTCTGAGCGAGGCACCCTCCGCCGGCGCTACCTTCAACGCCGTGGCCGACGAAAAGCTGGCCCGCGAGCTGGTGGAGCAGCGCAAGGCCGAGGAGAAGGCCAAGGCCAACGCCCCTGTGACCAAGGTGTCGCTGGAGGATCTGTTCAGCCAGATCCAGGCCGGTGAGATGAAGAACCTGAACCTAATCGTCAAGGCGGACGTGCAGGGCAGCGTGGAGGCGGTGAAGTCCTCGCTGGAGAAGCTGAGCAACGAGGAGGTCCGCGTCCGCGTGATCCACGGCGGCGTGGGCGCCATCAACGAGAGCGACGTCATGCTGGCGTCCACCTCTCAGGCCATCATCGTGGGCTTTAACGTCCGGCCGGACGCCGCCGCCCGCGACAGTGCCGCCCGGGCCAACGTGGATATGCGGATGTACCGCGTGATCTACGATGCCATCAACGAGATCGAAGCCGCCATGAAGGGTATGCTGGCCCCCAAGTTCCGCGAGGTGCTGCTGGGCCACGCCGAGGTGCGCCAGACGTACAAGGTGTCCGGCGTGGGCACGGTTGCCGGCTGCTACGTGCAGGACGGCAAGCTGCAGCGCAAGGACTGCCAGGTACGGCTGGTCCGCGACGGCATCGTCATCCACGAGGGCGTGCTGGCCTCCCTGCAGCGGTTCAAGGACTCCGTGAAGGAGGTGCAGGCCGGCTACGAGTGCGGCCTGAGCATCGAGAAATTCAACGACATCAAGGAAGGCGACATCGTGGAGGCCTTCACCATGGAGCAGATCGAGGTATAACAAACAGCCGATGGGTGGGCGAGCGCCCACCCATCTTTTTCTTGAAAGGAGGAGCGCCCTATGGCCGGAAACCGCATCGGACGCATCAATGAGGAGATACGCAAGGAGCTGAGCGCCCTGCTCCGCACCGTAAAGGACCCGCGGGTATCCGAGGGGATGCTGACTATCACGCGGGTGGACACCACCAGCGACCTGCGGTACGCACGGGTGTATATCAGCGCGCTGAACTGCGCGGATGAAAAGGGCCTGATGAAGGGGCTGAAGTCTGCGGCCGGATATCTGCGGCACGAGCTGGGCCAGGCCATCGACCTGCGCTACACGCCGGAGCTGCAGTTTTTCATGGACGACTCCATCGCCCACGGCGCGCACATTCTGGACCTGCTGAACCACGTGAAGCCCGCCAACCCCGCCAACGCGGACATCGTGCTGCCGGAGGACCGGGAATGAGCGCGCGGCTGACGGTGCAGGAGACAGCGGACTTTCTGCGGACGCTGGACGGCGTGCTGATCCTGACCCACGTGCGCCCGGATGGGGACACGGTGGGCTGTGCCGCCGCGCTGTGCCGCGCCCTGCGGGCGCTGGGCCGGACGGCGTATCTGCTGGAAAACCCGGAGATCACGGAGACGTACACGCCCTACGCCGAGGGGCTGTGGGCGCCGGAGGGCTTTGTGCCGCAGCGCGTGGTATCGGTGGACATCGCGGCGCTGAACCTGCTGCCGGAGAACGCGGTGCCGTATAAAAACGACATCTGCCTGGCCATCGACCACCACGGATCCCAGGAGTTCTTCGCGGAACGGACGTGCCTGGACGCGGAGGCCGCCGCCTGCGGCGAGATCGTGTATGAGATCGTGGGCAGGCTGACGGACATCACGCCGGAGATAGCCATGGCGCTGTATGTGGCGGTCTCCACAGACTGCGGGTGCTTCGTCTATGCCAACACCACGGCGCGGACGCACCGCATCGCCGCCGCGCTGATGGAGCGGGGCATCGACGTGGGGCCGGTGAACAAGGCACTGTTCCGCACGAAGTCGCCGGTGCGGCTGGCTATGGAGGCCCGGATGGTGGCGGACATGGAGCTGTACGACAACGGTCGGGTGGTGGTGATGTCCATCCCTCTGGCGCTGTGCCGGGAGCTGGGCGCTGCTGAGTCCGACGTGGAGGAGCTGAGCAGTCTGGCGGCGCTGGTGCAGGGCACCGACTGCGGCATCACGCTGCGGGAGCTGAAGCCGGGACGGGTGAAGCTGTCGCTGCGGACGGGACCGCGGGTGGACGCCAGCGCCGTGTGCCGCGTGCTGGGCGGCGGCGGCCACAAGGGCGCCGCCGGGGCCACGGTGGACGGCACCCTGGACGAGGCGAAGGCGGCCATTCTGGCGGCCTATACGGAGGTCATGGGATAACATGGCCGACGGGATCATCATTATCGACAAGCCCGCGGGATGGACCAGCATGGACGTGTGCGGCAAGCTGCGGGGCATACTGAAAACGAAAAAGGTGGGCCACGCCGGAACGCTGGACCCCATGGCCACCGGCGTGCTGCCGGTGTTCGTGGGAAACGCCACGCGGGCGGTGTCCTACGCCGAGGGCGGGGACAAGGAGTACGTCGCGGGGCTGCGGCTGGGGCTGACGACCAACACCCAGGATACCACCGGCGAGGTGGCGGCGGAGCGCCCTGTGTCCGTGACGCGGGCGCAGCTGGAGGACGTGCTGGCGCGGTTCACCGGGGAGATCGACCAGGTGCCGCCCATGTACTCGGCTATCAAGATCAACGGGCAGAAGCTGTATCAGCTGGCCCGGAAGGGGCAGGAGATCGAACGGCCCCCACGGCGGGTGACCATACACGAGCTGGCGCTGCTGGAGCCGGAGGACGGCGACTGGCGGCTGCGGATACGGTGCAGCAAGGGCACGTATGTGCGGGCGCTGTGCCACGACATCGGGCAGGCGCTGGGCTGCGGCGGATGCATGAGCGCTCTGCGGCGGACCATGGCCGCCGGGTTTACGCTGGCGGAGAGCCGCAGCATCGAGGACGTACAGGCGCAGGGCGAGGCCCTGCTCTCCCCTACCGACTCGCTGTTCCGGCAGTACCCGGCCTATCACATCGCCGGTGAACAGGACCACAGACGGTGCCTGTGCGGCAATCCGCTGGCGGCGGAGGGCTTGCAGCCGGGGCTGTACCGGGTGTACAGCCCGGATGGGGCGTTTCTGTGCCTGAGCCGCTGGGAAGCGGGTGTTCTGACATCAGAGAAAAACTTTTTCGGAGCGTGAACAACTTGGAAAAGACAGTTATCGCCCTGGGCTTCTTCGACGGCGTGCACCGGGGCCACGGCGCACTGCTGCGGAAGACGGCGGAGCGCGCCCGGGAGCTGGGAGCCGTCCCCGCGGCATTCACCTTTGACCGGCCGCCGAAGGAGGTGGTCACGGGGCAGCCCGTGTACCTGATCAACTCCAACCGGGACCGGCAGGGGCTGATGGAGCGTCTGTACGGCATCGAGCGGGTCATTTTCGCGCCCTTTGACCGGGAGATGATGACCATGCCGTGGGAGGCCTATCTGGAAATGCTGATCGGGACATACGGCGCGGTGCACTTCGTGGCCGGGCACGACCACCGGTTCGGCCATAAAAACGCCGGGAACGTGCAGCTTTTGCGGCAGAAGTGCGCGGAGATGGGCATCGGGTGCGACATCATCCCGCCGGTACAGCGGGAGGGCATCACGGTCAGCTCCACGTACATCCGGACGCTGGTGGAGGCGGGCGACATGGAGCGCGCGGCGGACTTTCTGGGCCACCGGCACTGCCTGAGCCAGACGGTGCAGCACGGACAGCGGATCGGGCGGACCATCGGCATCCCCACGGTAAACCTGGCGGTGCCGGAGCACGTGCTGGCCCCGGCGCACGGGGTATACGTGACGGAGGTATTTCTGCCGGACGGACGGCGGTGCGCCGGCGTGACCAACGTGGGCACGCGGCCCACGGTGTCCGACAGCGATCGGGTGTCCGTGGAGACGTACCTGCTGGGCTTCGAGGGCGACCTGTACGGGCAGGAGCTCCGGGTGGAGTTCTGCCGCCGGCTGCGGGGCGAGCAGAGGTTCGACACGCTGGAGGCGCTGCGGCAGGAGATACAGCGGAATATTCAGCAGGCAGAAGCCTATTTTAAGGCATGAGAAAAGGCACCCCTTTCGGGGTGCCTCTTCTGTTATTTCACACGGCGCCGGGGTAAGACACCGCGGAAAACGGTGTCAGTCCTCGCGCTTTTTGCCCACAAACGCCACGCCGACGGCGGAGGTCAGCGCCATGCCGACATACAGAGCAATGCCCGCGTCGAAGGTCTTGGGGCTGCCCTTGGTGTCGGTGGTCTTGGTGTCGGTGGTGGGGTGGTAGTAGTAATAGCCGCCGGAGGAGGTGGATGTCCACTTGGCGGTGAGAGTAATGTTATCCTCAGCTCTGTATTCAGCATCCACCTTTGTGGTATCATCATACCAGCCTGCGAAGGTATACCCGCTGCGGGTGGGGGCAGGCAGGGTAATGGTACTGTCTTTTGCCACCTTAAGCGCTTTTGTCGGGGTAGCCTGGTTATCGTTATAATTCAGAGTGACAGTAACCAACTGCTCATCCCTGACACCTCCGCTATAGTCTGTACCCTTGACCGGTGTCACTTCGATGGACTGGCCGTTTCCGTTTTCTTTGGAGAGATACAGATGCTCAATGGTACCGTCGGTGTATTTAAACTTTGCACCGTAACCCTTATCATGCTCCACATAGAGATTGGTAACCGTACCGCCATTCATCGTAAAGCTACCGGGGTTGCTGGCAGAATACGCATTGGAATTCACAAACACATTGCCGATGGTACCGCCGTTGATCGCAGTCAGTGCGCCGGTGGCATTGGCGCCGATCCACAGATCGGAACTGTACTGTAAATACTTGTCGTTCTGATAATTTTCAACGTTTTTGTTGCCGACGATGCTGCCGGAGTTCATCTCGAACGACGCACTACTGGTCATATAAACACCGCCGATGAAACCGCCGACGAAATCGGGTGCCTTGCCGTTCGTGATGGTCGCACCATCAATGGTCAGTTTACCCTTGTTGCAGAAAATCACACGGCACTTTTCGTTTCCGTCCACGGTAACATTCTTTAATGTGACCGTGGCGGAAACATACAAAACACAGGCGGTCTTATTATCGCTGCCGGAAGTAAAGTTGTCAGCCGCCTTGATGGTATACTTGCCCTGCCCGTCAATAGTAACGTCCTTTGCAAGATTGAGTGTAGAAGTCAGCGTAATATCTGCGGCCAGTTTGATCTCGCCGCCGGTTGCAACAGCAGCCGTTAACTCATTAGCCGTTTTGACTCCTTCATTTTCCGCCCAGCTGACGCTGCACAGCCCTATGGCCATGACCAGGGCCAGAATGGTTGCTAATACTTTTTTCATTGTTCATTCCCCTTATGGTAGTAGATTTCCGCAGGTGCGCTCGTTTTAATGTGTATTAAAACGCGAATGCAGAGGTACCTCTGCGGATAGTCATATTATAGCACAGCTGCACCGTTTGTCCAGCCTATTTATGGAAATTTTACACATTTTTTCTGTTACCGGGAATAAAAACAGGAAAATTTGGCAGGAAATGGAAGTTGGGGCGGAGAAAATGCCGCCTGCGGCGGGGCGAGGGCGTGTCATCCTACACTGCAAGCCCCGCAGGGGGAAGGCTTTTGGGGGTCAGACCTTCAGATCAGTGGCGGCGGCGCGGGTGTGCTCACGCATGGCCTGTTTGGCGGCCGCGTCATCCTGCCGGTGGATAGCGCTCAGTATCTCCCGGTGGCGCGCCAGAATACGGCGTTCCAGGGCCAGACACGCGCTGTCGTTCAGCGTCTCCATCTTTTTCAGCAGGGTGTGCTGCTCCACCTGGCCCAGGACATCGGTGACGATCATGGCCACCTGGTTGCCGGTGGCGCGGGAGAGCAGACTGTGGAAACGGACGTCCAGCTCAGCGAAGCGGCGGTAGTCGCCCAGGGCCTGCTCCGCCGCCGTGAGACAGCTGTCCAGCGCCGCCAGATCCTCGTCGGTGCGGCGCCGGGCCGCCCAGCCGGCGATGGTGCCGTCGTTGACGGCGCGGTACTCGCCCAGCTCCTCCAGAGAGATCTGGTTCAGCTGGAGCATGGCCGACAGCGGCTGCTCCACGCCGTCGATGGTCAGCTCCTGCACCACGGCGCCGCTGGCGCCGTGGGTGGAGGCCACATAGCCGCCCTGCTCCAGCATACGCAGGGCCTCGCGGATGGTGGGACGGGAACGGTGGAGCTGCTCCATCATGGCACGCTCGGAGGGCAGGCGGTCGCCGGGCTTCAGCACTCCGGAGGTGATAAGCTCCCGCAGCTGGTCATAGATGGCCTCGCTGGCCCGCCCGCCGCCGATGGGCTGCCAGGGGATATGTACGGCTTCCGGCATGGAAGGGCCTCCTTTCACAGAAAATACCCGGACAGTATAGCGCATCCCGGGGAAAATAGCAAGGGCAGGATGCAGGAAAGCCCGGAGGACGGCGCCTTCGGGCTTTCCCGCTGTGGGGAGGGGGATATTACTTCTTCAGGGCTTTCATTTCCTCGATCATCATGGGGACCACCTTGAACAGGTCGCCGCAGATGCCGTAATCCGCCACCTCGAAGATAGGGGCCACGTCGCTCTTGTTGACGGCGATGATGCACTCAGAGTCCTGCATGCCGGCCTTGTGCTGGATGGCACCGGAGATGCCCAGGGCCACGTAGATGCGGGGATGGACGGTCTTGCCGGTCTGGCCCACCTGGTGGTCGGCGGTCATCCAGCCGGCGTCCACCACGGCGCGGGACGCGCCCACCACGCCGCCCATGAGGGCGGCCAGCTCCTCGGCCAGGGCGATGCCCTTCTCCACGTCCTTGGCGATGCCGCGGCCCACGGAGACCACCACCTCAGCGCCGGTCAGGTCCACCATGGCGCGGGCGGCCTTGACGATTTCCAGCACCTTGGTGTGGATGTCGGCCTCGGTGAGGGTAAAGGCGGGGTGGATGAGCTCCACCTTGCTCGCGCCGTTCTCGTCAAACTCGCGCTTCTTCATCACGCCGGGGCGCACGGTGGCCATGGCGGGGCGGAAGCGTGGGCAGACGATGGTGGCCATCAGGTGGCCGCCGAAGGCGGGACGGGTCATCTTCAGGTTGGTGTTGACGTCAAAGAGCTTCGTCTCGAAGTTCATGGCGTCCACGTCCAGGGAGGACCCGGTGCGGAGGAAGTTGATATAGCCGTTGAGATCCACGTCCAGGTGGGTGCAGTCGGCGCACAGGCCGGTGTGGAGACGGGCGGCGCAGCGGGGCGCCAGGTCGCGACCGATATGGCTGGCGCCGAAGAGCATGATCTCGGGCTTGAACTCGTGCACCGCGTCGGTGATGATCTTGGTGTAGGCGTCGGTGGTGTAGTCCTTCAGCAGAGGGCTGTTGTAGACGTAGACCTTATCCGCGCCGTAGCCGCCCAGCTCCGCGGCGATGTTGTCCACGCTGTCGCCCAGCAGAATGCCGGAGAGCTGGACGCCCAGCTCGTCGGCCAGCTTGCGCCCCTCGGAGATCAGCTCAAAGGTGGTGGGCATCATCTTGCCCTGCCGCTGCTCGCAAAAGACCCACACGCCGGAGAAGACCTTGGGATCGGTATTCATAAAAGTAGACATATCGTTTCTCCCTTCTCAGATGATGTGCTTGGCGGACAGGATGCCGAACAGCCGCTCCACGGTCTCCCTGCCGCTGCCCTCCAGCATCATGCCGCTGCCCTTGCGGGGAGGCGTAAAGCTCTTGTAGATATTGGTGGGAGAGCCCTTCAGGCCGATGGTGTCCACCTCGATGAGGGGATCGTCCTTCAGCGCGTTGTAATCCAGCACGGTGACGGGCTCGGCGTCGCAATCCAGGATGCCCCGGATGGTCATGTAGCGGGGGGTGTTCAGCTCCTTGATGCAGGTGAGCAGGCAGGGGGTCTGCACCTGCACGGTCATGTAGCCGTCCTCCAGCATACGGCGGACGGTGAGGGTATCGCCGTCCTTCTCGATGTCGGCCACATAGGACACCTGGGGGATCTCCAGCTTTTCGGCGATCTGGGGGCCCACCTGGGCGGTGTCGCCGTCGATGGCCTGACGGCCGCAGAAGATGATGTCGTCCTTGTCCACGCCCAGGTTCTTGATGGCGGCGGCCAAAATCTGGGAGGTGGCGAAGGTGTCGGAGCCGCCGAACTCACGGGCGGACACCAGCACGGCCTTGTCCACGCCCATGGCCTTCAGCTCCAGCAGCATACCGGCGGCGGGAGGGGGACCCATAGACACGGCGATGACGGGGCAGCCCAGCTGGTCCTTCAGGGCCAGGGCGGCCTCGACGGCGTTCATATCATCGGGGTTGATGATGGTCTGCATGGAGGCGCGGTCCAGCGTGCCGTCGGCGTTGACGGCCACCTTGCCGGAGGTGTCGGGCACCTGCTTGACACATACGATAAGCTTCATTCTATTCTTGCTCCTTTCCGCATTACTTCAGCAAATTGCCGGAGATGACCATCTGCTGGACCTGAGAGGTGCCCTCGTAGATGGTGAACACGCGGCAGTCGCGGTACTTGCGCTCGACGGGGTACTCCTTGATGTACCCGTAGCCGCCGTGGATCTGCACGGCCTTGGCGGCGATCTCGTTGCACGTCTCGGAGGCGAAGTACTTGGCCATGGAGCAGTACATGGAGGCGTTGGGGTCATTTCTGTCCTTCATCTGGGCGGCCATATAGACCAGCTCCTTGGCGGCGGTCAGCTTGGTTGCCATATCCGCCAGCATGAAGGCGATGGCCTGGTTCTTGCAGATGGGCTTGCCGAACTGAACGCGCTCCTTGGAGTACTTGATAGCCTCGTCCAGGCAGCCCTGGGCCAGACCGATGGACTGGGCGGACACACCCAGACGGCCGCCGTCCAGGGTCTTCATGGCGTTGATAAAGCCCATGTTCTCCTTGCCCAGCATATCGCTCTTGTGGACGCGGACGTCCTCCAGCACCACGTCGGAGGTGGCATAGCCCACCAGACCCATCTTGGCCTCGTGCTTGCCGCAGGAGACGCCGGGCGCCTTCATGTCCACGATAAAGGCGGAGATACCCTTATTGCCGCGGCTCATGTCGGTCTTGGCGTAGACGATGCAGTAGTCGGCCAGGGGTGCACCGGAGATAAAGCACTTACGGCCGTTGAGGATGTAGTCGTCGCCATCCTTCACGGCGGTGGTGACCATGCTGCTGGCGTCGGAGCCGGCGCCCGGCTCGGTGAGGCCGAAGACGATCTTCACCTTGTTCTCCACGGAGGGACGGAGATACTTCTCCAGCTGCTCGGGGGTGCCCGCCTGCATCAGGGGGCCGCCGCCCAGAGAGTTGGGGGTGTTGGCGTACAGGCTGGCCACAGCAGAGACACGGGCGATCTCCTCGATCATGATGACATAGGCCAGGGTATCGGCGCCGGCACCGCCGTACTCGCGGGGGATCTTCAGACCCAGAAAGCCGCACTTGGCCATCTTGTCCACGATCTCCTCGGGAAACTCGCCGGTCTCCTCCACCTTGTCAAGGACCTCGGTGGTGAGCTCGGTCTCGGCAAACTGGCGGACCAGCTTGCGGATCATTTCATGCTTTGCGTCGAAAATCATAGTTTTCCTCCTGTTAAAGTATGGGTCACTGCTCTGCTCAGCAGGGGATCTCGTGCTTGGACTTGCCCTCTGTCAAAATCTCATAGATGCTGTTGACGCCGCACTCGGCCATCTGCTCCGCGGCCTCCTCGGTGAAGAAGGCCATGTGGGGCGTGTGGTAGACGTTGACGAAGGAGCGCAGGTACTTCAGCTTGAAGTAGGGCATACCGGGGGTACGGATGATGTCCTCATCGTGGGGAACGTGGATGATGCCCGTCTCGCCGGGGAAGGCGTCCATGAACAGCGCGCCGAACTTGCCGGACTCCACCGCCTCGGTGACGGCATCGATATCCATCAGCTCGCCCCGGGCGTTGTCGATGAACACCACGCCGTCCTTCATCTTGGCAATGGCCTCGCGGTCGATCATGCCGGTGGTCTCCGGCAGCAGCGGGGTGTGGATGGTGATGATGTCGGACTCACGGTACAGGGTGTCCAGGTCCACGTACTCGGCGTACGCACGGACGGCGTCGTTCTCATAGACATCGTTGGCGATGATACGGCAGCCGAAGCCGCTGAGGCACTTGATGATGGTGAAGCCGATCTTGCCGGTGCCCATGACGCCCACGGTCATGGTGCGCAGCTCGCGGCCCATCTTGCCCTTCAGGGTGAAGTCGTTGTCGTTGGTGTTGTACAGCGCCTTCTTGAACTTGCGGATGCACATCAGGATGGCCATAACGGTGTATTCCGCCACGCCGTTGGGGGCGTAGGCGCCGTTGCACAGGCGGAAGCCCAGGGAACGGGCATAGCCGCAGTTCATGTGGTTATAGCCCACGCAGCGGCTGGCCAGCACCTGTACGCCATAGCCCTTCAGCTCGTCCAGAACGGCGTTGGAATAGTCACTCTGGCCCAGGGTGGTAACACCGTCGCAGCCGGCGGCCATATGGGCGGTGGTCTTATCCAGATTTGCGGGGGTGGAGATCAGCTCGATACCGTATTTCTTGCACAGGCCCTCGATGACGGGCTTCTCGTCGGGACGTACTTCATAAGCAGCGATTTTCATGATTTTTCTCCTTCACATTCCGGGGGCGGCGGCGCGCTCCTCAACGCGCCGCGCCCTTATAGTTTGCTTTTCCTCAAGTCGCCGGGGTGTTCGTGTTCGTCGCGCTCCGCCTACGGCGGAGAGATTTTTCGTTCTGCCGATGGCAAACCGGCGATGGCGTACCGTGTGTACGTCGAGACGGTTTGACGATGGCAGGGCGGAAAAGATGCCGCCGTCAGTCTTTCAGGGAAGGATCCATGGGCACCGCCTCGCCGGCGGCGATCATGGCAGCCACCTGCTCGTCGGTGTAGCCCAGGTTCTTCAGCACCAGTTCGGTCTGCTCGCCCAGGTACGGACCGCGGTTGTAGGGAGGCAGCTCCGTCTCCTCGAAGATAACGGGAGGCCGGACCATGGTGCGTTTATTGCCGTTGGAATATTCCATCTCGTAGAAGCAGCCGGAGGCCCATGCCTGCTTATCCACCAGCAGCTGATCCCAGGTCTGGGCCACGGCGTAGGGCAGATCGTTGGCGTCCATCAGCTTGCACCACTCGTCCAGGGTGCGGCTGGCCATCTCGGCCACCAGGAAGTCGTAGAACTCCTCGATGTTGGCCTGCAGGTTGGTCTGGGGATAGTAGCGTGGATCCTCGGCCAGCTCGGGATGGCCGATGGCGTTCATAAAGATGGGATAGTGGCGGTTGTACTGGGGCATGGCGATCTGGAGCCACTTGTTGTCCTTGGTCTTGTGGGCCACCACCAGGGGATTGGGCAGGGTGCGGCGGGACAGGGGGTACTGGGTGGTGGGGTCGCCGTACTGGCTGGCCTGCAGCAGCAGGGAGACATCCCAGATGGCGCTGTGGAACAGGGAGACCACCACGCGGTCGCCGATGCCCGTCTCGCGGGCGCGGTACAGCGCCGCCAGCACGCCGGAGGCCAGGTACATACCCACCTGATGGTCGCCGAAGCCGGCGATGGTCAGCATGGGCAGGGCGTCCTTGTCAAACAGGGTGCCCAGGATGCCGCCGCGGGCAAAGAAAGCGGTGAAGTCGAAGCCGGGCAGGTCCTTGTCGGGGCCCTTCTCGCCGTAGCCGGACACGAAGCCATACACCAGCCTGGGGTACTTGGCGTGGAGCGTCTCATAGTCCAGACCGGCCTTCTTCAGGGGGTTCTGCCGCCAGTTGGTGATGAAGATGTCCGCCTCGGCGATGAGCTTTTCCAGGGCCTCGCGGCCGGCGGCGGTCTTGGTGTTCAGGCAGACGCAGGTCTTGCCGGCGTTCTCCAGATCATAGGAGGTGTTCTCCTTCTGGTCCTGGGGACGGCCCTCGTTGACGGCGGTATAGCGCAGGGGGTCGCCGGCGGGAGCTTCGACCTTGATGACCTCGGCGCCCAGATCCGCCAGAAAGCGGGCGCAGCAGGGGGCGGCGATAAAGGTGGCCAGCTCCAGCACCTTTACGCCCTCGAGGGGACGCTTTACTTCACTCATATCGTTCCTCCATGTATGTTAATAAATGGTGTGTTGCTTACATTTTCAGCAGATCGCGGAAGGTCTCGAGGTTGGTTCGCACCTGCTCAAACCGCACCATCTGACGGTCCACCTCCACCAGCGTCAGGGGCAGGTCGGCGGCCTCGCAGGCCTTCTTGATCATCACATAGTCGAACTCCTCCGGGTCGCAGAACTTGGTCAGCACCACCAGAACACCCTTGGCGCTTCTCGCCTTGGCGGTGTCCACGATCCACTTCACCCGGTTCTTCTCCTGATCGTACAGCACAGAGCAGTTGCCCATGGCGGCGAACTTCTCGGCCAGCGCGTTCAGGGCGTCATCGCGCTCCGGTGCGTCGGTGCGGTACTGGCGGGACTGGGCGGCCACGTCGTCGGCCACGATGTGCAGACCCATTTCGTCCAGAATGGCGTTCAGCGCCGGGGCGTCCGTCAGGATGCCGGAGATGACGATGGGCAGCTTCTCCGCGGCGGGAGTCTGGGCTTCCAGCTTCTCAATGAGCGCCTCCACCAGCTCCGTGTGCTCCTCCTTGGTCATGAAGAAGGCGCTCTTGAAGATGTCGCTGCGCTGGGCGGCGGTGATCTCCGGGTGAACAGCCAGCAGCTCGTCGATCTTCCGCATGGCGGCGTTGTGGCGGTTGTAGACCTTGATGGAGGCGAGCAGCTTCTCCTCGGAGAAGGCGCCGCCCAGCTTTTCAAGGTCGCGGATCACGCGCTCATAGCCGGCCTTGGTATAGGCCACGCCGTAGGCGGGCTTGCGGTTCTGGGGATAGGTCATGGGGATGAACGGGATGGACGGCACGGCGTACTTCCAGTTCTCGCCCACGGTCTTGAGGGTATCGCACAGGGAGGGGATGACGATAGCGGACGCGCCCTCGTAGGCACCGTTGATGCCCAGCTCCAGCAGGGACTGGACAATGGCGCACAGGAAGGCGGGGCAGTATTCCTTGGCGCGGTTCAGCGCTACATCGCCGCCCCAGGCTCCCATAGGCACGAAGCCCATGGCGTGGATAAGCTCCTCGGGAGTGTAAACAGGAGCGCACAGGACGATCTTTTTGCCCTGCGCCAGATAGCCGTCCATCTGCGCGCGGGGAGAGGCTGCTGCCTCATGCAGCTTGTTGAGGATGTCGTTCATGCCTTACACTCCTTTCGCAGCCTTGTTGGCTTCCATGATCTCCGTCAGACCCTGCACACGGGTGTCGTACTGGGCCTCGGAGAAGTTGCGGGGGTCGGCCTGATCGCCGTCGAAGCTGACCACGGGGATATCGCAGGCCTTGCCGATCTGGCGGCTCATCTCGTACATGAAGCCGCTCCACAGCTTGCAGGAGCGGTTGGTATGCACCAGCATACCCTCCACGTGGTTGTCCTTGCAGAGCTTGATGCGCTTGTCGCGGCTCATCTCCAAATTGATGGCGTTGGGCACCTTGCAGTAGGCGCGGATCATCTCGTCGAAGGTGTTGTAGTCAAAGCCGAAGGCGTCGGCGTAGATGGTGGTGACCATGTTGATGCCCCGGGACTTCAGGCCGGTGCTGGTGGCACGCAGGTACGGCCAGCAGGCGATGCCCTCAAACATGATGCGGTACTTCTCCTCGCCGCGGAAGGTGGAGGTACCGTTCTTGTGGTTGTCCTCGTACTCCTTCAGCAGCGTCTCCATGGCGTCGGCGGCGGTGGACTTGCCTCGGGCCGTGACCATGACGGCCATGTGGTTCAGCAGGTCGAAGCCGTTGAAGGGAGAGGGCACGTACTTGGCGCAGCCGGTGGCCGCCAGCCATGCGCGGCTGGAGCGGCAGGAGAAGCCGGTGACCTCCTGAAACTTCTCGTCGGACCACTTCTTGCCGGTGATCTCCTCCAGCTGCTTCACGGCGTCCCAGAACTGGCCGGTGACGTAGGCCACCTCGGCGTCGGACACCTCGTAGTCGGGATTGAAGGGGATATCCAGCAGGATCATGGGGATATTCAGCTCACGGGCCAGGTTCTCATACCACTTGATCATGCAGGAGCAGATGTTGCTGCAGCACAGCAGTACGTCGGGCATGGCCACGTCCTGCTCGGGACAGGACTTCAGCTTGGCGTAGGCCAGCGACACGCGGGCGTAGGCGCAGATGTCGTTGGAGTAGCCCTCGGACTCCGCCACCTCGCACATTCTCGTGCCCGCGCCGCGGGCGGCGATGCCGGCGGCCTGATTTTCGGGATACACGGTGGCGATGCCCATAGTCTCCGGGATCTCCACAGGGAAGTTGCTGGAGACCCAGGCAACCTTCTCGCCGCGCTTCTTGGCCTCGATGGCATCCACATAGGCGTCCGCCGCGATCTTGCCCAGCTTGTACTTGGCGGAATTGGGATCCACCGGCTTAGGCACCTTCTTCACTTCTTCTGCCATTTCAGTTCCTCCTCACAGCTTTTATCGAAACATATTTCTGTTTATTCATGTCGTCTGCTTATATGCCCACAGGGCCGCGCCGATGGCGCCGAAATACTGGGCCAGCGGGTCCACACTGACGGGGACGTTCAGCTCGTCGCTGAGCGCCTGCCGCACCGCGTCGTTCCGGGCCACACCGCCGGAGAGACAGACCTGCTCCGTGACGCCCGCCCGCCGGGCCAGGGCCGCCACGCGGCTGGCCACGCTGCGGCAGATACCCGCCACCAGGTCGGGGCGCCTGACGCCGTTGGCCAGCTGACTGATGACCTCGCTCTCGGCGAACACGGTGCAGGTGCTGGAGATAGCGGCGGGGGCCGCGGCCTTGGCGGCCTCGGCATCCAGATCGTCCACATCCAGGCGGAGGATGGAGGCCATCACATCCAGAAAGCGGCCGGTACCGGCGGCGCACTTATCATTCATCACGAAGTTGGTCATCTTGCCGCTGGGCGACAGGGCGATGACCTTGGCATCCTGCCCGCCGATGTCGATGACGGTACGCAGGTCCGGGAACACGAAGCGCCCGCCCAGGGCGTGGGCCGTCAGCTCGCTGATCTCGCCGTCGGCGCCCTGGTAGTTTTTGCGGCCGTAGCCGGTGACAAAGGCGCAGGCCATATCTGCCCGGGTCAGGCCGCTGGTCTGCCACAGCTGCGCCAGCGCCTCCTCCGGCCCGCCGGTGCCCAGGCCGCCGGTTTGGAGGCTGTTGGCCACCAGCTCTTTTCCGTCTTTAAGAACGGCGCACTTGGAAGTGGTGCTGCCGATGTCGATACCTAAGGTGTACATGGGGTCCTCCCTATTCTGTGCGATCGGGCAGAAATACCCTCTCCCGCGGTGCGGAGATACTGCGCGCCGCACTGGTCTTACCAGTTTACTTATATTATACGGGTTTGTGAAATTTGCGTCAATTATGCGAATTGCCAAAGAAATAACAATTATTTGTGCATTGTACCGAGCCGCACTTTAAATGATTAAATCTTTCCGGATTTTTCCTGGACAATGTTGCGTTTTCTTTGGAAACTCGTCATGGCAGTATGGGAAAGCCGCATGGCGCGCTCGCGCCATGCGGCTTTCTGCGGTTCACGGCTCCAGGTCGTGTTTGTCCAGCTTCATGTTCCGGTAGGCCTTGGGCAGGCCGGGGGCGATGAGGGGAAAGGTGTTCTCCGTGTCAGACGTGGGCTGAATGTTATAGGTGCCGTACATATTCACCAGGTCGAAGCTGCTGCGCGGTACGCCGGGAAAGTGGTGGACGTCCGGTGTAGCGTCATAGGGAAAGCCCTCCCGGCTGCGCTTGCGTTTGGGCATAAAAATCACCTCCGGCCTTAGTATGGCCGGAGGCGGTGGGTTTATGAGCTTCAGCGGTAGACCTCCGCGTCGAAGTCGCGGACGATCTCGTCCCGCTTCTCGTCGCGGACGCAGACCAGATTTGTCTCGTCAAAGGCCAGGCGCATGGCGAAATCCTTGGCCTCGTAAATATCGTTTGTCTCGAAGAAGTCGCGATAGGCCTCCTCCGGCTCGTGGCTCTTGCGCCAGACAACGTGAAAACGCATAGACACTCCTCCTGTAAAATGGGGGTAATTTTTAGTATACCCCCGCCGGAAGCAAAAAGCAACGGTGGGTTTTGCCAAAAAACACAGTCAAAGTTCGTCACATTTTCCCCCGGGAAAGTTGTGATTTCTTCTTTCCCTGCCCCACAAGATATTGTATAATAGCAGACGATATTTTGGAGAGACAGAGGTGGATCAGGGTGAAGATCGGATTTGACAACGAAAAGTACCTGCAATTACAGGCGGAGCACATCACGGCGCGGCGCGCCCAGTTCGGCGGCAAGCTGTATCTGGAGTTCGGCGGCAAGCTGTTTGACGATTACCACGCCTCCCGTGTGCTGCCGGGGTTCCAGCCGGACAGCAAGATACGGATGCTGCAGACGCTGAAGGACGACGTGGAGATCGTGGTGGCCATCTGCGCCGGGGACATCGAGAAGAACAAGATGCGCGGCGACCTGGGCATCAGCTACGACGTGGACGTGCTGCGGCTGATCGACGTATTCCGGGGGCTGGGCTTCTATGTGGGCAGCGTGGTCATCACCCAGTACGCCGGCCAGCCGGCGGCGGACGCCTTTATCAAGCGGCTGAGTGCCCTTGGCGTGAAGAGCTATAAGCACTATCCCATCGCCGGGTATCCCTCGGACGTGGCGCACATCGTGTCCGACGAGGGCCTGGGCAAGAACGAATATATCGAAACAACGCGGCCGCTGATCGTGGTGACGGCCCCCGGCCCCGGCAGCGGCAAGATGGCCACCTGCCTGAGCCAGCTGTACCACGACAATCGGCGGGGCATCCGGGCGGGCTACGCCAAGTACGAGACGTTCCCCATCTGGAACCTGCCACTGAAGCACCCGGTGAACCTGGCCTATGAGGCGGCCACGGCGGACCTGAATGACGTGAACATGATCGACCCGTTCCACCTGGAGGCCTATGGCAAGACCACGGTGAATTACAACCGGGACGTGGAGATCTTCCCGGTGCTGGCGGCCATGTTCCGGATGATCCAGGGCGAGTGCCCCTACAAGTCCCCCACGGACATGGGCGTGAACATGGCGGGCTTCGCCATCGTGGACGACGCGGTGTGTCAGGAGGCCAGCCGGATGGAGATCCTGCGCCGGTACTATACCGGATGCGTAGATCGGGCCAAGGGCCAGGCGGACGAGTGCGTGGTGCGGAAGCTGGAGCTGGTGATGCAGCAGGCCGGCGTGACGCCGGACATCTGCCCGGCGGTGGCGGCCTCGCTGGAAAAGGCGGAGGCCACCGGCAAGCCGGCGGGCGCCATGGTGCTGCCGGACGGCAGCGTGGTGACGGGGCGGACCTCTCCCCTGCTGGGCGCGTCGGCGGCGCTGCTGCTGAACGCGCTGAAGAAGATGGCGGGCATTGACCACAAGCTGGACCTGATCCCCTCGTCGGTGATCGAACCTATCAGCGCCATGAAAACCGGCTGCCTAGGCCACCGAAATCCCCGGCTGCACTCGGACGAGGTACTGATCGCGCTGGCGATCTCCGGTCTGACGAACCCCCTGGCGGCCATGGTACAGGCGCAGCTGAAGAACCTGCGGGGCTGCGAGGCCCATTTCTCGGTCATCATCTCCGAGGAGGACGCCAAGCTGTATAAGCGGCTGGGCATCAACGTCAGCTGCGAGGCGAAATATGAGGTCAAGAGCCTGTATCACAAGTAAATAAGCGTCTGTGCCCGCGCCGTGCGCGGGCACAGCTTTCTGAAAGGAGCACATATGCAGAGCATCGCACAGATATTGGCATCGGAGCTGGGCCAGCCGGTCCAGTACGTGGAAAACGTTATCGCGCTGCTGGACGAGGGCAGCACCATTCCGTTCATCGCCCGCTACCGCAAGGAACAGCACGGCTCCATGGACGACACCACCCTGCGGAAGCTGGAGGACCGGCTGCAATACCTGCGGAACCTGGACAAGCGGCGGCAGGAGGTCAAGTCCGCCATCGAGGGACAGGGCAAGCTGACCGATGCGCTGGCGGCGGCCATCGACAGCGCCGCCACGCTGGCGGAGGTGGAGGACCTGTACCGTCCCTACAAGCAAAAGCGGCGCACCCGCGCCACGGTGGCCCGGGAGAAGGGGCTGGAGCCTCTGGCGCAGCTGCTGCTGGCGCAGGAGAAGGACTGTCCCGCGTCGGAGGCAGCCGCACAGGCGTACATCGATCCGGAGAAGGGCGTGGAGACCGCGGCCGACGCATTGCAGGGCGCCAACGACATCATCGCGGAGATCATCAGCGACGACGCGGACATCCGCAAGGCACTGCGGGGCCTGCTGATGCGGCAGGGACAGCTGAGGAGCCTTGCCGCCACGGAGGAGGACAGCGTGTACCGGCTGTACTACGACTTTGAACAGGCCATTCCCAAGCTGGCGGGGCACCAGATCCTGGCCATCAACCGGGGCGAAAAAGAGGGGCTGCTCTCCGTCACGGTATTGCTGGACCGGGAGGCCGCGCTGCCGGCACTGCGGCGGGCGGTGGTAAAGCCCGGCTCGGCGGCCATGGAATTCATCAAGGCCGCCTGTGAGGACGCCTATGACCGGCTGATCTATCCGTCGCTGGAGCGCGAGGCGCGGTCCGCCCTGACGGACAGCGCCAACGAGGGCGCTATCGGACAGTTCGCGCTGAACCTGAAGCCGCTGCTGCTCCAGCCGCCGGTAAAGGGCCACGTGACCATGGGGCTGGACCCCGGCTATGCCCACGGGTGCAAGGTGGCGGTCATCGACGGCACCGGCAAGGTGCTGGACACCACGGTGGTCTACCCCACCTACGGCGAGCGCCAGAAGCGGGAGGCCATCGCCAAGCTGACGGCCCTGTGCAAAAAGCACGGTGTGGCGCACATCGCCATCGGCAACGGCACCGCCAGCCGGGAGACAGAGCAGATGACGGTGGAGATGCTGCGGGGCCTTCCGGGCGTCAGCTATATGATCGTCAACGAGGCGGGCGCGTCGGTGTACTCCGCCGGCAAGCTGGCGGCGGAGGAGTTCCCGGACTACGACGTGAACCTGCGCTCGGCCATCTCCATCGCCCGGCGGTTACAGGACCCGCTGGCGGAGCTGGTGAAGATCGACCCCAAGGCCATCGGCGTGGGGCAGTACCAGCACGATATGCCGCAAAAGCGGCTGGACGAGGCACTATGCGGCGTGGTGGAGGACTGCGTCAACGCCGTGGGTGTTGACCTGAACACCGCCAGCGCCAGCCTGCTGGGCTATGTATCCGGGCTGAACGGCACCACGGCGAAGAACATCGTGGCGTACCGGGAGGCCAACGGCGCCTTCCCGGACCGGAAGCGCCTTTTGAAGGTTCCGAAGCTGGGCCCTAAGGCCTATGAGCAGTGCGCGGGCTTTTTGCGGGTGCCGGAGAGCAAAAACGTGCTGGACAACACCGGCGTACACCCGGAGAGCTATGGGGCGGCGGAGAAGCTGCTGGCCCTGTGCGGCTGCGGCGACGAAGACGTGCGCCGGGGTGCGGTGGACGGATTGATGCGGAAGGTGCAGGCCATGGGCGAGGCAAAGGTAGCCGAAGAGATCGGCGTGGGCGTGCCCACACTGCGTGACGTGGTGAAGGAGCTGATGAAGCCCGGACGCGACCTGCGGAGCGACCTGCCGGCGCCCATCCTCCGCACCGATGTGCTGGACATGAAGGACCTGAAGCCCGGCATGGTGCTCACCGGCACGGTACGGAATGTCATCGACTTCGGCGTATTCGTGGACATCGGCGTGCATCAGGATGGGCTGGTACACATCTCGCAGGTGTGCAGCAGGTTCATCAAGCACCCCTCCGAGGTGGTGGCCGTGGGCGACATCGTGAAGGTGCTGGTGCTGGACGTGGACGAGAAAAAGCATCGCATCAGCCTGTCCATGAAGCAGGTGAAGGAGTAAAAAAGAAACCGCCCTCCAGGGCGGTTTCTTTTTTATGCGTCTTTTACTCGATGACGGGGAGCTTTTTGACCACGGCGGCGCAGCGGGGGCACAGGTCGGGGTGCTCGCTGTCGCTGCCCACGGTGGGCAGGACCTTCCAGCAGCGGGCGCACTTGGCACCGCTGGCGGGGCGAACGGCCACCTTCTGCTCCGCGTCCACGTCCACGCGGACCTGGGAGACGATAAACAGATCGGCCACCTGGGCGGCGTCCATGGATGCCAGGAAGCCATCCTCCGGCGTAACGGTCAGGTCCACCTCAGCCTCCAGGCTCTTGCCGATGGTCTTGTCGGCACGGGCAGTCTCCAGCGCGCCGTTGACGGCGGTGCGGAGGGCGGCAATACGGGCCCAACGGGCCATCTCGTCCTCGGAGAGGGCGTAGCCGTTGTAGGGCAGCACCATCTCGTTGAACAGGACGTTGCGCGCGTCATCGCAGGAGCGATGGGGCATGGCCAGCCAGATCTCATCGCAGGTAAAGGCCAGAATGGGGGCAAACAGACGGGTCATAGCGTCCAGGATCAGGAACAGGGCGGTCTGGGCGCTGCGGCGGGAGAGGCCCTCGGCCTCGTCGCAGTAGAGGCGGTCCTTGAGAATATCGAAGTAGAAGGAGCTCAGGTCCACCACGCAGAAGTCGTTGATCATGTGGGACACCACATGGAACTCGTAGTTGTCGTAGGCGGCATAAGCCTTGGTCAGCAGGTCGTTCAGGCGGGTGATGGCCCACTTGTCCAGGGGCAGCATGTCGGCCGGCTCCACCAGATGATCGGCGTCGAAGCCGGTCAGGTTATCCAGGCAGAACTTGGCGGTATTGCGGAACTTCAGGTAGTTCTGGCTCAGCTGCTTGAAGATCTCGTCGGAGCAGCGGACATCCACGTGGTAGTCGGAGCTGCCGGCCCACAGACGCAGCAGATCGGCGCCGTACTTGTTGAAGATCTCGGCGGGGTCCATGCCGTTGCCCAGGGACTTGTGCATGGCCTTGCCCTCGCCGTCCACGGTCCAGCCGTGGGTGACGCACTCCTTGAACGGTGCGCCGCGGCCCAGAGCGCCCACGGCCACCAGCAGGGAGGACTGGAACCAGCCGCGATACTGATCCAGGCCCTCGATGTACATGGTGGCAGGCCAGAAGCCCTGATCGCGCTCCATGGCGGCAAAGTGGGTGGAGCCGGAGTCGAACCAGCCGTCCAGCGTGTCCGTCTCCTTATCAAAGCCGGCGGCCTTGCCGCAGTGGGGGCAGGTGAAGCCCTTGGGCAGGATGTCGGCGGCGTCTCTGTCGAACCAGGCGTTGGAGCCCTCCTTCTCGAACAGCTGTGCCACGGCCTCGATGCTCTCGGGGGTGCAGACGGGCTTGCCGCAGTCCTTGCAGTAGAACACGGGGATCGGCAGGCCCCAGCGGCGCTGGCGGCTGATGCACCAGTCGGTGCGCTCCAGGATCATGGAGCGCATACGGTCCTTGCCCCAGGCGGGCACCCAGCGCACGTCCTCGCAGGCGGCGATGGCCTCGTCCTTGAAGCTGTCCACGGAGCAGAACCACTGGGGGGTGGCGCGGAAGATGATGGGCTGCTTACAGCGCCAGCAGTGGGGGTAGCTGTGGACGATGTCCTCGCTGGCGAACAGAGTGCCGTTGTCCTTCATATCCTGCAGGATGACGGGGTTGGACGCATCGGTGGTCATGCCCTCGTACTTGCCGGCGTAGGCGGTGTGCTTGCCCTGATCGTCCACGGGCACCACCATGTCCATGCCGTAGCGCTTGCAGGTCACATAGTCGTCGGCGCCGAAGCCGGGTGCGGTGTGGACGCAGCCGGTACCGGAGTCCATGGTGACGTAATCCGCCAGCACCAGGCGGGAGGTCTTGGGCAGGAAGGGATGGTCGGCCAGCATGTTCTCGAAGAAGGAGCCGGGGTGCGTCTCCACGATCTCGTAGCAGTCAAAGCCGCCGATCTTCATGACCTTTTCGACCAGTGCCTCGGCCATGATGTACATCTCGCCGTTGGGCGCCTTGACCACGGCGTAGCTCTCGTCGGGGTGCAGGGCGATGGCCAGGTTGCCGGGCAGGGTCCAGACGGTGGTGGTCCAGATCACGAAGTACAGCTTGCTGTGGTCCAGATGGCCCAGCTTGCCCTGATCGTCGTGCATGGGGAACTTGACATAGACGGTGGTGCAGGGATCATCCTTATACTCGATCTCCGCCTCGGCCAGGGCCGTCTCGTCGTGGGGGCACCAATACACGGGCTTCAGGCCCTTGTAGATGTGACCGTTCTGGTACATTCTGCCGAACACACGGACCTCCTGGGCCTCGAAGCCGGGATCCATGGTCTTGTAGGGGTGCTCCCAGTCGCCCACCACGCCCATGCGCTTGAAGCCGTCGCGCTGGACATCGATGTAGTGGTCGGCAAACTCATGGCAGGCGCTGCGGAACTCAGAGACGCTCATGGCCTTGTGGTTCAGCTTGTTCTGCTTGATGATGGCGGACTCGATGGGCATACCGTGGTTGTCCCAGCCGGGGATATAGGGGGTATAGTAGCCGCGCATCGCGTACATGCGGGTGATAAAGTCCTTCAGGGACTTGTTCAGAGCGTGGCCCATGTGCAGCGCGCCGTTGGAGAACGGAGGGCCGTCGTGGAGGGAGAACAGAGGCTTGCCCTCGTTCTTCTTCAGCAGCTCATTGTAAAGGTCCAGCTCTTCCCAGTGCTTCAGCATCTCCGGCTCGCGGGCGGGCAGGCCGGCGCGCATGGGAAAGCCGCTTTTGGGCATATTCAGTGTCTTCTTGTACTCCATGTTGCTTCTCCTTTATCTGAATAGTTTTGAAAACAAAATAAAAAGCGCCTTTGTCTCGTTCAAGAGACAAAGGCGCGGAAAAACGTCCTCTGCGGTACCACTCTCGTTGCCGCCGGGGCGGCCACTCATCCCCCACGGAATGGGGCGGGGAGAAGGTAACGGCTCCCTTGCCGTCCGCGCTTACTCGGCGAGCTTTCAGGCGGATGCTCCGGGGTGATGTTCGGTGTCCCTGTCCCGTCCGCCTTGCACCAAACGGCGGCTCTCTTCGCGTGGACATGAGGCACGGCCTGTCCCCTTCATCGCAGCTTTCAATATTGCTGACAATGTAGCACGGTTTTGAAAAAATGTCAAGAGGAAAGCGGAAAAAGGCGGCACACAGCCGCCTTTTTCAGTTAAATTATCCGATAATCCCGCTGGGCCAGGGCCTGCTCCCGGCGTATTTTCTGGGTAGCCAGCGCCTCCTCCAGGGCCACGATGATGCTGTTGGACACCAGAAAGCCGCGGGGCGTCAGGCGCCAGCCGTTCTCCGTTCGGGCGGCCAGACCCGTGCGCTCATACTGCACGAACAGATCCTCCATGGGCTGGAACCGCTGGCGGTAGGTCGTCTCGAAATACCGGCGGTCGATGCCCTCCGCCGTGCGGAGGGACAGCATGACGTACTCGTAATCCCGGGTCAGCGTAGCGTCGGACTCGGACTCCGACAGGATCAGGCGACCGCTTATGTAGCTGTCCAGGTCCCGGACGTAGGCGTAGCGCACGCCGCCGAAGTCGGAGTAGGCGCCGGGGCCGAAGCCGGCATACTCCTCCATGTGCCAGTATTTCAAATTGTGGCGGGAGGCAAAGCCCGGCTTGGCGAAGTTGGATATCTCGTACTGCTCATAGCCGTTCTGCGCCAGAACCGTGACGGCGTAGAGATACATATCCGCCTGGGCATCGTCGTCCGGAAAGCACTCGCTGTCCCGGCGGTCATACAGGGGCGTGCCGGGCTCCAGCTTCAGGCCGTAGCAGGAGATATGCTCCGGGGCCAGGGCGATGACGGCGGCGAGGGTGTCCTCCCACTGCTGCATGGTCTGGCCCGGCAGGCCATAGATCAGGTCCATACTGAGGTTTTTGAACCCGGCCTTCCGCACGGCGGCCACGGCCTCCTGCACCTGGGCAAAGGTATGGATGCGGCCGATGGCGCGAAGCAGGCCGTCATCCGCCGACTGAACGCCCAGAGATATCCTGTTGAAGCCCGCCCGACGCAGCGCACGCAGGGCCTTGACGTCACAGGCGGAGTCCGGGTTGGCCTCCAACGTGATCTCGGCGTCGCGGGCCACAGGGCAGCGCTTGCGGAGGGTCCGCAGCAGCTTTGTCAGGCGGTCCGGTCCCAGATAGCTGGGGGTACCGCCGCCGAAGTACACCGTGTCCACCCGATGGGCAGCAGTGCGGGGCGCGACCTCCTCGATATGGCGCAGCAGGGCGGCGGTATAGGCGTCCATCTTCTCCTCGCTGCGGGGCAAAGAGTAAAAGTCGCAGTAGGCGCATTTCTGGCGGCAGAAGGGGATGTGGATATAGAGCCCGAGAGGGGCTTTTTCTTTCTGCATATCAGCGTACCTGAGGCGGCAGTATGGTCACAGCGCCGTAAAAGCAGTTGACCTTGCAGCTGCGGCAGCCGATGCAGTCATCTTGACGGACCTCATAATAGCCGTCCGGCCGCAGGTCGATGCACTTCATGGGGCAGAACATGGCGCACCAGCCGCAGCCAGTGCAGCTCACCGGGTCGATCACCGCCAGCTGGACCGCCTTGCGCCCGAAGGGATGGGCAGGGTCGTGCATAACTGACGCCCTCCTTTCCTGAGATCACCGTATTATTATAGCCGTTTTCATGAGTTTTGACAAGTATAGCCGCGGCGGAAGCGGCACATATTACCGGCGAAAGGATGTGATGGCGTGACACCTAAGGAATATGACGCGCTGGTACGGCAGCTGTCGCCCAGCTCACCCATCGGCAAGGACACGGCGCTGGCCTTTGTCGTCGGCGGTGGGATCTGCACACTGGGACAGCTGATCGCCAACGGCTGGCAGGCGCTGGGGCTGACGCAGCAGGAGGCGGCCTCCGCCACCTCGGTAACGCTGGTGTTCCTGTCGGTGCTGCTGACGGCGCTGGGGCTGTACCACCGGCTGGCGCGGTACGCCGGGGCAGGCACGCTGGTGCCCATCACCGGCTTCGCCAACGCCGTAGCCTCGCCGGCCATCGACTTCCGGGCGGAGGGCATCGTCACCGGCACGGCGGTCAAGATGTTCACTGTGGCCGGGCCGGTGATCGTGTTCGGCACAGCCGCCAGCGTGGTGTACGGGCTGGTGCTGTATCTGCTGGGGTAGGGCGGCTGCCCGCGTACTGTCTCCTCGGCGGGAAAGCAAAAAAATGAGAGCACCCTGGGGGTGCTCTCATTTATTCTGCATTTCAGATGTACTGCTTCATGCCCTCGGTGGCGGTGTCCTCGTCCGCGCTGATGGTGACGGTGAACTTCACGCCATTCTCCTCGCTGAAGCGGTCCAGCCAGTGAAGGAACGTCTCTACCGCCTGCAGGTCGTTGCTGCCGGCGATCTTGCAGAGATTATCCACGAACACATGGGAAATATCGTAATTGCCCGCGTACATACCGCACAGGAATCCGCGCAGGCAGTCAAAAGAATCCACATTATACTCGCCGGCGTTGACCAGACGGACGTTGTAGCTGACGTCGTAGGTCATATCGCCCTTAGGCTCGATGCACACGACACTTCCGGTCTCGGACTCCACACTGGTGTGGATGAGCTCGATGAGCTGCTTGGTCTTACCGGCACCGTTGGCACCCATGATCAGTCTAACCATAAGAAATCACTCCTTTGTCATTGGTGGTTTCCACCTGAGTACAGCATACCATACCGGTGGAAAAATAGCAATGCAGAAAAAGTAAACTTATTTTTGGGCACTTTTACTTTTCCAGCTTCCCCAGCAGCGTCTGCCGCAGGTCCTCATACCCCGGCTTGCCCAGCAGGGCGAACATATTTTTCTTATAGGCCTCCACGCCGGGCTGGTCAAAGGGGTTCACGTCCAGCAGGTAGCCGGACAGGCCGCAGGCGTACTCAAAGAAGTAGATCAGCCCGCCCAGGGTCTGCTCATTGACGGAGCCGGTCCGCAGCGTCACGTTGGGCACGCCGCCCTCCACATGAGCCAGCAGCGTACCGTCCATGGCCTGCTGGCGGATAAAGTCCATGCTCTTGCCCGCTAGGAAGTTCAGGCCGTCGCCGTTGCCCTCGTCATAGGGCACGGGGTTTTCGTTTTGAGAGGGGCCGAAGCGCACCACCGTCTCGAACAGGTGGCGCTCACCCTCCTGGATGTACTGGCCCATGGAGTGCAGGTCGGCGGTAAACTCCACACTGGCGGGAAACAGGCCCTTGTTCTCCTTGCCCTCGCTCTCGCCGTACAGCTGTTTCCACCACTCGGACATAAAGCGGAAGCAGGGCTCATAGGCCGCCAGCAGCTCGATCTTCTTCCCCGTGCGGTACAGCTCATACCGGGCGCCGGCATACTGCCAGGCGGGGTTGGCGTTCATGTCCGCCAGGGCACATTCGCGCATCATATCCGCCGCACCGGCCATCAGCGCGTCGATATCGATGCCGGCCACAGCAATGGGCAGCAGACCCACGGCCGTGAGCACACTGTACCGTCCGCCGATGTTGTCCGGCACCACGAACTCCTCGTAGCCCTTATCGTCGGCCAGGCCCTTCAGGGCCCCCTTGTGGGCGTCGGTGGTGGCATAGATGCGCCGGGCGGCCTCCTCCGGGCCGTACTTCTTCTCCAGCAGCTCACGGAAAAAGCGGAAGGCCACGGCGGGCTCCGTGGTGGTGCCGGACTTGGAGATAACGTTCACGGAGAAGTCCACGCCGTCCACCAGCTGCTCCATCACCTCGGTCAGCGCGTCGGAGCTGAGGCCGTTGCCGATAAAGTAGATGTTGGGTGTGTCCTTCTTCTTCAGGTTGTAGTTGGGCGAGCGCAGGCATTCGATGACGCCCCGGGCACCCAGGTAGGAACCGCCGATACCGATGACCACCAGCGCCTGGGAGTCGGACTGTATTTTCTTCGCCGCCGCCTTGATGCGGGCAAATTCCGCCTTGTCATAGTCCTCCGGCAGACGCACCCAGCCGGTAAATTCGCCGCCGGCGCCATCACCATTTTGCAGATGGTCATGGGCGATACGCAGGCGGGGGGACAGTGCGGCCTCGTAGGGCAGTGGGATAAAGCTGCGGATATTTTGCAGATCGACCTGTATCATGTTAAAACCTCCTCGTCGGTGCAATGCAACTATTTGCCCTATCGTACAACGTTTCCGGGGAAAATACAAGGGGAAAAACGGGACTTTCCCCCGCTTTTCCCCTTTCCGCTACGCCAAGAACACCGCCTGCTTCAAAAGATCGGTGAACATCCGGCCCCAGCTGCGCCCCGGAACGCTCTCCGCCGCCAGAATGGGCACCGCCAGCACCTCCGTATCGCCGCTGCACAGGGTCAGCGTGCCCACCTGCTGGCCCTGCTGTATCGGGGCCGCCAGCGTCTCCGGCAGGTCCACCCGATACTCCAGCGACGATGCCTGCGCCTTCTCCACCACAGCGGTAACGCCCGTCTCCGGCAGCGTCAGGCTTACCTGCTCCGCCTCCCCCATGGTCACCGGCAGGGCGGGCAGCGGCTCCTCCGGCGCGGCGGAGACCAGCGTATAGGCGGAGAATCCGTAATTCAGCAGCGCCTTGGCGTCGGTATTCCGCTTGTCGGACGTCTCCCCCTTCATGACCACCGCGATCAGCTCCATGCTCTCGCGCTCCGCCGTGGCGCTGATGCAGTAGCCTGCGGAGGCGGTGTAGCCGGTCTTCAGCCCCGTGGCGCCGTCGTACCAGCGGATGAGCTTGTTTGTATTGGCCAGATCAAAGGTGCCGTTTCGGATGCTGTCCGTCCATATGGTGGTGAAATTGCGGATGTCCGGGTGCTTTGTCAGCAGCTCGCGGCTCATAAGGGCAATGTCATAGGCGCTGGTAACGTGGCCCGCCGCCGTCAGGCCGGTGGGATTGGCAAAATGGGTATCGTCCATCCCCAGCCCCCTGGCGCGGTTATTCATCTGCTCCACGAACAGCTCCGTCACACCGGCGACCTTCTCCGCCAGCGCCACCGCCGCGTCGTTGCCGGAGGACACGCACACGCATTTCAGCAGCTCCTCCACGGTGATCTGCTCGCCCTCCGCCAGAAAGACCTGGCTGCCGCCCATGCCGGCGGCGTTGGCCGACACCGTCACCACGTCATCATAGGCCAGCGCGCCGCTGTCGATGGCGTCCATGGTCAGCAGCAGTGTCATGATCTTGGTGACGCTGGCCGGCTCCAGCTTCTCATGCTCGTTTTGGGCGAACAGCATCTGTCCCGTGGTCTTTTCCATCAGCACCGCGGCGCGGGAGGTCAGCGGCAGGTCCACCGCCCCGGCGTGTACCGGCAGCACAGCGGTGATGCACAGCGCCGCCAGCAGCGCTGTCAGTTTTCGTTTCATAGCGTCCCCTCCAGGCTTTTTTCTATGGGTATGCGGCGGGACAAGGCGTTCATGCCCTTTCGACACAATTTTCGGTTGCAAAACCGCCGCCGGTATGCTACAATAACCCGGTAAGTAAATCGCAGGGTTGGTATATCGGTATTACAGCGGCTTCCCAAGCCGTTAAGGCGGGTT
>ERZ827469.64-NODE-64-length-152905-cov-16.511233_pt1 | contig 152905 bp, 121 predicted proteins | sample MGYA00519917_ERZ827469 | MGnify/ENA primary metagenome ERZ827469 (study PRJEB31778, sample SAMEA3449314) | human gut metagenome | biome: human gut; feature: human-associated habitat; material: faeces | place: United Kingdom | collected 2010/2012 ... | reverse complement strand
CGATGACGATGATGTCGATGGCGCTCGAGCGGATCAGCGAGTCGGCGATTTCGAGCGCCTGTTCGCCGTTGTCCGGCTGCGAAATCAGCAGGTTATCGACATCCACGCCGAGTTGCTGGGCGTAGGAGCTGTCGAAAGCGTGTTCCGCGTCGATGAAAGCGGCGATACCGCCGGCCTTCTGGGCTTCGGCGATGGCGTGGATCGCCAGGGTCGTCTTGCCCGAGGATTCGGGACCGTAAATCTCGATGACGCGTCCTTTGGGGTAACCGCCTACGCCGAGCGCCATGTCCAGGGTGATCGAACCCGTGGGGATTACCTGTACGTCGGCGACCTCTGCGCTCGACATGCGCATGATCGAGCCTTTGCCGAAATCCTTCTCGATCTTCTCCATCACCGCGTTAAGTACCTTTAACTTGTCGGGATTTGCTTGTGTTTTCTCTGCCATATAGTCGAATTGTTTTTATTTTTTCGTATTTCGTATCCGGTGTCCGGTGCGTAAACCCGGGATTTTCCCGCCTGCCGAACTTTGCTGTTCTGTCGTCGCTGCCCGGCGACCGACGGATCTTCCGACACTGTTCCTGAAAGTCGGAATCGCCGTTTCGCTCCGGGTGTTTTACACAACGGGATTTATTTTTCAAAGTTACGAAATAAAATGCAATTATCGCCATTTCCGGCCGGATTTATGGCTGTTTGCGGATGTAATTCTGTGGGTGAAGGGGAAATTTGCGGCTGCGTGTCGGGGTGGGTCGTATTTTGGGGAAACAGGGTCGTTCGTTGCCGACGGCCTGAAGAATCCGGGATTTTCGGAGGCGGAGGATATGGTCGGCGAATCGACTGCCTCCGGTGTGGTTCAATGTCCGGGTGCAACCGGATTGGAGAAGTGTATGCGTGCCGGTGTCGGGGATGGTTTTGTCCGGAGTGACAACAAGCGGAAGGCGACGGAGTTTGCGGGCTTGTATGGCATCGGAAATATCGAGTCGTCGGTAAGTTTTTCGCAAATTTGTGATTCGGGAGGAGATGAAAAAAGTCCCGGCGGGTTATGCCAGGACCAGTTTTTCGAGCTCTTCCATCTGTCGCTGAAAAGCCTTGTCCGTTTCGATCTGGTTCGATACCGCCTTGCAGGAGTGCAACACCGTGGCGTGGTTGCGTCCTCCGATAGCCGAACCGATGGCGATCAGCGGGGATTTGGTGTGCTGCTTGGCCAGGTACATGGCGATCTGACGCGCCTGAGCCACTTCGCGGGTTCGTTCGGGCGAATTGAGGCGCTGGATGTCGATATGCAGGAAGTCGCAGACGACTTCGATGATGTGCTCGATTGTGATCTCTTTTTGGCATACCCGGACATAGACCTTCAGAATCTCCTTGACGAGCGACAGGGAAACTTTCTTGCCCATATAGACGGTATTGGCTACCAGGGCCGACAGAGCGCCCTCGATTTCCCGGACGTTGGCGGAGATATTGTCCGCCAGGTAGCGGACGATTTCGTCCGTAAGCTGGAGGCCGAGTTTCTGAGCCTTGATTCTGATGATCTTGACTTTGGTGTCGTAGTCGGGCGTGTTGAGCTGGGTCGAAAGTCCCCACTTGAAGCGGGTCAGCAGTCGCTGTTCGATGTCCTTCAGCTCCACGGGCGGTTTATCCGAGGTAAGGATCAACTGTTTGCCTGCCAGTTGCAAGTGGTTGAATATGTTGAAGAAGGCGTTCTGGGTGCCGGTTTTTCCCGTGAGCTCCTGGATGTCGTCGATAATCAATACGTCGATCATCTGGTAGAAATGGATGAAATCCGGAATTTCGCCGTTCTTGTAGGCGGTCTGGAATTGCGCCTGGAACTTGTTCATCGAGACGTAAAGCACCTGCAGTTCGGGGTGGCGCTGCCGCACTTCGTGGCCGATCGACTGCACGATGTGGGTCTTGCCCAGTCCGGAGTTACCGTATATATACAGCGGGTTGAAAGGCGTATGGCCCGGATCGACCGCGACGGCCATACCCGCCGAACGGGCCAGGCGGTTGCACTCCCCTTCGATGAAGGTTGCGAACGTGTAGTTCGGGTTGAGCTGCGGGTCGATGACGATCTTCTTGAGACCCGGAATGACGAACGGATTTTTTATATTTGCCGTGTTGGTCTGGGTGCTGAACTGCGAAATCGCCGTCGTATCGGCTTCTTTCGACACTGGCACGCTCTGTGCGTCGTTTTTGGGAACGGCGTAGTGCAGGCGGATCTCCTGTCCGTAGAGCTGGGAGATGATCGGCCGCAGGAACGGAATGTAGTGCTTCTCGATCTGATAGACGTAGCTCATGTTGGGCACGCACAGACGAAGCGTCTTGCCGTCGAATTCGAGCGGCACGATGGGTTTGAACCACTTCACGAACTCCTCTTCGGTCGTTCGGGACTTGATCTGGTCCAAACAAGTTTGCCATTTTTCGCAATATGTCTGTGCGGGAGCTAACATCGATGGAGGGTGTATCCGTTTTTTTTGGTAGCACAAAGTTGTAAATAAATTTGTGAAAATGGAGCGGCAAAATGCTTGCAAAAGTCGATACTTTTACTATAGAAAAAAGGATGTGGCAGGCTCCTCTTTTTTAACTTGCTGATAGTGAATATTGGAAATAAAATATGTATATTTGCGTATAAAATTTTTGGAGGATAACAGCTTTAAGCTATAAATAAAACCAATGTAGTTATGGAAAACGGATTAGAACAACAAGTGCTGGCGAAAGCCCAAAAATGGCTCGACGGCAATTATGATGCAGAGACTAAAAAACAGGTTAAATACCTGATGGATAATGATATGAAAGAACTTGTAGAGAGTTTTTACAAGGACCTCGAGTTCGGTACGGGCGGTCTTCGCGGGGTCATGGGAGTGGGCACCAATCGTATGAATATCTATACGGTAGGTGCTGCGACGCAGGGTCTTTCGAACTACCTGAAGCGCAATTTCGCGGGCGAGGAAATCCGGGTCGTCGTAGGGCACGACAGCCGCAACAATTCGCGGATGTTCGCCGAGCGTGTGGCCGACATCTTCGCCTCGAACGGATTCACCGTATTTCTGTTCGACGCGCTGCGTCCGACACCCGAGTTGAGCTTCGCGATCCGGGAGCTGAAATGTCAGTCGGGCGTGGTCGTCACGGCTTCGCACAACCCCAAAGAATACAACGGCTACAAAGCCTACTGGTCCGATGGATCGCAGGTTACGGCACCGCACGACAAGAACATCATCGACGAGGTGGAGAAAATCACCGAGGTCGATCAGGTGCTTACCGGCCGGAACCCGCAGAACATTCATGCTCTGGGCAAGGATTTCGACGAGTTATACCTTAATAAAATATACGAGTTGTCGCTTTCGTCCGAGAGCGTGAAACGTTTCCACGACATGAAGATCGTCTATTCGCCCATGCACGGTGCCGGCGTGCGGCTGGTTCCCGAGTCGCTCAAGCGCTTCGGCTTTACCAACGTGCAAATGGTTCCCGAGCAGGCGGTGATCGACGGTAATTTCCCGACGGTGGAATCTCCCAATCCGGAGGAGCGCAAGACGATGTCGATGGCTATCGACCTGGCGAAGAAGGTGAAGGCGGATCTGGTGTTGGCTACCGATCCCGATTCGGACCGTATCGGCGTGGCGCTGCCTGATGAAAACGGCGAATACGTGCTGTTGAACGGCAACCAGACATTGGTGCTGCTGATGACTTATCAACTGACCCGCTGGGCCGAGTTGGGCCGCCTGAACGGACACCAGTACGTGATCAAAACGATCGTTACGACCGAAATGGTGGATGCCGTAGCCGACTATTTCAAGGTGAAATGCTACGAGTGTCTCACCGGCTTCAAATACATCGCCAAGATCATTCGGGGGCACGAAGGTACCGATATGCAGTACATCGGCGGCGGCGAGGAGAGCTTCGGCTACCTGGCCGGGGACTACGTCCGCGACAAGGACGGCGTGTCGGCCTGCTCGCTGGCGGCCGAGGCCGCAGCCTGGGTGCGCGATACGATGGGTATCTCGCTGTACGAGTGGCTCAAGCAGCTTTATGTCAAGTACGGATTTTACCAGGAAGGCCTCGTTTCGGTAGTCCGTACCGGTAAGGAGGGTGCCGAATTGATCCAGCGGATGATGGTCGATTACCGTGCCAATCCTCCGAAAGAGATTCTCGGCTCGCTCGTGGTGAAGATCAACGATATTCAGACTTTGGAGTCGTTCGATGTCCGCACCGGAAAGAAGACGCATCTGGAGCAGGATAAGAGCAACGTACTTCAGTGGTATACCGAGGACGGCACCCGTGTCTGTGTCCGTCCGTCGGGTACGGAGCCCAAGATCAAGTTCTACTTCGGGGTGAAGGCTACCCTGCCGTCCGTCGCCGATTACGAAAAGGTACGGGCCGAACTGAACGACAAGATCGAACGGATCAAGAAGGAGCTGAAATTGGTGTAAAATATTCATATAATTTTATGGAATGCGGATATTTCCCGATTATAGGTTGGGGATTTTCACTCCGGAATCAAAAAAGAGAGCCTTAAAAAGGCTCTCTTTTCGTTAAATTCAATAATTGTAATTACCCTACTACTTTTCGGATGCGTTCCAACCCTTCGGCGAGCGTCTTGCGGGGGCAGGCGATGTTGATGCGCAGGAATCCTTCTCCGGCGTACATTTCGCCTTCGTTGATCCATACGTGCTCCTCCTCCAGTAACTGCCGGGCTATTTCCGTCGTGGGGCGTTTCAACGTCCGACAATCCACCCACACCAGGTAGGTGGCCTCGAGCGGAGTGACCGGCAGAGCCGGCAGGTGTCGGGTGAAGAAGTCGCGCAGGTATTCGTAGTTCTCCCACAGGTATTTTTTCAGTTCGTCCAGCCATTCGCCGCCTTCGTTGTAGGCTGCGATCAGGGCTTCGACCGCAAAGGCGTTCAGTGCGTGGAGTTCGTTATCGACGAGTTGCCGGTCGATTTTCCGGCGTATCTCGGGATCGGCGGCGATGATGTTGGCTGCTTGCAGACCGGCGATGTTGAAGGTCTTGCTCGGGGCGGTGCAGGTGACCGAATGCCGCAGAAACTCTTCGTTCAGCGAGGCGAACGGAATGTGGCGATGGCCGTCGAGCGTCAGGTCGCAGTGGATTTCGTCCGATATGACCGTTACCCCGTGCCGCAGGCAGATCTTCCCGAGGCGTGTCAGCTCTTCGGCGGTCCAGGCCCGGCCCGCCGGGTTGTGGGGATTGCACAGGAAGATCAGTTTGGCCTGCGGGTCCGCCGCCTTGCGCTCCAGATCTTCGAAGTCCATGCGGTAGGCGCCGCCTTCGTCGATGAGCGGATTGGCGAGCGGCTGACGGCCGGTACGCTCCAGTACGGCGAAGAAACAGTTGTAAACGGGCGTCTGAAGGATTACCTTGTCGCCCGGTTCGGTCAGGGCCTTCAGGATGACCGAAAGGGCGGGAATGACGCCCGTAGTCGGGAGGATCCACTCGTTTTCGATGCGGAATCCGTGCCGTTTGCCGAACCACCCTTTTACGGCTTCGAAATAGGCGTCGGGGACCTTCGTATAGCCGAAAACGCCGTGGCGGAGCCGTCGTTCCAGGGCGTCGAGTACGGGCGGGGCCGCGCGGAAATCCATGTCGGCTACCCACATAGGCAGCACCCGTTCGTCTGTGGCCAGATCCCATTTGACGGAGTTGGTACCCCGTCGCGGAATAATCTCATCGAAATCGTATTTCATAACTCTAAAGTATTTGATTACAGGTAACAGTTCCGTATTTTATCGCGGTATCGCCCCTTGTTCGGGGGATTACGGGCTTTTCGTATCCGATCCCGCTTTTATCGGGCGGTTTGCCGGAAGATGGTTTGTCGGAAGGGCCGTATTTTGTCGATAATGACTTCCGTCGTACATAACCTGCCGGAACGATTCGGGAACGTAATCGCCCGGAATACCTATCAGGCAATTATTATGTTTTTCAATGTTCCAGCCATCGTCCGACGGTCGCTTATTCACAGCCTGTGTCCGCGTTTGTGATTCTCATCCTCTCCCGAACCCCCTTCTCGGATAAGTTATTATCCCCGCTTTTCGGGGTTTCGGTTCATAGCTTGGGATTGTTGCGGTGCCGCTCCTTGTCGCGGGCCGTTTTCTTGGCGAAGTTGGCTTCGAGGGCTTCGGTGAGGTTTACTCCCGTCTGGTTCGCCAGGCAGACCAATACCCACAGTACGTCGGCCATTTCGTCCGCCAGGTTCTCCTTTTCTCCCGCTTTGAAGGATTGATCGCCGTATTTGCGGGCCATGACGCGGGCCAGCTCCCCCACCTCTTCGGTCAGGATGGCCATGTTGGTCAGTTCGCTGAAATAGCGGACACCGTATTCGCGGATCCATGTGTCCACCCGTTTTTGTAATTCACTCAATTCCATATCGGTCGATTTTTCAAATTCGTCGTTACAGAGTCGTTTTTTTCGTTGTCTGCCGACTGTTTGCTTGTTACCGGAGTGCTTTTCTTTTCCTCTCCAGCCCGCCCCGCCTTTATCGGCAGACGGCTGTCCTATTTTACCCGGATCAGATTCAATCCGTCCCGGATCGGGACGATCACGTTTTCCACCCGCTCGTCCTCCCGTATCATGCGGTTGAATTCCAGCAGCGCCTGCGTATGGCGGTCGTTGTGTGCTACCGGTTCCACGATCTTGCCCGACCAGAGGATGTTGTCTGCGATCAATATCGATCCGCTGTGCACCAACACTTTGCTTCCTCCGTCACCCATTAGCATCCGGTAGTAGTCTGGGTATTCGCGCTTGTCGCCGTCGATGAATACGAGGTCGAACGTATATCCGAGTGTCGGGACGATATCGAGTGCCGAACCGATATGCTGACGGATTTTTTGTCCGTGCGGGCTGCGGCGGAAAAACGAGGCGGCGAACTCCTCCAGCTCGTCGTCCACCTCCACCGTGTCGAGCACGCCATCCTCTTCCAGCCCGGCGGCCATGCAGAGGGCCGAATAACCCGTAAAGGTCCCTATTTCCAGGATGTTGCGGGGCCGTAGCATCCGCACGAGCAGCTCCAGCAGCTTGCCTTGGATATGCCCCGAGAGCATGCGCGGCTGTACGACCCGCAGATGCGTCTGGCGGTCGAGTTCGTGCAGAAGCTCTTCTTCCGGTGACGAAAGGTCGTGAACATATCGTTCGAGTGCATCCATATTAGTGTGTGTCCGATCGTTGAAAACCGTTATTTATAGATGAGGCGCGACGGTGAGGAAAAGACCGACGAAGCTACGGCGGTCAGGTCTTCGGCCGTGAGAGCCTGTATTTTGCGATAGACCTCCTCCATCGTATCGACCTCGCGGTGCGCCAGGAAACTTTTGCCCGCACCGAGCATGTAACCTTCGTTGCTCTCCATCGAGATCGCCAGCTGGGCGATGAACTGTTTCTTGGCCATCGAGAGCCGCCGGGCCGAGAGCGGCGTGTTGCGGAGCCGTCCCAGCTCTCCCTCGATCAGTTCGATGCAGTGATCCGTGTTGTCGTGGTCGCAGCTGAAATAGATGGCCACGATGCCGCTGTCGCTGTAAGGCGTGTAAGAGGCTTCGATGTTGTACGAAAGGCCGTTTTTCTCCCGCACCAGCACGTTCAGCATGGAGTTGGCCGAAGGGCCGCCGAGCAGATTGACGAGCAGTGCCAGCGGCAGCCGCTCCGCGTCGTTGATCCCCTGCGCCCGAGCACCGATGATGCAGTGCGTCTGGTGCGTATGTTTGGCGACGGCCCGGGTGAACGGTTCGACGGCGGCGGGTTGCCGGCGCGAGAAATCCCGTGCGGAACTTTTGATGTCGTTCAGGTAGCGGGCGACGGTCGTTTCGACGCTCTTGGCCGAGAGGTTGCCGATCGACGAGAAAACCATCTGGTCGGTGGTGTGCGTGCGTGTGACGAACTCCCGGATCGACTCTCCGCTGAAGCGTGCCAGGCTCGATTTCCGGCCTAAAATATTGTGTCCCAGTTCCGATCCAGCGAAGAGCATGTCTTCGAACGTGTCGTAGATCATGTCGGCCGGAGAGTCCTTGTAGGTGTTGATTTCGTCGTAGATGATCTCCTTCTCTTTTTCCAGCTCCCGGTCGGGGAAAGTCGAATGGAAGGCGACGTCGGCGATCAGCTCCACGGCCTTCGAAAAGTCGCTTCGCAGGGTCGTGGCGTGGATCGTCGTATCCTCTTTGGTGGTGAAGGCGTTGAGCTCGCCGCCGAGATTTTCGAGCCGGCAGTTCACCTGGTAAGCCTTGCGGTGCTCCGTACCCTTGAACAGGGCGTGTTCGGTGAAATGGGCCAGTCCGAACTGGTGTTTCAGCTCGTCGCGGCTTCCGGCGTTCACCAGCAGGGCGCAGTGCGTGACGTTGCCTTTGATCCGACGGTGAATGCCCCGGATGCCGTTGGGGAGCGTATAGGTGGTAAATTCCATCGTTGTCTTATTCGTTTTTCTCGCGGAGCGCCAGGTAGCGACCCGTGTAACTCTCCTTGCATCCGGCCAGCCCGTCCGGAGTACCTTCGAAGACGATGCTGCCGCCCCGGTCGCCCGCTTCGGGGCCGAGATCCACGACCCAGTCGGCGCACTTGATAACGTCCATGTTGTGTTCGACGATCACGATCGTGTGGCCCCGGGCGATCAGGGCGTTGAAGGCGTCGAGCAGCTTGTTGATGTCGTGGAAATGGAGTCCTGTCGTAGGCTCGTCGAAGATGAACATCACGTTGCCTTCGGTGCTCTCCTTCGACAGGAACGAAGCGAGCTTTACGCGCTGGCTCTCGCCGCCCGAGAGCGTCGAGGAGGACTGTCCGAGTCTGATATACCCCAGCCCGACCTCCTGCAGGGGGCGGAGCCGTTCGATGATCCGTTTGCAGGTGGCGTTTTTCTTATCATCGCCGAAGAAGGCGATCGCGTCGTCCACCGTCATCTCCAGTATGTCGTAGATCGATTTCTCGCGGTAGCGGACTTCGAGAATTTCATCCTTGAAGCGCTTGCCGCCGCAGGCTTCGCACACCAGCTCCACGTCGGCCATGAATTGCATGCCGACCTTGATGAATCCCTCGCCCTGACACTCCTCGCAACGGCCGCCGGCGATGTTGAACGAGAAGTGCGAGGGGTTGAATCCCGACCGCTGGGCGTAGGGCTGGTCGGCGTAGAGTTTGCGGATCTCGTCGTAGGCCTTGATGTAGGTCACGGGGTTCGACCGCGAGGATTTGCCGATCGGGTTCTGATCGACCATTTCGACCGAACGAAGCGTCGAAAGGTCGCCTTCGATGGCGTCGAAATCGCCCGGTTTGAGCCCCGTATCGAACAGCAGGCGCCGCAATGCGGGATAGAGGATGCCTTTGGCCAGCGACGATTTGCCGCTGCCGCTCACGCCCGTGATGCAGGTCATCACCCCGAGCGGAATCCGCACGTCGATATTCTTCAGGTTGTTCTGCCGGGCACCTTTCACGGTGATCCACGCTGCCGGGCTTCGCCGCGAGGTGGGCACTGCGATTTTGCGGCGTCCCGTAAGGTAGTCGGCCGTCAGGCTTTTTTCCTCTTTCAATAAGGCTTTCAGCGGTCCGCTGAAGACGACCTCTCCGCCGTTGTAGCCCGCCTCCGGACCGATATCGACGATCCAGTCGGCGGCGCGGATCACCTCCTCTTCGTGCTCGACGACGATCACCGTGTTGCCGATGTCGCGCAGTTGTTCGAGCACACCGACCAGACGGTTCGTGTCGCGCGGGTGCAGGCCGATCGACGGCTCGTCGAGAATGTAGAGCGAGCCCACGAGGTTGCTGCCCAGCGAGGTCGAAAGATTGATGCGCTGGCTCTCGCCGCCCGAAAGCGTCGAGGAGAGCCGGTCGAGGGTCAGGTAGCCCAGCCCCACGTCGGTGAGGTATTGCAGGCGGTTGCGTATCTCGGTGAGAATGCGTGCGGCGGTTTTAGTGTCGTGAGCATCCAGTTCGAGCGAGGCGAAGAAATCGGCGAGCGTCTCCACCGGCATCACGACCAGGTCGGCGATGGTTTTGCCGCCGATTCTGACGTAAAGGGCCTCTTTGCGCAGGCGCGAGCCGCCGCAGTCCGGACAGACGGTCTTGCCCGTGTAGCGGGCTTTCATCACCCGGAACTGGATCTTGCGCCGTTCGCTGTCGATGTAGGCGAAGAAATCGTTCAAGCCGTGAAAATACTCGTTGCCGCGCCACAGGAGCCGTTTCTGTTCGGCCGTAAGCTGGTAGAACGGCGTATGGATCGGAAAATCGAACTTGTAGGCATTGGCTACGAGCTGGTCTTTCCACGCCCGCATGGTCTCTCCGCGCCAGCAGGCCACGGCGTCCTCGTAGATGGTTTTGCGTTTGTCGGGGATCACCAGGTCCTCGTCGATGCCGATGATCTTGCCGTAACCTTCGCACGTCGGGCAGGCGCCCAGCGGGTTGTTGAAGCTGAACAGATGTTCGGTCGGAGGCTCGAATTCGATGCCGTCGGCCTCGAAACGGGCCGAGAACTCTTTGACGCCTTCGGGCGTGACGATTCGGCAAACCCCGTTTCCATAGGAGAAAGCACGGGCTACGGAATCCCGCAGGCGGGTCGGCAGGTCGCCGTCCTGCGAAACTTTGGCACGATCGACTACGATCGAGATATCTTCGGCACGGGTGTTTCCGTCCACGCGGGGCAGAAAATCCTCGATCGGCAGAGTCTCTCCCGCCGCATGTACGCGCAGGATGCCTTCGCCCAGCACCAGGGTCAGCTTTTCGATGACGCCCTGCCCTTCGCGCAGTTGCAGCGGCGCTGCGACGGCCACGCGGCTGCCTTCGGGCAGGGAGAGGATATATTGCGCCACGTCGTCCTCGGTGTAGCACTTGACCTCCTGTCCCGATACGGGCGAGAAGGTGTGTCCGATGCGGGCGTAGAGGAGTTTAAGGTAGTCGTACAGTTCGGTCGTGGTGCCGACCGTCGAACGCGGATTGCGGGTATTGACCTTCTGTTCGATGGCGATGGCCGGAGCGATACCCGTAATGACATCCACATCGGGCTTGTTGATCTTGCCCAGGAATTGTCGGGCATAGGCCGAGAGGCTCTCCACGTAGCGGCGCTGCCCTTCGGCGAAGATCGTGTCGAAAGCGAGGGTCGATTTGCCGGAACCCGAAAGTCCCGTAATGACGACCAGTCGGTTGTGCGGAATTTCGACCTCGATGTTTTTGAGGTTGTGCACCCGTGCACCTTTTATATAAATGGACTTTTGTTCTTTTGTCATGTTTTTTTACGTGGATCCGGTCCCTGCGCCGTGCGTGTTCCGGGCCGGACCGATATTATTTCATTTCGAGGGTCACGCCCCCGATCTTTTCCAGTTTGCCGATCATACCTCCTGCGAGACTTTGCCGGATAGCCAGCGTCATTCGGCAGAGGTTGTCGAACTGCTGTGTCAGCACCCGGGGCTGTTCTTCCTTGACCACGCGCATCACGTCGTTCATCGCCAGGTACGAAAACTCCACCTCCACGACGGTATCGACCGTCCGCTCCACGATTTCGGCCGCTCGGATCGCTTCGGCCGCCGACTCCTTGTAGGCACCGATCAGGCCCGATACTCCGAGTTTCGTACCGCCGAAATAACGCACCACGACGATCAGGCAGTTGACCAGTTCGTTGGACAGAAGCTGACCGAGGATCGGCTTGCCCGCCGTGCCCGAAGGCTCTCCGTCGTCGTTGGCGCGGAACGTTTCGCCGTGCGGACCCAGCCGCCACGCGTAACAGAGGTGCGTCGCGTCGTAATATTTCTTGCGCAGCGCATCGAGCAGCGTGCGAATCTCCTCCTCGCTTTCGACCGGATAGGCATAAGCGAGGAACTTGCTGCTTTTCTCTTTGTAGATGGCTTCCGCAGGCCCGGCAAGCGTATGATAACTGTCCGAGGTCACGACTACCCTTGTTTTATTTGACTTTGGTGAACATCCTGTTCCAGCGGATGTTCGCGGGGAAGCTCTTTTCGGGATCCAGCGACAGCCAGATGAAGGAGGCTTTGCCGACGATGTGGTCTTCGGGAACGAATCCCCAGAAGCGGGAGTCCGCCGAATTGTGGCGGTTGTCGCCCATCATCCAGTAATAGTTCATCCGGAAAGTATAGGTGTCGGTCTGTTCGCCGTTGATGAAGATCTTCCCTTCTTCGTCCACACGCAGGTCGTTGCCTTCGTACGTTTCGATAATCCGCCGGTACAGGGGCAGGTTGTCGGCCGTCAGCGCAACGGCCGTTCCCGCTTGGGGAATCCAGATCGGGCCATAGTTGTCCTGATTCCACGCATAGCGGCGATCCTGCGGAAAGACATCGAAATTGGGACTGCGGGCGATGTATTTCTGTACGGAAGCGACGTTGTCCAGCTTCTCCAGTTCTGCGGCGTTTTCGTCGGTGAGCGCCATGTAGTAGAGCGTGCCCTTGTTGCTCCATTCGGTGATACCCAGATTGTCGAGTGCGTATTGGGTGATCGGCGAGGTGGTTTCCACCAGATACATGAACTGTTTTCCGGCGACGGGCTCCTGCGGCTTTCCATTGACGTAAACCGCCGTTTCCTCGATTCGTATCGAATCCCCCGGGAGGCCGATGCAGCGTTTGATGTAGTTTTCACGCTTGTCCACCGGGCGCGTGATGACCGTGTATTCCTGCATCAGCCGTTCGCGGCCGGCCTGATGTCCGAAAGTTTGCTGATATTGCCGCAGCACGTCGTAGTACGAAACGTCCTGTCGTTCGAGCAGCACCGTATCGCCTGCCGGAAAGTTGAATACCACTACGTCGTTGCGCTCGATTCGGCCCAGTCCCTTGAGGCGGTGATAAGGCCATTTGACGCTTTCGGAGAACGATTTTTTGGTTTTCGAAAAAGGCATCGTATGGTGTACGAACGGAAATGCCACCGGGGTATTGGGCATCTGGGGACCGTAGGCTACCTTGCTGACGTAGAGATAGTCCCCGACCAGCAGCGATTTCTCCATCGACGACGAGGGAATCACGTACATCTGAAAGAAGAAGATGTGTACCAGCGACGCTACAACGGTGGCGAAAATGATCGCATTCACCCATTCGTAAACGGCTTTGTAACTTTTGCTTTTCTTGCACATCTCGGCGTTGTGCCGCCAGACGTACTTGTAGAAATAACGCGTGATATAAAGGTCGAAGATGACGATTTCGCCCAGCAGCAGCCACCAGTTGCCCGTCCAGAGGACGAACCAGAGGATGTATAAAATACTTGCCAGGGTGAATCCCACCCATTTGTTGCGGAAGAAAGCTTTGATTTTTCCCATGTTCTGTATCGTTTATTTCAGCAGGTCGTCCATCGTATAGACACCCTTTTTGCCGCAGAGGAACTCCGCAGCGACGACGGCGCCCAGAGCCAGTGTCCGGCGGTTTTTGATCGTATGTTTGAGTTCGATCCGGTCGTCGTCCGATTCGTAAGTTACCGTGTGTGTACCCGGAACCGCTCCTTCGCGCAGGGAGGTGACGACGATTTGCGAAAGATCGTCGCTGGGTTCATTCACCCAGCCCGTCTTCCGCCCGATTTCGCTGATGATCCCTTCTGCCAGCGTGATGGCCGTGCCGCTCGGAGCATCCTTTTTCTGTGTGTGGTGAATCTCTTCGATCCGTACGTCGTAGGCGTCGAAGCGCTCCATCATCCGGGCCAGCCTGCGGTTGAGGCGGAACATCAGGTTGACGCCCAGGCAGTAGTTCGAGGCGTAGAAGAGCGCACCGCCTTTTTCCCGGCAATAGCTGCGCAACTCCTCCAGACGATTTGTCCAGCCCGTCGTGCCGCTGACGACCGGAATCCCTGCGTCGATGCACGCCCGGATGTTGCCGTAGGCCGCGTCGGGGGTCGTGAACTCCAGTGCTACGTCGATGCCGGCCAGGTGTGCGGCATCCAGTTCCGATGCGTTCGCCTCGTCGATGACGGCGCCGATACGGTGTCCCCTTTCGAGGAGTATTTTTTCGATTTCACGGCCCATTTTGCCGTGTCCGATGATCGCTGCTTTCATTGGCTGAAGGGGATTTTACGGTATATTATCGCAAATATAGCTATTCGCCGCCGAAATAAAAAATAGTTTCAAGTTTATATGGTTTGTTGGCACGAATTGAAAATAAAGTGTTAATTTTGTCGAATTAAATTCGCGACGGATCGAAACTTAAACGTCAAAAACAATTATAAATTATAAGTATTATGGCAAATAATCAGAAAATGCGTACGGAGAGCGACCTGCTCGGCAGCGTAGAGTTGCCTGCCGACGTACTTTACGGTGTCCAGACCCTGCGGGGTATCGAGAACTTTCGAATCAGCAAATTCCATTTGAACGAGTATCCCCTCTTCATCAAGGGACTCGCCATTACCAAGCTGGGAGCTGCGGAAGCCAATCACAAGCTGGGGCTGCTCACCGACGAGAAGTTCAATGCGATCGCACAGGCCTGCCGCGAGATCATGGACGGCAAGCACCACGACGCATTCCCCGTGGATATGATCCAGGGCGGTGCCGGTACGACGACCAACATGAACGCCAACGAAGTGATCGCCAACCGCGCGTTGGAGATCATGGGCCATCAGTACGGCGAATACCAGTACTGCTCGCCCAACGACGACGTGAACTGTGCGCAATCGACCAACGACGCCTACCCGACGGCTATTCACCTGGGTATGTACGCTACGCATCTGAAGCTGGTCGAGCACCTGAAGCAACTGATCGAATCCTTCGAAAAGAAGGCTGCGGAGTTCGCCGATGTCCTCAAGATGGGCCGCACGCAGCTCGAAGACGCCGTGCCGATGACTTTGGGCCAGACTTTCCACGGTTTCGCCAGCATCCTGCGCGATGAGATCGTTCACCTGAACGAAGCTGCCGAGGATTTCCTGACGATCAATATGGGTGCTACGGCGATCGGTACGGGTATCTGCGCCGAGCCGGGCTATGCCGAGCTGTGCACCGAGAACATCGCTCGGATCACCGGCTGGAAGATCCGTTTGACGGGCGACTTGGTAGGCGCTACGTCCGATACTTCGTGCCTGGTCGGTTACGCTTCCGCCATGAAGCGTGTCGCCGTGAAGATGAACAAAATCTGCAACGACCTGCGCCTGCTGGCTTCGGGCCCCCGCTGCGGTCTGGCCGAGTTCAACCTGCCGGCCCGTCAGCCGGGATCGTCGATCATGCCGGGTAAGGTGAACCCCGTGATCCCCGAGGTAATGAACCAGATCGCCTACAAGGTGATCGGCAACGAGCTGTGCGTTACGATGAGCGGCGAGGCGGCCCAGATGGAGCTCAACGCCATGGAGCCGGTGATGGCCCAGTGCGATTTCGAGTCCGCCGAGTTGCTGATGAACGGCTTCGATACGCTCCGCACGCTCTGCGTGGACGGCATCACGGCCAACCGCGAGCGCTGTGCCGATTACGTGAAGAACAGTATCGGCGTGGTGACGGCTCTCAACCCGATCATCGGTTACAAGAATTCGACCAAGATCGCTAAGGAGGCTCTCGCTACGGGCCGCGGCGTCTATGATCTGGTGCTCGAGCACGGTATTCTCTCGAAGGAGGAGCTTGACACGATTCTCAAGCCCGAGAATATGATTCGTCCGGTGAAACTGAACATCAAGCCGCGCAAATAATCGCGGGATAGTATAGATGCGGGGTCGAAATCCTATCGGGTTTCGACCTCGTTTTTTATGGAGCGGAGTTGGCGTTCCGGATTTTATTATCTTTGACATAGTCTTAAATAGGTTGCGTCTCGGAAAACTGGGAACAAGTGCCCGTTTTCTGTCGGCTTTCACTATCTTTGCGGAAGATGGGAGGCGGTTCGGCAATCTTTGCGTGCAAGCCCGCACGATTGCTCTCACCTTTCACTATCTTTGCAGAGTATCATGGGTTCGGATTCTTTTTGCGAATGGAGATCCGATCAGCCGTGATTCTCGGCTCGGGATCGAAAGATTCGGGACGAGCCGGCTGGGATTCCTCCCGAAATGCGGGGACTGCCTGCAAGATGTGATAAATGGAAAAACGATGCGTTATTTTATCGAATTGAGATACAACGGCGGAGCCTATTGCGGTTGGCAGCGGCAGCCCGATATGCCGTCGGTACAGCAGACGATCGAAGGGGCAATCTCTACCCTGCTCCGTGAACCGATTCTGTTGACCGGTGCCGGACGCACCGATACGGGAGTGAATGCCTCCTATTACGTGGCGCATTTCGACACTTCCTCTCCCGTCGCCGATCCGGAACAGGTCGTTTTCAAGCTCAACCATATGCTTCCCGGCGATATTGCCGTAAGCCGCATCGTGCCGGTCGCGGCCGATGCTCACGCCCGTTTCAGCGCCCGGGAGCGGGAGTACCGCTACTATATCGAACCGCGCAAGAATCCCTTTACACGAGCCGCTTCCTGGCAATATTACGTACCGCTGGACGTGGCGGCAATGAACCGTGCGGCCGACGTATTGATGGAGTTCGAGGATTTCACGTCGTTCGCCAAGCTCAATTCCGACAACAAGACCAATATCTGCCATCTCAAACGGGCCGACTGGACGGTCGGCCGGGACGGTACGCTTTGCTTTACGATTCGTGCGGACCGCTTTCTGCGGAATATGGTGCGGGCTATCGTCGGCACGCTGGTCGATGTGGGCCGGGGACGTTATACCGTTGAACAGTTCCGCGACATCGTCGCCAGCCGCGATCTTTCGCGGTCGAGCGCCGGAGCACCCGCCCAGGGCCTTTTCCTGAGCGATGTGCTCTATCCGCCGGAAGTATTCGTGCGGGAAACCCGGCTGCCCGCTCTCCGCTATTTTTCATCGGTGGAAAAGTAGAGGCCGCCTTCGCTTCGATCCGGCAGCCTGTTTTCCCTTATGTTCGGGTGGTTTTCTCTTCGATTGTTTCGTTCGGCCGCTTTTCTTTTCATTCAATCGCCGATCGTCCCGGGGCCATGATTCCTTCGGTGTTATCGATTACTCCTTGACGGGCGTATGCAAATGAAACGGGGACGATCCTGTGCAGGCCGTCCCCGTTCGCATTGCGGTAATTTTCGATTTATACGTGGATCGCGGCACCCAGAGCTACCTCGGCCGCCTCCATAACTCCTTCGTTCATGGTCGGGTGTGCGTGGATTGTGTGTGCGATCTGCTGTACCGTCGCTCCCAGCGATTTGGCGAGCGTCGGCTCGGCCAGCATTTCGGTTACGTTCGCTCCCACCAGATGTGCTCCCAGCAGCTTGTCGTTCTGGTCGAAGATCAGTTTTACGAAGCCGTCGCGGTCGCCTGCGGCGGTCGCTTTGCCCGAAGCGGTGAAGGGGAAGCGTCCCACTTTGTAGTCGATACCCATCTCCTTGACCTGTCGTTCGGTCATACCGACCGAAGCCACTTCCGGCGAGGTGAATACGCACGAGGGAATCGTCGTGTAGTCCACCGGCTCGGAGTGTAGGCCGCAGATGGCATTCACGCAGCAGAGCGCTTCGGCCGACGCTACGTGCGCCAGGGCCGGACCGGGTACGATGTCGCCGATGGCGTAAATGCCCGGTACGTTGGTGCGGTACTGTTTATCGACGATGACTTTGTCGCGTTCGGTCTTGATGCCCAACTCTTCCAGGCCGATCCCCTCGATGTTGGATTTGATGCCGACGGCCGAGAGGACGATATCGGCTACCAGCGTTTCCGTGCCCTTCTTGCCTTCCACCTCGACGTCGCATTTGCCTTCGGCATTGACTTTCACCGATTTCACGGTGGTCGAAGTAAGTATGGTCGCTTTCAGCTTGCGGAACGAGCGTTCCATGGTTTTGGCGACCTCTTCGTCTTCGAGGGGCATGATCTGGGGCAGATACTCGACGATGGTGACCTTCACACCCAGCGCGGCATAAAAATAAGCGAACTCGCTGCCGATGGCACCCGATCCCACGACGATCATCGTTTCGGGCAGTTTGGGCAGTACGAGCGCCTGCTTCGAGGAGATCACGTGCTCTCCGTCGATGGGCATGAACGGCATTTCGCGGGGCCGTGCTCCGGTGGCGAGGATGATGTGGTCAGCTTCGTACTCCGTGCCGTCCACGTCGATCCGGCCGTTTCCTTTCAGTTTTGCGAAGCCGTTGATCAGCTCCACGTTGTTCTTTTTGAGCAGGAACAACACGCCTTTGTTCATCGTTTCGGCCACGCCGCGCGAGCGGGCTACGATCTTTTCGAGGTTGGGCCGCACTTCGCCTGCGAAGTCGAGTCCGTAATGTTCGGCCGACTTGCAATAGTTGTAAACCTGGGCGCTCTTGAGCAGCGCTTTGGTCGGGATGCAACCCCAGTTGAGGCATACGCCGCCGGCCTCGGCACGCTCTACGACAGCCACTTTCTTACCCAGTTGAGCAGCGCGGATGGCGGCTACGTAACCGCCCGGACCGCTGCCGATCACAATGATATCGTATTTCATATTTTTTGTATGTATTTATTGAATTACTTTCAGCACTTCACCGTGGTCGGCTACTACGGCGCGTTTCCACTTTTCGTTATAGCCCGGGAACTGGATCTTGTCGGGAATGTCGCGCCCGTTGCCGTTGTCGAGGAATTTACCCGGTTCGGTTTCGCTCTTCAGGTTGCCGTCGATGTATTTGACGAGCAGGTACCGGTCGAGTTCCGTCCAGCGGTCGAAGAGTTGCTGGGCCATATCCACCGAATAACGGGTAAGCCGTTTCTGCCGTTTCTTGGGCGAGTCGCCCTCTGTGGCTGCGTCGATCTGTTTGACCTCCTCCAAACGGGTATTCTCCCACTCGTCAACCACCTTGCGGATGTCGGCCGCGATCAGATCGTAACGCAGATAGGCGAAGTTGGTTACGCGGTTGAAGAGCCAGAATGCCGACGTGGGCGAATATTTGAGCATCGTGCCGTTGCCCTCGCGGAAACATTCGGGAACCTCGGTTGCCGAGCAGTAGATCGGCGTCAGGCAGGATGTCGCTGCGTCGTCCACCCCGAACCAGAGGATGCCCATGTCGTCCGGCAGCCAGGGCCGGGCCTGTGCCACGAACCAGAATCCGGTCTGCTGGGTTGCTACCGCACGCTCGTTCAGGTAGGTTACGCCGTCCACTTCGAAATCCATCGGGCGCCAGCGGTACGGCAGGGCATGTCCGCCCGCACCGATGTCCTGGGTCATGTCCATCGGAGTTCCTTCGTAGTGGTCGCGCATGGCGTCGAAAACGGTCTTGGGATCGACTTTGGTGCGGGGTTTCACCCAGAGGGGCATCCGGTTGGACATGTTGTATCCCATTGCATAGTCCGTGTATTGATCCATGTCGTCCGCTACGGTGCGGAAGAACGCCCACACGCGGGCGTCGCATCCGCGCACCGTGCCGAAATCGGCCGGAGCGTAGGCATCGCAGAAGCTGAACTCCTCGTCCGGGCCGTTGAAATAGCCCTTTTCACGGGCGAAGGAGATCACGTCGGGAGCGTAGAGGCAGTTCTCGGGATCGTCGAGCGGGAAAGTCGTGATGCGCGACTGGTTGGCGTGTGCCGAAACGTATCCGTCGGGAATGCGGCGGGCCACCCAGACGATGCCCTTGCGGGTGTTGTTACCCTCGGCGTCGAGTTCGCAGCCCTTGCCGATCAGCTCCATGATCCAGGCTTCGTTCCGGTCGGCGATCGAGAAGGATTCGCCGCTCGAAGCGTAGCCGTAGGTGTTGGCCAGATCCACGATGATCCGGATCGCTTCGCGGGCAGTCTTGGCGCGTTGCAGGGTGATGTAGATAAGCGATCCGTAATCGATGCGGCCCGTCGAATCGGCCAGCTCCTCGCGTCCGCCGTAGGTCGATTCGGCGATGATGAGCGAATGTTCGTTCATGTTGCCGATCGTGGCGTATGTTTGTGCCGCTTGCGGAATTTCTCCCAGGTAGCGGCCCGAGTCCCAGTCATAGACCGGGAGCATCGTGCCGGGTTTGTAGCGCCCGGCGAAGGTTTTGTAGAGTGCGCCGTAGAGCTGGTGGGAGTCGGCGGCGTAGGAGACCATCACCGAGCCGTCCGAGGAGGCTCCCCGGGTGATGATGAAGTTGGTGCAGGCGTCTGTCGCCTTGAATGTCAGACAGCACAGGGCTGCGGCAAACAGGGTTCGGAATAGTTTTTTCATGCGAGAATTTTTTATTTTGAGTGAGAACGGCGCGTATTCTTTGAACGATGCGGTTCCGTGTTTCCGGAATACGGCCGGTCCGGGCAAAAGTTATTTTCGCAAAGATAGCATAAACCGGAAATAAAACAAAACCGGCCGCATCCCTTTTTCCGGAATTCAACCGGTATCGTAAAAACCGGGACGGGATGCGTCGGGAGCATTTATGCCGGATGTTGTCCGGCCGGTTCGTTCGTTTCGGATGCGACGGGATGTTTTTCGACGGGAGGCGGGAGCGGCTGTCCGCTGTGTTCCTGCCGGGGGCGGATTCGGGCTCCCGGCTCGCCCTGAGGGGCCGAAAGGGACATTATTCTCCGAAAAATTTGAATTGACCGCAAGTTGAGGCACATAACTTGCCGTGTATTTCGAAAAATGCAGAAACTATGTGTTACAGATCGTCTTCAATTCCCTTTATCCTGCTCGCGCTCTCTTTGCTCGCGGTTTCCTGTGGTTCCCGTTCCGGACATACCGGGCAGATGCCGCCGATGGAGATCGAAACCGCTGTCGCCGAGTCCGATTCGCTCTATACGCGGCGGAGCTTCATTTCCCAGATCAACAGCGATAACGAAGTGGTGGTCGAACCCCGTGTGAGCGGGTTTCTCGTAGCCCGGCATTATAAAAAAGGTATGCCCGTGCGCAAGGGTCAGTTGATTTTCGAAATCGACGACAGTGAGTATTACACCGCCCTGCTTTCGGCTCAAGCGGCTTTGGAGTCGAGCCGTGCGCTGGCACTCGAAGCCAAGAACAATTTCGACCGGGCGGTGCCGCTGGCCAAGATCAATGCCATCAGCGGTACGCAACTCGACCAATATACGGCGCAGTACGCCGCTTCGGAGGCCGACGTGAAGTCGGCCCGGCAGGCTCTGCGGAATGCCCAGCTCAATCTGGGCTACACGAAGATCTATGCACAGATAGACGGCATTATCGAATCTTCGAACGGCTCCGTCGGTGATTATGTCGGTCCGGGTACGCAAATTCCGACCCTCACCACGATTATGAATATTGATACGGTCCAGGTCCCCATTGCGATTCCGATGACGCAATTCCTTCGGTTGGACAGCAATCGGACGAATATCTACGACAACGCCGAACTGCTTTCGGAGATCGTGCTTTACGAGGCGGACGGTACCCGCTATCCGCTTTTCGGCAAGTACGATTACACCCGGACGGCCGTATCTTCGGCTACGGGGACGATCGTGCTGATCGTCCGCTTCCCGAATCCTTCCTACCGGCTCAAGACCGGACAGTTCGCGCGTGTCGAAGCCAATATCGGGGCGAAGCTGCCCCGTGTACTGGTGCCGCAGCAGAGTGTCGTGCAGACTCTCGACGTATCGTCGGTCTGGGTAATCCGGCCGGACAGCACGGCCGAATACCGCAAGGTTACGCCGGGCGAGACGTTCGGCGGAATGTGGGCCATCGAGTCGGGCCTGGAACCGGGAGAAACGGTCGCTGTGACCGGTTTGCAGAAACTTCGTCAGGGAATGCGGGTCGTTCCCGTTAAAAAATAGGCAGGTATGGGAAAATTTTTCATCGCGCGGCCCATTTTCGCCATTGCGCTGGCGGCAGCTATCGTGCTGCTGGGTATCATTTCTATATTCGACCTGCCGATCGAGCAGTATCCCGACATTACGCCTCCTGTCGTCGAAGTTTCGACGACCTATCCCGGTGCCGATGCCGAAACCGTGAACAATGCGGTCGCCACGCCCGTTTCGCAGAGCATCATGGGTGTCAGCGATATGCTCTATATGCAGGCTACGAGCGCCAACGACGGGTCGATGAATCTGCAGGTGACCTTCGATATCGGATCCGATCCGAACATGGACGCTATTTTTACGCAGAACAATGTTTCGACGGCCCTTTCGCAACTTCCCGCGTCGGTGACCCAGCAGGGCGTCACCACGCGCAAGACCATGACCGGCTTTCTGATCGTCTATTCGCTCACCAGCGACGGACGCTACACCGGCGATTTTCTCTCCAACTACGCCTATATCAACATCCAGAACGAACTGTTGAAGATCGACGGCGTAGGTAAGGTGGACATTATGGGCGCCGGTGAATACGCCATGCGTATCTGGCTGAAGCCCGACCTGTTGGATTACTACAAGATCTCGCTCGACGAGGTTTTTGCGGCTGTCGAAGCGCAGGGCGGCATCTTTCCGGCGGGCAAGTTCGGCGGGGAACCCGCTGCGGGCGACGTGACTTATACCTATACGGTGACCATGCCGCCCCAGATCTACGATGCGGAGCAGTTCGGCGACATCATTATCTCCACCACTCCCGAAGGCGAGCAGGTTCGGTTGAGCGATATTGCTGACGTGGCTCTCGGCAGCCGCCAGTACGGTGTCGAATCGCTCTTCAATAGCGACCCGACCGCCCTGCTCGTCATTTATCAGCAACCGGGCAGCAATGCCGTCGATGTGGGCAATTCGGTCAAGGCCGAAATGGAGCGCCTTTCCAAGCGCTTCCCCGATGGCATTACCTATACTTCGATGGTCGATGCCACGACCAGTATCGAAGCCGGCGTGAAGGATATTTTCGTCACGCTCATTATCGCTCTGATTCTGGTGATCGCCATCATCTTCCTCTTCCTGCAGGACTGGCGTGCGACGCTCATCCCGCTGCTGGCGATTCCGGTGTCGATCATCGGCGCTTTCGCGCTCTTCCCGCTACTCGGGTTCTCGATCAATATCATCTCGCTGTTGGGTATGGTGCTGGCCATCGGCCTGGTGGTCGATGACGCGATCGTGGTGGTCGAGGCCGTGCAGGTCAATATCGAGAAGGGGCTGAGTGCGAAGCAGGCGACCGTCGAAGCGATGCACAGCGTCTCGTCGCCGATCGTCGCTACGACCGTCGTACTGCTGGCCGTGTTTATTCCCGTATCGTTCATGGGGAGTATCACGGGTCTGCTGTTCCAGCAGTTCTCGATCTCGATCGCCGTATCGGTCTGCATCTCTTCGTTCAATGCCCTCACCCTTTCGCCTGCGCTGTGCGCGTTGCTGCTCAAGCCGCGCCCGAAGGTGCAGAAGGGATTCTTCGCCGCTTTCAACCGCTGGTTCGGCAAACGTACCGAAGAATACACATCGGCTACCACCCGTTTTATCGGTCACCTGAAGCGTACCGGAGGAATCGTCGCCGTAACCCTTGCCGCTATCGCCGTGATCTGGCACTTCCTGCCTTCGGGCTTCCTGCCCGACGAGGATCAGGGGTATGTCATGGTCTTCGTGCAGACGCCCGAGGCTTCATCCCTGCAAACCACCGTCAAGGCGATGCAGCGGGTCGATGAACTCGTCCGGCAGCGTCCGGATGTCGAGGCGACCTCCTTTGCCGCCGGTTTCAATATGCTGGCGGGTATCGCTTCGAGCAACAGCGGTATTATCTTCGTGAAGCTGGTCGATTACAGCCAGCGCAGCAAGACCTCTTCTCAGATCGCTTCCGCCTTGACGGAGGAGTTGTACGTGGCAGTTCCCGAGGCCGTCAGCTACGCCTTTATCTCGCCATCGATCCCCGGTTTGGGCGTAACGTCCGGCATTACGTTGCAGGTACAGGATCTTGAAGGCCGGGGTACGGAGTTCCTGGCGGACGAAACCATGCGCTTCATGGATTCGCTGCGCAAGCAGCCGCAGATCGGCTCCGTGACCACCCAGTTCAACGCCGGCATCCCCCAGCGGCGAATCGAAGTCGATAAGGAGAAAGCGCTGGCACAGGGCGTGCCGCTCCGGAGTTTCTACAAGACGATGAGCACTCTGCTCGGCGGTTCCTATATCAACAATTTCAACCGGTTCGGAAAACTTTACCAGACTTATATCCAGGCTGCGCCCGAGTACCGTCGTGACAAGTATTCGCTCGAAAGCTATTTCGTGGACGACGGTCAGGGCAACTCGATTCCCGTTTCGTCGTTCACGACCGTACGGGATACTACGGGTGTCGAATTCGTCTCGCAGTTCAACCTCTACCGGTCGATCGAGCTGACGGTCAATCCCGCCGCGAAAGTTTCGACCGGTCAGGCGATGGACGCCATCGAAGCGGTGGCCGCCGACGTGCTACCCGAGGCGGTCGGAACCACCTGGAGCGGCTTATCCTATCAGGAAAAGACGGCTTCGGGCAGCAGCGGCGCCGTTTACCTGCTGGCTATTGTCTTCGTGTTCCTGACTCTTTCGGCCCTCTACAACAGCTGGGGGCTGCCGCTGGCGATCCTGTTGAGTGTCCCGCTCGCGGTGCTCGGCGCACTGTTATTTGTCGGTGCGGCGTACCTGGTCAGCCCTGAGTTTATCAATAATATCTACATGCAGATCTCGTTGGTCATGCTGATCGGTCTTTCGGCCAAGAATGCCATTTTGGTCGTGGAATATGCCGATCAGCTCTTCTTCGAGAAGAACATGGACCTGAAGGCCGCGACGATCGAGGCGGCGAGGCTGCGTATGCGGCCGATCATGATGACCGCCTTCTCGTTCATCCTGGGCGTCATGCCGCTGATCTTCGCCAGCGGAGTCTATGCTACGGCCCGCAATATTATGGGTATGGCTCTGGTGGGCGGTATGTTGCTCGCCACGATGCTGGGCATTTTCATTTACCCTGCTCTGTATTATCTGGTTGCCCGTGTCGGCAAGTTCGAACACAAGCGGGAGTTAAAACAAAAAGAGTCATGAAACGATACTTTGCAATCATTCTGTTCGCTGCCGCACTGGCATCGTGCACTCCGAAACTCTACGACGCGCAGGTCGAAGTGCCTGAGAATTATCGCTTCGCGGGCGATTTCCCGCAGGATTCGGTGTCGCTGCCTTTCGCCTGGTGGGAGATTTTCGGGGATTCGACGCTCAATCGCCTGGTGGAGCACGCGCTCGAGAACAACCGCAATCTGGCGCAGGCGGCTTCGCGCATCTTCGAAGCTCGCGCCAATATCGCCGTGGCCCGTGCGCCTTTCCTGCCGTCGGTCGGATTGAATCTTTCGGCACAGGGAAACTATACCGAGCCGACCGGTACGACCCAACAATATACGATCGAACCGTCGATTTCCTGGGAAGTACCCCTTTTCGGAACACTCCGCAGCGCTAACCGGGCGGCTAAGGCAGCTCTCTACTCTTCGGAGTGGGGCTACCGGGGCGTGATGCTGTCGCTGACGGCGGAAGTCGCCACCTCCTATTTTACCGTGCTTCAATACACCCGCGACCTGCGGATCGCCCGGCAGAGCTATGTGCTGCGCCGGGAGTCGGCGGCGCTCGTGGATTCGCTCGCCCGTTACGGCATGTCCAACGGCGTGGCCCTTCAGCAAGCCATGAGCCTCGTCTATCAGGCCGAGGCCGATATTCCGCAGTATCAGCGTGCCGTCGAGCAGTCGCGTCTGGCCCTTTGTGTCCTGCTCGGCGAGAATCCCTCCTATTTCGGGGACGAAACTTTCGACGATGCCTTGCTGGACAATTATCAGGTAATGGATATTCCCGTCGGACTTCCTTCGGAATTGCTCGAGCGGCGTCCCGACATCATGGAGGCTTCGTTCAACATGGATGAGGCGGCCGCGAACGTGGGGCTTGCCCGTAGCAAGCGTTTTCCGTCGATTACGCTGACCGGAGCCGGGGGTATCGTTTCCAGTTCGATCGAAGGTATTTCCGACGGTCATTCGTGGGCGTGGTCGGCCGTCGGGTCGCTTGTGCAGCCGATCTTTAATTTCGGCAAGCTCAAGCGGCAGGAGCAGGTTGCCAGGGAGCGATATTATCAGAGTGTGTTCGCCTATGAGGAGACCGTGCTCGAAGCGTTGGGCGATGTGGAAAAGAGTCTGCTCGACATCGCTACCTACCGCAGCCAGGCCGAGAATTACGCCCGGTTGCTCCGGGCCAATATCGAGATCGCCACGATGACCAATTCGCTCTACCGCAATGGTATGTCGGCCTATCTGGACGTGATCGACGCCGAACGAAACATGTACCAGTCGCAGATGGAGTATGTGAACCTCGTAGCTCAACAGTATATCAATTATGTGAATCTGTTCAAGGCGTTGGGCGGCGGTTGGTAGCCGTCGCCGGCTTACCGGCCGGAAGAGCGGTTGTCCCGCTCCGTGCTGTAGGTCTGCCTGTAAAAGAAAGAAGAATCAAAACAAATTTTTACTTCTTCTTTCTTTTTTAATATCGCAAATTTCACTATCTTTGTTAGCGTATGTACTAATAAAAATCTTTTTTTAATTCTATTAATTAGTAAAAAATTATATTATGGAACTGCCTTTTGCTGAATCATGGAAAATTAAAATGGTTGAACCTATCCGTAAAAGTACGCGACAAGAACGTGAAAAATGGATCAAAGAAGCTCACTACAATTTATTTCAATTAAAAGCGGATCAAGTTTATATCGATTGCCTTACCGATTCGGGTACGGGTGCGATGAGCGACCGCCAATGGGCGGCGATGATGATGGGAGATGAGAGTTATGCCGGCTCTTCATCTTTCTTTCTGTTGAAAGATACCATTACCCGGCTGACCGGATTTGAATATGTAATTCCGACCCATCAGGGACGAGCCGCAGAGAATGTTCTTTTCAGTCATCTGGTGCATAACGGAGATATTGTCCCGGGCAACTCGCATTTTGATACGACAAAGGGGCATATAGAGAGCCGTAAAGCCGTAGCGCTCGATTGTACTGTAGATGAGGCGAAAGACACCCAATTGGAAGTGCCGTTCAAAGGCAATGTCGATCCTGCAAAACTGGAAACAGCCCTGAAGCAATATAAGGACAAAATTCCTTTCATCATCGTGACAGTCACCAATAATACCGCCGGTGGCCAGCCTGTTTCCATGCAAAACCTGCGGGAGGTGCGCGCCCTTGCGGACAAATACGGCAAACGTGTTATTTTCGATTCGGCACGCTTCGTGGAGAATGCCTATTTCATCAAGACCCGGGAGGACGGGTATGCGGACAAGACCATCAAGGAGATCGTAAAGGAGATGTTTTCTTTGGCTGATGGCATGACTATGTCCTCCAAGAAAGACGGCCTCGTAAATATGGGCGGTTTTATTGCTACCAGGCATGAAGACTGGTATGAAGGTGCAAAAAAATTCTGTATTCCTTTTGAAGGTTATCTTACCTACGGAGGTATGAACGGCCGGGATATGGCGGCTTTGGCCGTTGGTCTTGAGGAAAATACCGAGTTTGATAATATCGAAACACGTATCAAACAGGTTCAATATCTTGCGGCGCGTTTGGATGAATACGGTATTCCCTATCAAAGACCTGTCGGAGGTCATGCGCTGTTTGTCGATGCCGACAAGGTGCTCTCGAGTGTTCCGAAAGAAGAGTTCCCTGCGCAAACTCTCGCTATCGAGTTGTATTTGGAGGCCGGTATCCGTGGTTGTGAAATCGGTTATATCCTCGCAGACCGTGACCCTGTAACTCGTGAAAATCGCTTTGGAGGCCTTGATCTGCTCCGCTTGTGTATCGCTCGGCGTGTTTATACCAACAATCATATGGATGTAATCGCAGCGGCTCTAAAAAATGTTTACGATCGTCGTGACGAAATAAAACGAGGCGTTAAAATCGTCTGGGAGACGGAATTGATGCGTCACTTCACTGTAAAATTGGAGAGATTGTAGGATGTCGATAGCAGATCGGATATTGCGGGTCAAAAGCTCCTTGCCCGGGCAGGTGGAGCTGGTGGCCGTTTCAAAAACCTACCCTGCCCAGCGGATCATGGAGGCTTACGAAGCCGGCCAGCGGATTTTCGGAGAGAACCGGCCTCAGGAGATGGCTCAGAAGTACGAGGAGCTTCCCAAGGACATCGAATGGCACCTGATCGGCCATTTGCAGACCAATAAAGTGAAGATGGTCGTGCCTTTCGTGGCGATGATCCATTCGCTCGACAGCGTTCGGCTGGCCGAGGCGATCCAGAAAGCCGCTGCCGCTGCGGGCCGTACGATCGACGTACTGCTGGAGATCCACGTGGCTGACGAGGAGTCCAAATCGGGCTGGGAGTGGGCGGAATTGCAGGAATACGTTCGCAGCGGCGCCTTTGCACGGCTGCCCAACCTGCGGGTGCGGGGTGTCATGGGCGTGGCGACCAACACCGGCGACGAGCAGGTCATCCGGCGGGATTTCGCCGCTTTGCAACGGTATAAGAGCGAGTTGTCGCCCTATTTCGGGCCGGAGTTCGATACCCTTTCGATCGGAATGTCCCACGACTACCGGATCGCTCTCGAATACGGAGCGACGCTGGTGCGTATCGGTTCGCTGATTTTCGGCGCCCGCGATTATTCCAAATGATCCGAGAGCCATATCGAAACGGCCGTGCCGCCGGGAAGAATCGGCAGTAAAAAAGCGGGCCGCAGTAGCGATACTGCGGCCCGCTTATGTGGAAATAAGTCGGGAAAAGCCTTGTTTCGCAAAGGCTTTTGCCCTATTGTTTTTCCTCGTCCCGGTCTGCTCAGCGTTCGAGCGTCTGACGCACGGCCTCCTTATAGTCCTTGTCGGTAATCTGGTAGGTCCAACGGACGGCGTTCGGGCGGTCAGGAAACTCTTCGAGCACCCACGCCGACTGGTCGCGCGGTGTGCCGCTCATTCGGAATCATAGGTTCAAAGAAAAAGTAATGAGCGGATGTGCCTAATTTTTATTAGCTATTTGATAATTTGTTTCCGGAGTCGCATCATCCGGTACGGAGCCAGTTTCATACCACACCCCGCCCTGTTCCGGCTCGTCTGTTTGTTTAGCGGACCCGGAGCTTGCGTCCGAGCCGCAGGATCGTGGTCGATTTGATACCGTTGAGCGAACAGAGCTTCGATACCGTCGTGCCGTACCGTCGGGCGAGAGCGCCGAGCGTATCGCCCGACTTGATCGTATGGTAAGTTACGGCGGCTCTTTCCGCAGCCTCCTTCTTGTCGGCCTTTTCCACTTCCGCCTCGTCGTCGAAATCCTGTCCGGCGTTGGACCGGATGTCGAAGAACGATTTCTTGAGCAGGAATGTCTGACGCCGCAGAATGCCCGATTCGAAGTCGATCAACCGCTCCGGGTCGAAAGCCTGTCCGTAATAACGGGTTTCGAAATGCAGATGCGGGCCGGTGCTGCGCCCCGTCGAACCGCCCAGGCCGATGATCTGTCCTGCCTCGACCCATTCGCCGCTCTGCACGAGCCGTTCGGAGAGGTGTCCGTAGTAGGTTTCCAGTCCGTTGTCGTGACGCACGATGATCAGGTTGCCGTAGCCGCCCCGGTTATACTCCGAGATGCGGACCCGGCCGTCGAAAGTCGCATAAATGGGATCGCCCGTTTTGACCGGAATATCGACTCCCTGATGGCGCCGGCGGTAGCGGATGCCGTATTTGGAGCGGATGCTGCCTTTGTAGGGATAATGATAGCACTTGAGCGAATCCACCAGATCGATCGCAAGCGAAGCAGGCATCTCCGACAGCGGATATTCCTTGTACGGGAACAGCGTGCTTGTGTCCCAGTATTTGGTGTAGATCGAGCTGTCCTTGACAAACTCTCTGTCGCGGACGTATTTCCACGAATTGTCGTTGTAAATGACGATTTTCACCGCTTCGTTGATCGTTTGCAGCGTGTCCAGGGGGATGATTCCGTTCATGTTGGCGATAGGTTCCACGGGATCGGAAAGCAGTGCGGGTTTTTTTGCGGCCAGGGTGTCCTGCCCCTTTTCGAGCAGGTCGAGCTGCCGTTGCAGCGTTTCGATCTGTTGGCGGAGCTGTTCGGCATTCGGTGCCGTTTGCAGGTTTTCACCGGTGTCCGGGGCCGTCTCCGTATGGCGGTCCTGTGCCGCTGCCGTCGTGGTGAGCAGCAGCAAGGCGGAAGCGATGATATGTCGGTTTTTCATTTCGTGTCGTTGTTTCTCTATTGATTCTTGAGCAGTTGCTCCGCTGTTTCGAGCGCTTTGTAGAACTCTTCGCCGAAGCGACGGATGATCGGCTCCCGAAGCGCCTTGTACACCGGGATCCCGAGCCGTTTTCCGCATTGGCGTGCCGGTTCGCAGACCGACCAGCGGTGGTAGTTGAGTCCGACCGTGCCGTTCGAGAAGTTCATCAGGCGGATCGGATAGAGATGGCAGGAGATGGGTTTGCGAAAAGTCGTTTTTCCCTCCCGGAACGCCTTTTCTATGGCGCAGAAGGTGATCCCCTCTTCCGTATAGGCATAGGCGCATTCGGCGTCGTCCACCAGCGGCGTGGTGTAGTCCCCGTCTTCGTCCACGACCATAAATCCCTGCGCTTCGACGGCCCGGATGCCTTCGGGCGTCATGTAGGGCTTATAGTTGGGATATTCCTCTTCGAGCGTATCGACTTCGTCCGTTTCGAGCGGTGCCCCCGCGTTGCCTTCCACGCAGCAGATGCCTTTACAGGCCCCCAGGTCGCAGGCGAAACATTCGCGCAGCAGGTCGGTGCTGACGATCTTATCGTCTATCTCGATCATAAGTGTCTTCGATAATCAGGTCGTACAGTTCCCCGAGCGTCATGCCGGCTTCGCGCACCTGTTTGGGGACGATGCTGCCGCCGCTCATGCCGGGAATCGAATTGATTTCGATCAGGTAAGGCTTGCCCTCGGGCGTGACGATGAAATCCACGCGCACCACGCCCCGGCAGCGGCAGGCTTTGTAGGCCAGCGCCGTCAGGCGGTTGAGTTCCGCCTTGATTTCGGGCGCGATGTCCGCCGGTGTGATTTCGTCCGAACAGCCGGCCGTATATTTGGCTTCGTAATCGAAGAACTCTTTCTTGGAAACGATCTCCGTGATCGGGAAGATGTACTCCCTGCCTTTGGCGATCAGCATGCCGCAACCCATTTCCCGGCCTTGGATGCACTCCTCGATCAGGATTTCGTCGCTCTCGGTGAAGGCTTCGGCGACGGCGGGCAGGATATCCGCCTCGCTCTTTACTTTAGTTACACCGAACGAACTGCCGCTGGCATTGGGTTTTACGAACACAGGGAGGCCGAGCGTGCGGACGATCTCCTTCGGATCGATCCGGCTGTCGCGGCCGAAGAAAAAGCCCCGGGCCAGCGGGATCCCGAATTCGGCTACGGTGCGTTTGGTCGTGATCTTGTCGAAGGTGACTACCGACGAGGTCATTGAACAGGAGGAGTACGGAATCCCCATCATGTCGAGGTAGCCTTGCAGACGGCCGTTCTCGCCCGGCGTGCCGTGAATCAGGATCAGGGCGTAGTCGAATGCTTTGTGCTCACCGTCGATGGTGATCGAGAAGTCGTTTTTATCGACCTGCCACTGCCGTCCGTCGGGCGACGTGTAGTGCCAGTCGCGGCCGTGCAGGTCGATGAGGGTTATGTCGTATTTCGCAGGATCGAGCGCCGATGCGATCTGTGCGGCGCTCTGGAGCGCGATCTCCCGTTCCGAGGAGTCGCCGCCCGCCATCAGGGCGATGTTGAGTCGTTTCATATCAGGGGTTGTAGATGTCCGTATGCCGGAACGAAAGAATTTCATAGGTCATCTCCACGAATTGCCGGGCCTCCCGGTGGTCGGGATCGATTTGCAGCGCCCGGTTGAAGTCGTTGAGGGCTTCGCCCCATTCGTTGCGGCGGTAGTGCCACTGACCGCGTTCGACGTAGAGGGAGGCGTCGTCGGGAGTCGCTTCGAGGCGTGCGGTCAGCGATGCGATGTAGCTGGCCGGACTCCACAGGTCTTTTTCCCGGATGTATCGCATCACCCCTTCGGGCAGCATGTTGCCGACATCTTCGCCGCGACCGAGCCGCTCGCGGATCTCGCTCGACGAGTACGGATACAGCGGCGCGTCTTCGAGGAGGGTGATTCGTCCTCCGAGGTCGGGCAGCGGCTGTCCGGTACGGGGATAGACGAAGATCGGATAGTTGTCGATGATTTCGCGGTACTGTTTCCATTCGGGCAGTTGCGGCACCAGGTCGTCGCCCATTAGGATCGAGAATCGCATCTGCGTACCGTAGTTCTCCGTCAGGTGACGCAGGGTGTGGATCGTGTACGACGGTTTGTCGAGCATGAATTCGATGACCGACGGTTTGATCTTGTCAGGATATTTCGATGCGGCGCATGCGGTTTCCGCCATCGAGAAGCGATCCAGCTCCGGAGCCTGCTGTCCGGCGGGCTTGAGCGGGTTTTGCGGAGAAACCACCAGTACGACTTCGTCGCAGAGTCCTTTTTCGATCGCATATTCGGCCAGCGCGATGTGGCCCTTGTGGATCGGATTGAAGGACCCGAAGTAGAGCATTACGTGTTTCACGGTATTGTTTGTTTTGTCGTTTATTTTTTTCGTTCGGTCCCGGCTGGGCCGGGAATGATCCGCGAAGGGCGCCGGAACAGGTTCGGAACCATATCCGTCGGATTTTGAGCGCGTTTTGCCCGCAGGCATCCTATCGGGCGAGAAAATCCGAGAGGATGCGGGTCGCCTCCTCGATGGCCTGGGCAAGATCGTCGTTGACGACCACATGGTCGAATTCGGGAGCTTTGGTGAGTTCGAACTCCGCCTTGGCTACCCTGCATTCGATGGTTTCGGGCGAATCGGTGCCCCGTTTGACGAGCCGCTCGCGCAGAGTCTCGATGGAGGGAGGCATGATGAAGATCGCACAGGCCCGATCGCCGAAGATACGTTTGAGGTTGAGTCCTCCGATCACGTCCACGTCGAAAACGATTACGTTGCCTTTTTGCCAGATCCGCTCCATTTCGCTGCGCAGGGTCCCGTAGCAGGTCCCGCTGTAAACTTCCTCCCATTCGACGAATTTATCTTCCTGCACGGCTTGGCGGAACTCCTCGGGGGAGAGGAAGAAATAATCCACGCCGTTCCTTTCCTTTCCGCGCGGTGCCCGGCTGGTGGCTGAAACGGAAAATTCCAACCGGGGGAATCGCTGGAGCAGCTCCCGTACGATCGTAGTCTTGCCCGAACCGCTCGGAGCGGAGAATATCACTAACTTGCCCATCGTCTGCCGTCGGTTATAGGATATTGAGAACCTGCTCCTTGATCTTCTCCAGCTCGTCCTTCATCTTGACCACGAGGATCTGTATCTCGGAGTTGTTGGCTTTGGAACCCATCGTGTTGATCTCGCGGCCCATCTCCTGAGCGATGAAGCCCAGCTTGCGGCCCGCGCACTCCTCGGAGGCTGCGACCTCCCGGAAATAGTTGCAGTGGTTGGTGAGCCGGACCTTCTCTTCGGTGATGTCGAGTTTCTCGATGTAGAAGATCATCTCCTGTTCCAGGCGGTTGTTATCTACTTCGGCCTGCAACTGCGCCAAACTCTCCCGGATGCGGGCGCGGATGGCTTCCGTGCGGGCTTTTTCGAAAGGAATGACCTCCTGTTTGTACGCTTCTATCCGGTCGATGCGCTTCAAAAGATCGGCGATCAGAATCGCTCCCTCCTGCGTGCGGAATTCGTCCAGATGGGCGAGCGCCTGTCCCACTGCGTCCAGTACGGCAGCGTGTTCCTGTTCGCTTACACTCTCTTCCTGTGAAGAAACGACGTCCGGCAGGCGCAGGATCGACTGGATGAGAGCATTGTTTTCCGCGCTGCCCGGAGTGCCGATTTCCGGTTGTTCCCGGCAGATTTTCAGCAGTTGATTATAATATAAGTGGAACAACTCTTCGTCGATGCAGGCGCGCGTCTGCCGGGCGGTCGATTCCACGGATATGTAAAGATCGGCTTTACCGCGCTGAAGAGCTTTCGCCGCCAAAGCCCGGATTTCGTATTCCAGGGGCCGGTAGGCCGAAGGCAGTTTGACGGCGAGGTCCAACTGCTTGGAGTTCAGCGTGCGTATCTCGACCGTTATTTTTTTATCGGGGATTGCGACTTCGGCTTTGCCGAAGCCCGTCATGGATTTTATCATGTGGGTTTCGTCGAAAGTTAAATTCGTGCAAATTTAGTAAAAACAATTTAATTCCGGCCTTGTTGAGCTCCCTTTTCCGAGGCAGGGAAAATTTATCGGGTTTCCTTGGCGGATTGGTGAAATAATTCCTATATTTGTGTGCAATTTTGAAGAATACCTGAAATAATAGCTATAATTTAATCACTGTTAAAGTTTTATGAAAAAGCACAATTTCAACGCAGGACCCTGCGTATTGCCCAGAGAGGCGGTAGAATCTGCCATTGAGGCTATCCGTGATTTCGACAACACAGGCATCGGCCTGCTGGAGATTTCTCACCGTACTCCGGGTTGGGAGCGTATCATGGCCGAAACCGAGCAGTTGTGGCGCGACCTGCTGAACATTCCCGACGACTATGCCGTAATGTTCCTGGGCGGCGGTGCTTCGACTCAGTTCTTCGAGGTTCCGGCGAACCTGCTGAAAAAGAAAGCTGCCTACCTCCAGACCGGTGTTTGGGCGAAGAAGGCTGCTAAGGAGGCTAAGTTCTACGGCGAAGTGGAGATCGTCGCTTCTTCCGAGGATAAGAACTATACCTATATTCCGAAAGGTTACAAAATCCCGACCGATGCGGATTATTTCCACATTACGACCAACAACACCATCTACGGTACGGAGATCCACGAGGATATCGATTCTCCTATCACGCTCGTTGCCGATATGTCGTCGGATATCATGAGCCGTCCGGTCGATGTGAAGAAGTACGGTATGATCTACGGCGGTGCGCAGAAGAACGTAGGTCCTGCCGGCGTGACGTTCGTCATCATCCGCAAGGATCTGATCGGCAGCTCGGAGCGTCCGTTGCAGACGATGGTCAATTACGCTACGCACTATCCCGAAGAGGCTCGCAACCACTCGATGTTCAACACGCCTCCCGTACTCCCGATTTTCGTAATGCACGAAACCCTGAAGTGGGTGAAGGCACAGGGCGGTGTCGAGGCCATGTATAAGATCAACAAGAAGAAGGCCGAGACGCTGTACAACGAGATCGACCGCAACTCGATGTTCGTCGGTACGGCCGTGAAGGAAGACCGTTCCATGATGAACGTCTGCTTCGTGATGGCTCCGGGCCACGAGGATCTGGAGGCTGAATTCATGGCGTTCGCCAAGGAGAAGGGCATGGTCGGCATCAAGGGTCACCGTTCGGTGGGCGGTTTCCGCGCTTCGATCTACAACGCATGTCCGCAGGAGAGCGTGGATGCGCTGGTTGCCTGCATGCAGGAGTTCGAGAAGAACCACAAGAAATAATTAACCGGATTTGATCTATGGCGCAGTTCTTTACTTTTACGCCGAAACGTAAGGAGGACGGCGCCATAGATTTTTATACATTAATGGACGTTTTCGATGAACGGAAAGAGGATGGGACTACCTCCCCTGCCGGGCATGGGGAGCGAAAAATAAAATTCAACGATATGAAAGTTTTAATTGCAACCGAGAAGCCTTTCGCAAAGAAGGCTGTTGATGGAATTAAGAAGATCATTACGGATGCCGGTTACGAAGTAGCCCTTCTGGAGAAATATACGGACAAGGCCCAGCTGCTCGCAGCCGTTGCCGATGCCAACGCCCTGATTATCCGCAGCGATAAAGTGACTGCCGAGGTGATCGAAGCTGCCAAGAATCTCAAGATCGTCGTTCGTGCGGGTGCCGGTTACGACAATGTGGACTTGGCTGCCGCAACGGCTAAAGGTATCGTGGTGATGAATACTCCGGGTCAGAATTCGAACGCCGTGGCTGAACTGGCGCTCGGTATGATGGTCTTCATGGCCCGCAACCAGTTCACACCGGGTACCGGCAGCGAGCTGAAAGGCAAGACGCTGGCGATCCATGCTTACGGCAACGTCGGCAAGCTCGTCGGTCGTAAGGGCAAGGCGCTGGGTATGAATGTGATCGCTTTCGATCCTTTCATCACCGATGCAAAGGTATTCGAGGCTGACGGCGTGAAGAAGGTGGACAGCATCGAGGAGCTTTATGCACAGGCCGACTACCTGTCGCTGCATATTCCCGCTACCGAGCAAACCAAGAAATCAATCGGCCACAAGCTGATGACTTCGATGCCCAAAGGCGCTACCTTGGTGAATACCGCCCGCAAGGAGGTGATCGACGAGGCAGGGGTGATCCAGGCGATGACCGAGCGCGAAGATCTGAAATATATCACCGACATCGCTCCCGAGGCTGCCGCCGAGATGAGTGAGAAATTCGGTAAGCGCTTCTTCGCTACTCCCAAGAAGATGGGTGCTGAAACTGCGGAGGCGAACATCAACGCAGGTTTGGCCGCTGCAAACCAGATCGTCGATTTCTTCAAGACCGGCAATACCCGCTTCCAGGTGAACAAATAATAAAAATATCCCCTTATTTTCAAACGATAAAGAGAGAATATTATGGTAAAAATCAAACCGTTCGCAGGTATCCGTCCTCCGAAGGAGCTGGCTGCCGAGGTTTCGTCGCGTCCTTACGACGTGCTGAACTCGCAGGAGGCCAAGGCTGAGGCTACCGAGCGCTCGCTGCTCCACATCATCAAGCCGGAAATCGACTTCGATCCGATTGCCGACGAGCATGACGAAAAGGTGTATAAGAAAGCGGTCGAGAACTTCAAGAAGTGGCGCGACAACAAGTGGCTGGTGCAGGATGGCGAAGAGCACTATTATATTTATGCCCAGACGATGAATGGCCGTACCCAGTACGGTCTGGCCATGTGCTGCTACTATGAGGACTACTGGTCGGGCAAGATCAAGAAACACGAGCTGACCCGCATCGAGAAAGAGGAGGACCGCATGAAGCACGTCGAGCTTCAGCAGGCCAACCTCGAGCCGGTATTCTTCGCGTATCCCGACAACGACGAGATCAACAAGATCGTTGCCGACTACGTGAAGAACAACAAGGCCGATTACGATTTCACGGCCGCTCCCGAAGGCTTCGGCCACCATTTCTGGGTGATCCGCGACAAGAAGATCAACGACCGTATCACCGAGATTTTCGCAGGTATTCCCGCTCTGTACGTGGCTGACGGACACCATCGTACCGCTGCCGCTGCCCGTGTGGGCAAGAAGCGTCAGGAGAGCAACCCCAACCATACCGGCAACGAGGAATACTGCTATTTCCTGGCCGTTACGTTCCCTGCGAGCCAGCTTCGCATCATCGACTACAACCGCGTGGTGAAAGACCTGAACGGGATGACTACCGAGCAGTTCCTCAAGGCGCTGGAGAAGAATTTCACCGTGGAACCCAAGGGCAAGGAGATCTACCACCCTTCGAAGTTGCACAACTTTTCGCTCTACCTCGACGGTCAGTGGTATAGCCTCACGGCGAAGCCGGGTACGTACGATGACAACGATCCGATCGGAGTGCTGGACGTAACCGTGCTGTCGAACCTGGTACTCGACCAGTTGCTCGACATCAAGGATCTGCGGACGTCGAAACGGATCGATTTCGTCGGCGGTATTCGCGGCCTGGAAGAGTTGAAGAAGCGTGTCGATAGCGGCGAGATGAAGGCGGCTTTCGCACTCTACCCTGTTTCCATGCAGCAGCTCATCGACATTGCCGATACGGGCAACATCATGCCTCCGAAGACCACCTGGTTCGAGCCGAAACTCCGTTCGGGTGTGGTGATCCATACTTTCGAGGAGAAATAGTGTCCCGTAAGGGATTCAAAAGAGAAAGGAGAATCTTGAACAGATTCTCCTTTCTCTTTTGTAATTATATGCTTTCCTGTATTTCACCGGGAGCGTCGCGTCCCTAGTTCTTTAGGGTCAGTTCGGAATTGCAGATGCAACTGCGAGCTACGAATATGCGACCGTCGGATTTGGTGTTGCGACCGTCGAAAATGGTGCGGGCGGTGGAAAGTACCGCCCTCGCAGCAGAGCGCGATCAGCTTTTTTTTGTGTTGTTGGCGATAGCTGCCAATGCACGGAACGTTTCGGCTGCTGCGCGAGTCACCACGACGATTATGAAGCCGTAGATCGGATTGAGGACGATGTAAATGAGCGAACCGCTGCCGAAGAATGCTCCCGTACCCATCATGCGAAGCATGGAGGCGTCGCCATTCAGAAATATTGCGGCGATCAGGGTGAGCAGTGCTCCGCCGATACCGACGAACATACCCGCCCATTCCCCGAAAGTCTGGATGAAGTGCGAGAATACGGGAATGGCGACGAAATCGTCATGCGCTGTCGCAGCTGCATATACTTTTTCGCGGCGGTTCCACCAGATTTGAAAACCGAGCCAGGAAACGAAGGCGATCACGAGCCAGACCAGAATAAACGCGGCGATCATCCGGCCTCCGCCGTACCGAAACAGGTCGTTGTTAATGGCCATTACCAGCAGTACGATGGGTGTCAGCAGGTTGAGGATCGCCAGGATCGCATACAGCCAGCGGAAGGGTTCGCGGAAAAACTTACCGGTGTCGATATACTTGAGTACCGGTTCGAAAAACGAGAAAAATTTGTTGTCTTTCATACGCATTGAAGATTTTAAGGTTAATACTTCACAATAAATTTAGGTATAAATTCCTTGAAAAAGAAATTTTCCGCCCGGTTTGTTTGCTGCGTGGCGGTGTGTTATCTGTCCGAAACAGAATGTTTTTGAATATATTTTAAGCGTTAGGTGAAATTTTATTACGAAATGTTATCTTAAACCGTAAAAAATGCGTACATTTGTAAGCAACTTATAATAAATGGATGTCTTATGGCAAAAATTAAAGGAACAATCCTCGTCGATAAGGAGCGCTGCAAGGGTTGCGGAGTCTGCGTGGCTTCGTGTCCCTGCGATGTGCTGCATTTATCGGCCGAGGTAAACAGCAAAGGTTACCCCGTGGCTCAGATGGCTAATCCGGATGCCTGCACAGGATGTGCGTCCTGCGCGATTATCTGTCCGGACAGTTGCATCACGGTTTATCGTCAAAAATTTGAATAAACTATGGCAGAGAAAGAAGTAAAATTGATGAAAGGCAACGAAGTGATCGCTCATGCTGCGATTCGCTACGGTTGCGACGGCTACTTCGGCTACCCTATCACTCCGCAGTCGGAGGTTATGGAGACGCTTATGGAGGAGAAACCCTGGGAAACGACCGGTATGGTCGTACTGCAGGCCGAGTCGGAGGTTTCGTCCATAAACATGGTTTACGGCGGTGCATCGACCGGTAAGCGGGTGATGACTTCGTCTTCAAGCCCCGGTGTCAGTCTAATGAGCGAGGGTCTGAGCTATCTGGCAGGTGCCGAACTGCCTTGCGTGGTTGTGAACTGTCAGCGCGGCGGCCCGGGTCTGGGTACGATCCAGCCTTCGCAGGGCGACTATTTCCAGGCTTGCAAGGGCGGTGCGCACGGTGACTTCCACTTGATCGTACTTGCTCCGAACTCGGTTCAGGAAATGCACGATTTCGTGGGTCTGGCTTTCGACCTGGCATTCAAATACCGCAACCCGGCGATGATCCTCGCCGACGGTGCGATCGGTCAGATGATGGAGAAAGTCGTGCTGGCTCCGCAGCGTCCCCGCAAAACCGACGCAGAGATCGCCGAAGAGTGCAAGGATTGGGCTACTTGCGGCAAAGGTGCCCGCAAGGATCGCAACATCATCACTTCGCTGGAGTTGAAGTCGGAGGTGATGGAGAAGATCAACCAGCGCTTGCAGGCCAAATACAAGGCGATGGAGGAGAATGAGGTGCGTTACGAGGCTATCGACTGCGACGATGCGGATTACGTGATCGTAGCGTTCGGTTCGTCGGCGCGTATCTGCTCGGCGACGGTGGAGATGGCGCGTGCCGAAGGTATCAAAGTCGGCTTGCTGCGTCCCATCACGCTCTATCCTTTCCCGACCAAAGCGATCGCCGACCTGGCTAAGCGCGGTGTGAAGGGCTTCTTGAGCGCTGAACTCAATGCCGGTCAGATGGTGCAGGACGTGAAACTTGCTGTAAACGGTGCAGCTCCCGTAGAGCACTACGGTCGTCAGGGCGGTATGATGTTCTCACCGGACGAGGTGCTGGTTGCACTCAAAGAAAAACTGATTAATAAAAAGTAAGAATATGGCAGAAGTAGTAGAAATCAAACAGGAGAACCTGGTGTATGCCAAGCCTAAGTTGATCACGGAGAACGTGATGCACTACTGCCCGGGTTGCAGTCACGGTACGATTCATAAATTGGTTGCCGAGGTGATCGATGAGATGGGCATGGAAGGAAAAACGATTGCTGTTTCGCCTGTCGGTTGTTCGGTTTTCGCGTATAATTATATCGATGTGGATTGGATTCAGGCGGCTCACGGCCGTGCTTGTGCCGTAGCTACTGCGGCAAAGCGCCTGCATCCGGACAGTTTGGTCTTCACCTATCAGGGTGACGGCGATATGTCGGCTATCGGTACGGGTGAGACGATTCATGCGGCTGCTCGAGGCGAGAACATCGTAGCGATTTATATTAACAATGCGATTTACGGTATGACCGGCGGTCAGATGGCTCCGACTACCCTGCTGGGTATGAAGACCGCGACGACTCCTTACGGCCGTGATCCCCGGTTGAACGGTTATCCTTATAAGATCGCCGAGATGATGGCTCATCTGGACGGTGTGACCTATATTACGCGTCAGAGCGTATATAATCCGGCTCATGTCCGCCAGACCAAGAAAGCGATTCGCAAGGCATTCGAGAATGCAATGGCCGGTAACGGCTTCTCGCTCGTGGAGGTCGTTTCGACCTGCAACAGCGGTTGGAAGATGTCGCCGGTAGCTGCTAACAAGTGGCTCGAAGAGAACATGCTGCCCTTCTATCAGTTGGGTGATATCAAGGACTTAACCAAGAAGTAAGAGGACAAGAATATGAAAGAGACTTTAATTATTGCAGGCTTCGGTGGACAGGGTGTCCTCTCGATGGGTAAGATTCTGGCTTACTCGGGCGTTATGCAGGATTACGAGGTTACCTGGATGCCCTCTTACGGCCCTGAGATGCGTGGCGGTACGGCTAACGTTACGGTGATTCTTTCGGACAAACGTATCTCGTCGCCGATCGCTCACGAATTCGATACGGCTATCGTACTGAACCAACAGTCGATGGATAAGTTTGAGTCGATGGTTCGTCCGGGCGGTACGCTGATCTACGATACCAACGGTATCACGCGTCATCCGAGTCGTACGGATATCAGCATCTATACGATCGATGCTACGGCCGAGTCGGCCCGTTTGGGACAATCCAAATTGTTCAATACGATGATCTTGGGTGGTTATCTGAAGGTATGCCCCGTCGTTAAGATGGAGAACGTAATGGTGGGTCTGAAAAAATCCCTGCCGGAACGTGCTTGGAAGATGCTGCCTGAAAACGAGAAGGCTATCAATCACGGTGCGGAAATCATCCGTAAGGTGCGTTAGTCGTTCGATATTCTATCGGAGCGTCCGGCTTTCACAAGCCGGACGCTCTTTTTTTATCGCTTGCGGCACTATGTTTGCGCTGGGTTATAAAACATTAAACAAGCAATACTATGGAAACTGTAAAACAACTGAATAAACAGGAGTTCACGACCAAGGTCGCCGATATCGAAAAATCGAAGGGCGAATGGAAATTCCTGGGTGAGCGTCCCGCCGTGATCGATTTTTTCGCGACCTGGTGCGGTCCTTGCAAGGCATTGGCCCCTGTGCTCGACGAGCTGGCGGCCGATTACCAATATAAGGACCGGATCGATTTTTATAAGGTCGATATCGACCGGGAACAGGAACTCGCTGCGGTGTTCGGCGTACGGTCGGTGCCTACCCTGCTGTTCATCCCGCTGAGCGGGATGCCGCAGATGATGACCGGCGGTCGCCCGAAGAGCGACCTGAAGCGAATTATCGACGAGGTTCTGATGGGTAAGTAGTGATAAATCGGGTGATCGCATCTTCGGGGTTTCGACATCCGGATTTTTCGGGTTCGACGACCGATGTACGGCTTGATTTCCTATGCGGACGTGCCCCGTGTAATCATAGGCTGCAAACGGTACGACCGTCGGATTCGAAAATCCGAAAAGAAACTTCGAGAGATATGATTACCATAAATTAAACAAGCGATGAAAGAGTTCATAAAACACAATCCGGCTACGCTCGATAATGTAGAAACGATGGCCAATGCGATGATCGAATCGATGCGTTTCGTCGATAATACGTTGGATTATCCCGAAGCGGAGAAGGCTCGGCCGAACGACGGCGTGGAACCCGAGTGGTTCTATGACGCCTACTACGGCGCCATTCCCACCTCGGAACTGACGGCTATCATTCAATACACCCAACAGCGGATGCTCTTCGAAAACATTGGCGAAACATTTCTCGGGATCGCTTTCGTCGAAATGAAGCATTTCGACCGTTTGGGTGATTTTATCCGTCAATTGGGCGGGCGCGTGAATACTCCGAAGTATTCGAGTTCGGCGGTTACGGTCGAATATGAATCGGCTGCCGAAGCCATTCGGGTCAATATCCAGGCTGAAAAAGATACGATTGCCGCCTATCAGCAGTTGATCGAGCGTATCCGGAAAAACAATTCCGAAAAGCTGACACAGTCGGCCACAGTAGCTATCCAGCTTCTCAATAAGATTGTTTCCGACGAGCGGGTGCATGTCCGTATTCTTTCGGAGCTGGCGCAATCGGTCGCGGCGGAAGAGGGAAAAGAGGCATAATCCGCTTCCCGATCGAGCCGGTGTTTTTGGAGTGTTTTGTATCGCTCGAAATCCGGCCCGGAGGGAGCCTGTCCTCGAACAGTCGGAAAAAGAGATCGAATCCCCTTGCTGTGAATCGTTCAAAATTTAACCCTTCGAAAACACAAAAAACAAACATTGGGAACGGAACATTGCGATATTTCTCTCTTTCGAGATAGAAATCATCTTGAAATTGTACGTATTTTACAAATTCTTCTTTATGTAATATTCTGCGAAGGAGACTACAAAACAAAATAGTAGAGCCGTGTAAATGCTACCCGACCTTCACTGATTTTAACACCGTGTTATTCAATAAAAAAACATTCTTCCTGTCGAAGCCCCACTCATAAATGTATTCGATACCTTCAATTAGGATAACGAATACGACACGCTCTCCCTTAGTCCATGCTATATGAACAAATCCGGATATGGATTCTCCGGGATATATCGTGGTTTTCTTCAAATAATCCTGCTCTATGACCTGTCTTGACTCCTGCAAAGCCTGACAGAAATCGGCGAACCGCTGTTGAGAAGCCAAGCGGGCCAAATAGGCATCGGCGGCATTATAAGTTGTGGTCGTAGCCGTATAAGAGAAATGGCCGCCGTAATTGTTGTAACCACCGTAGCTGCCGTAACCGGTCGTTGTGGAGGTCGAATAGCCTGCACCGGCAGAAGCCAATCCCTCGCTGACACCTTTCAAAACAACAGACCAAGTCTGCGAACGATTCACTTTCTTCAGATAGCTGTTGTAAGACCATACTTGCAAATCGGTGGCGACATCGTGTTTGTCTACGGAATAGGCTATTATATCGGTCTCCGGATTGAACTCGATCGGTGTCAGTGAATTATTGGAGATAACCACATTGACCCGGTGCCACTTACCGTAATCCCGGACAATGGCATCCGTCAGCGCGATTGTCAATCCGTTTTTGAAATAGACTTCCCAGGGCACACCGTCCCGGTAATCGACCAATCGTTCCGTTATGTCCGGTGATTCCCATATCGTCATATCGTCCGCAATACGGACCTTGAATGAGTGCCCTTCGCCGTCCGCCAGCAAATAATAATCGTGAATCGGCTTTCCTGCCTGATATTCCATCTTTAGGTAAGAGCCGTCTTCGCCGTATGTTTCGTATGTTCCGGACAACTCGCCTCTGGCATATGATGCACGCGTTTTTAACGTTCCATTCTCGTCGTACTGCAGATATTCCCCCTCCAATAGTCCGCCCGAATAATATGATTTTTCCGATATGCGACCATTCTTGAAGTAGGAAACGATCTTTCCGTCAAACACTGTCCGGCGGTCATCGAGCGTATCGATTGTCTGAAAATGCCCTTCTGTCCGTAATTCTCCCGAAATATAAAAATCCCTGAACATTTTGGATCCCGCCGAATCCGCAGGATAAAGCGCTATCCGATAATATTCGGCAAAAGCCGGACTCGGCACGACTGATCCTGAACGGTTGTAGTAGAGTGTATCTATTCGCTCCTGCGCTAAGACATCATTGCTTGCCGTAAGCAATATCAGTAATAAAATTTGTTTCATAGGAAATTTTCTTTTGAGTTGAATAATGAATGGTGTTGTTTGACAGGTATATAAAAAACGCAGGCTAAACTTTTTATTTGCTTTCTGAGGTCTTCGCAATACCTTGTAACCAAATAATGAGTAAAGCCCACGTTGGACGTGAGCGTTTACACTTTACTCTTGGTTACTTTTGAAAGTTGCGAAGTTTCAGAAAGCAAGAAATAAAGCTAACGCTTTTTATATGTATCGTCATCCCCGTATCCTATCGGACGGTATGACGTATTGTACTGAAGAATAGAATGATGTTATTTTCTCATAGGCAAAATGGTTTTATGTTCCGATTACAAATATAGTAAACCGATTGAGCATTATGCGATTTTTACGGCTTATTTTTATTTATCGTTTCGGTTTATTCATTGCTTTGTTGCCGGGCGTTCGACCGGGCTTCGATGCTTCCTGTCTAAAAATCCTCTTCGGATTTCCTCGTTATTCCGATTGCAGATGGCGTTTTATCGACAGACGTAGGAGTTTGCATCGCGGAATCCGAGCAGCAGCTCTTGCACTGCCATGCGTTTCTTGCCGGATAATTGCAGCGAGAGGACGTCGATCCAACCGTCCGCACATCGGATCCGCAGGTATTTGCGGTTGTCGGTATCGATCGTGCCGCATGGAGCTTCCGGACCACCGGTTTCGAAGCGCGCTTCGAAAATCTTGGCCGAATTCGCCTCCTGTTCCTCTCGCAGCAGCCGGGTCCAGGCTGCCGGATAGGGCGACAGCCCGCGAATGAAGTCGATGATGCGTTTTCCGGATTGAGTCCAGTCGATCAGGCAGTCGTTTTTGAAGATTTTGGGCGCCGGCCGCAGCGATGCGTCTTCGTCGGGCTGTACGACAGGGGTGATCTCCCCGGCAGCGATCCGTTCGACGGTCTGCACGACCAGATCGGCTCCGACGGTCATTAGCCTGTCATAAAGAGTGCCCACGTTATCTTCCGGCTGAATCGGCATTTCCACTTGGCCTAAAATCGCTCCCTTGTCGATTTCGTGATTCAATAGGAAAGTGGTGACACCCGTTTTGGATTCTCCGTTGATGATCGCCCAGTTGATCGGTGCCGCACCCCTGTATTGCGGCAGCAGCGACGCATGCAGGTTGAAGGTGCCGAGTCGGGGCATCGCCCAGACGACCTCCGGCAGCATCCGGAAGGCAATTACGATTCCCAGGTCGGGCCGAAGCTCCTCCATCGTACTTACGAAGGCCGGATCGCGCAACTTCTCCGGTTGCAGGATCGGCAATCCGAACTCTCGGGCCGCGATTTTCACGTCGCTTTCGTGCAGTTTCTGTCCGCGTCCCGCCGGTTTGTCGGGGGTTGTGACGACCCCGACGACGTTGTAGCCGCTGCGCACCAGTGCACGCAGCGACGGCACGGCGAATTCGGGCGTACCCATGAAGACGATTCGCAAATCCTTGGCGTTCATTTTCGTTGAAATATTGCTGTCCGGAAATTCGCTTCCGGCTGTCCGGCGGTTCCATTCGCGGTTCTGCCATCCGTTCCGTTCATGCCTTGCGGACAAGAATTTCGGGCGCGGCAAAACCGAGAAAATCCCTTCGGACGATTCCCCGGTAATGTCTGTGTATTTTAATGCTTGCAGAGGTTCAGTTTGTGGTGCATGCGCTCCTGTTTGGTTTCGAGGTAGCGTTCGTTGTACTTGTTGGGGGCTATGACGATCGGTACGATTTCGTCGATCTTCAGTCCGTAACCCTCCAACCCTACTCTCTTGAGCGGATTGTTGGTCATCAGACGCATGTGTTTGATTCCCATTTCGCGGATGATGCTGGCGCCCACGCCGTAGTCGCGCTCATCGACGCCGAAGCCCAGGCGCACGTTGGCATCCACCGTGTCCAGCCCTTCGTCCTGGAGTTTGTAGGCTGCGATCTTGTTGAAGAGTCCGATGCCGCGTCCTTCCTGGCTGAGATAAACGATGGCGCCTTTGCCCTCCTTCTCGATCATGCGCATCGCTTCGTGGAGCTGCGCGCCGCAGTCGCAGCGGCACGATCCCAAAATGTCGCCCGTGGCGCACGAGGAGTGCACGCGGAGCAGTACCGGCTCGTCTTCGGTCCATTCGCCCTTGGTCAGCACCATGTGTTCCAGCCCGTTGCTCTTCTGACGGAACACGGTGATTTTGAACATGCCGTATTCGGTCGGCATCTCGGCCGTTTCACCGCGTTCTACGATCGATTCGTTGCGCAGGCGGTAGGCGATCAGGTCGGCGATCGAAATGATCTTCAGGCCGTATTTCTCCGCCACTTCGAGCAGTTGCGGCAGGCGGGCCATCGAACCGTCTTCGTTCATGATCTCGATCAGTGCTCCGGCGGGTTGCAGTCCGGCCAGTCGAGCCAGGTCCACGGCGGCTTCGGTATGTCCCGGACGGCGCAGAACGCCTTTCTGACGGGCTCGGAGCGGGTTGATGTGCCCCGGACGCCCCAGGTCGGAGGGTTTGGTCTTCGGGTCGGCCAGTGCCCGCAGGGTCGCCGCGCGGTCGTGGATCGAAACGCCCGTAGTGCAGCCTTCGCCCAACAGATCGACCGTCACGGTGAACGGCGTGCCGAGCAGCGAGGTGTTGTTCGGCTCCATCATGTTGAGTTCGAGCTGTGCGCAGCGCTCTTCGGAAAGCGGGGCACACAACACACCGCGACCGTTCTTGAGCATGAAATTGACGATTTCGGGCGTCACCTTCTCGGCTGCTATGATGAAGTCGCCTTCGTTTTCCCGGTCTTCGTCATCGACGACGATGACGATTTTTCCCTGGCGGAAATCCTCGATGGCTTCTTCTATCGTATTCAGTACTTTTTCGTTTTTCATGGTCTATTTTATTTTTTGTTTTTATGTGCGAAACGTGCGAATATCCCGGAGATCTTCTCCTTGATTTTCTTGAATTTTACGACGTACCAATCCACGTCGAGCAGCCCCGAGTCGTTCGTGGCCTTGTATGTGAGGTAGATGGCGACGGGCGCCAGTACGAAGGCCGAGAGCCACGTGCCGTAGAATGCCTCCCATGTACCCTCTTTGGCCATCTTTTCGCCCGAACTGCTGATAATGTAGTAGATGACGAAGAAGATGACCGAGATTACGATCGGCATACCCAGACCGCCTCTGCGGACGATAGCGCCCAGTGGTGCTCCGATCAGGAAGAAGATGATGATCGTCACCGGAAGCGCCAATTTCTTGTGCCATTCGACCTTGCTGCGGTAGAGCTGGTTGAGCGCATTTTTGGCCTGCGATTCGTCGAACGAGAACATAGACCGGGAGTTGCGTGCGGCCGAAACGGCCTGGCTCCAGATTCGGTCCTTGGAGCGCAGGTCGAGAGTCGCCAGGGAGTCGAGGGCATCCATCGGCCTGAAATCCCGTTTTTCTACGACCACCGAATCGTTTCGGTCGGTTATGACGGTCGTATCCCGCACGAAGATACGCTCCTTGAGCAACGGGTCATAGGATCGGGTCGTCGCCGAATTGACCTGCTGTGTCAGCGTGTCGATTTCGTATTGCAGCTCGGAGATGTTTTTGGTCTGGGCGTTGTTGAACAGATCGGCATCCGTGCGCTGCATTTCGAATCCCGAAATGGAAATATTGGCTTTCTGAAGCTCGAATTTATTGCGTTGCAGGGAACTTTTGTTGTACCACTGACTCGAATTTCGGGTCTGTTCGTAGCGTTCGCCGTTGAAGAGCGTGATCTCCAGAAAGCGCTTGTCGTCCGAGAGCCGGATATAGCCCGAATCGGCGACGGTCGTGGTCATATTGCCCGATGCGTTGCGGTTGTCGTAAATCAGTACGTCGGTCAGCAGCCCTGTTTCCTGATTCTGGTGTCCGACGCGGATGCTCATGCCGTCGATGCCGTTGAAGAAGAGCCCGTCCTGAAACTCGAGGGTCTGGTTCATCTGGCGAATGTCGTATATCGTACGGAAAAATTTTTTGTTGGCGTATGGCACTAAGTTGTTGGCGATGAAGAAGCTGCCGACAGCCAATATACTTACGACCACGAGCAGCGGCCTCATGATCTTAGGCAGCGACATCCCCGCCGACTTCATAGCGAGCAGCTCGTAGTTTTCGCCCAGATTACCCATGGTCATAATGGCCGCCAGCAGCGTGGCGAGCGGCAGAGCCATCGGGATCATGTTGATCGTGGCGTAGCAGAGCAGTTCGATGATCGTACCGGGATCGAGTCCTTTGCCGACCAGCTCGTCGATGTAGCGCCACAGTACATTCATCATCAGCACGAACATAATGATGAAGAACGTCAGCACCATGGGTCCCAGATAGGACTTGAGAACGAGTTTATAGATGGTTTTCATCGGCGCGGCGGCGTTTTTTGACGAGCAAAGTTAGCAGTTTTACTAAAATAAGCGTAACGGTCAGGGTAAATATTATGGCCGCACCAGGCGAAACTTCGAAATTGTAGCTCAGGGCGAGTCCCGCGAGGTTCCCCGCGACGGCGACGGCTGCGGCGGCCGGTGCGAGCGTGCGGAAGGATTTGGTGAACGTATTGACGATCGTTACGGGAATAGTCAGCAGCGAGATCAGCAGCACGATGCCCATGATGCGGATCGAGAGTACGATCGTGACGGCGATGAGTGCCGACATGGTATAGGAGATCAGCCGGGTCGGGATTCCCTGGCTGCGGGCGAAGTCGCGGTCGAAGGCGACGTACATGACCGGACGCAGCCAGAGGAGCGTGCCGACAGTTACCACGAGCGTCAGAACGGCGAGCGCCTGGACATCGGTGCGGGTGACCGTTACGATGCTGCCGAACAGGAAATTCGAGAGGTCGCCCGATGTGTAGCCCGGGCGCAGGCTCATGAACAGTACGCCGATAGCCATACCTACCGACCAGATGATGCCGATGGCCGAATCCTCCCGGATACGGCCCCGGTCGTTGGCCCATTCGATCCCCAGTGCCGAGAGGACGGCGAAGACCATCGCGCCCAGAATCGGATTGATTCCGAGGTAGAAAGCGATGCCCAGTCCGCCGAACGAGGAGTGCGTGATGCCGCCGCTGAGGAAGACCAGCCGCCGGCAGACGACGTAAGTGCCGATGATTCCGCACGTAATGCCCGACAGGATGCACGCCCAAAAAGCGTGATTGAGGTAGCTGTATCGGACAAGGTCGTTGAAAAACTCCATGGTGCGCTAATCATTAGTTTGCAAATTTACGGATTTTTTACAAAAAAATAGAACCGGGAGCCGTTTTATATCGCAGCATCCGTATTTTGTTCCGTCCGATTTGCGGGGCCCGTGCTTTGTTGCCGCAGAGAGCGGTATCGGTCGGAAGACAGGCTGTGCATACACCGGAATTCGTATGCTTTTTGGTGAAAGACATTAAAAAATCGAATATTCGGTGCGTCATATCATTTTTTTCGTATATTTGAATACGAATGCTTGTTCATAGGTTCTTCGGCATTCGCAAAACCAATCTTTAATCTCTTAAATTTTTACATTTATGCGTACATCTTTATTTCTCGGTTTGACCGGATTGGCATTGCTGGCAGCGTGCGGACTGTCGGGGTGCAGTGATGACGGTGTCGAAAACAAAGACCCACAACTTCCCCCCCCCCACAGTTGATGTCAGCGTAGATGAAGTAAATCGTACAACGGCTTCATTTACAATCAATACGAACAATGCCTCCGACTATGTCTATGCCTTATTGCCGGCTGCAGAAACGATCGCTGATGCGGAGGCGCTCTTCGAAAGAGGACCTGTCCATTATTTCGAAGGAGAGAAAACAGTAAAGGTCGATCTGAACGATCTTGCCGGCGACACGGAATACAATCTTTATGTTGCGGTACGCAACATCAATCCTTTAGTTTACAGCGATCTCGCTTCCGAGGTGATCGACACGCATGTTCCCTATACCGAGATGATTACGCTCGAAAGTGTCGGACTTACCTCTTTCTCCTACCATATCATGAAGCCCGAAGGGGTGACCAAGTACAAGCACGTCTGTCTTTCGAAGTCCGACTACGATTACATCGTAAGTTTAATCGGAGGAAGCCTGCATTCGTATGTAAGTGCTTTCGGTGCGGAAGCGACCGAGGATCAAACCTATAATTTCGATACCACTTTCTTCGATATCGTCGATTTTCGTCAGGATATCTATTCCGACATGGAGTTTATCATCATTGCCGGTGAAGTGGACGAGAATGGCCAGGTCGCAGAGTCGGCTGTGAAGTCGCTCCTCTTCAAAACCAAGAAGGCCGGTGTCGCGCCTTACGACTTCGAGGTTTCCGTGGGTAACATCGGTTCGATGACGGCCGATATTGCCATCGAGCCGGAGGAGGGAATCGAGCGTTTCCGCTATTTGGTTGCTTCTCGGGCAGATTTCGATTATACCGCTTTCGAGGGAGAGGCTTCCGTGCGTCGCATGATCATCGGCCACTGGGACGATCTTACGAACGAGAGTACGAAGGCTATCACCGTCAATGCGACGGGACTCAAACCCAATACCGAATATCAGGTGGGTATCGTGGGCTTCGACAAGGAGTTGCGCGAAAAGGTTCTGCTTTACGACTTCACGACGGGAGAGCCTACAGGCCCCAAACCGACTTTGGCCGTCGAAACACAGACTGTCGAAACTCCGTGGAACAAGGCCGCTTTCAAGGTCAATGCGACTTATGCGGTAGCGATGACGGCCGGTGTTTTCCCGAAGGGCTCCATCGACGAAGTGCTCGGCCGCCCCGGTAATGAGAATCTTACGGCCGGCGATGTCATTTACAACAACGGTACGCAGCTTACCGAACAGGAGGTGGCTGCGGCTATGAGCGAAGAGGGACTTGTCATCGAGAGTGGAGAGCTGCTGCCCAATACCGAGTACGAGTTCGGCGTTTATGCGGCCAACGCAGAAGGTGTGGGCGTTTCCGAAATAGTGGAGTTCACCACCCTTTTACCGCCGCAGCAAGGCGGGGAGCTGCGTGCGAAGCTGCCCGGCAAATACACTGCGACGACCAAAGACAGCAACGGTGATCCGGTCACTTTCTCCGTTACCATCGCTACGGGTGTGAACGAAGCTACCGAGAAAGCCTATTCCGATCTGAACCGTCTGGTCGTTCTGGGCTTCGCGCCGTGCGGAGTGGATTATGCCAGCCCCGAAGAGCTGCTCGCCAACGGCTGGGCAGCGACCGAAGAGGAGGCCAATGCGAATTACGGGCCGAAGTGGTTCATCGAGTTCACCAGCGACGAAACGATTTCGACGAGTCTGCCTGTGAACAACGAACTGGATTACACGATGTTGAATTTCGATGGTAAGCAATACTATTTCCACGCTTTCGCCAAACGTCCGACTAGCGACCGCTATACGGATGCGGTACGCAGCTTCCCTGTCGAGGTGTCGGATGATCTGACAGTGACGATCAAGAAGTTGGTCGAAGAAACCGATTACGGTACCTTTACCTACTATCCCGGTGTGTTGTCGGGTACGAGTCAGTGGTGGGGCGACATGGTGTTCGCAGCGTCGGAAGAGATCGTGCTGAAGCGCGATGCCGATCAGGGGCCCGAGCCTGCTGCCGTGAAGAGCGTGCGACATCTCTCCATGCCCGAGCGCGTGACCGTAAACCTCGGAGCGTCACCTGCAGTGGACAACCGTCGAGCTGTGGCTGAACGATTGATGCGTTAATCCTAAAAAACTTGTGTTATGAAGAATTTATTCGGATGGATGCTGGTCGTACTGCTGGTGCTGACGGCCGGCGTGTCGTGCAGCGACGATGAAGAGCTTCTTGCGGGCAATGGAATCGCCGATGCAGCCTGGAGTGCCGAAAACCAGGTCGAGATCGAAGGCGGGGTGCTTAATTACACGTTTGCCGCCGCAAGCGATTGGACTGCCCGGAGTTCGGCTGACTGGTGCGAAGTGCAAACCGGTTCGGGTATGGCGGGCGAATCGTTGCTGCGTCTGAAAGTTGCCAAAAATACCCGGGCCGAAGCTCGTTCCGCGACGATTACCGTCAGTGTGTGGGGATATGCTTCGCCGGTTTCGTTCGTGGTGAAGCAGGGCAAAGGATTAATTGAGCAGGGGGACGGAAAATACCGCAGCGTGAACGAATGGGTTGCCGAGTACATGAAGAGCCGTTATCTCTGGAATCGTGCCATCGAGAATGTTTCGCTCGATTACAGTCTTTGTTATGACTTCTTTTTCTTCTCGATTCTCGACGGTGTAGCCGCTCAGGACGAGGTGAACCGCGAAGACGGTCATTGGCAGGGGCAGAAACGTATGTATTACTATTCGCGTTTGGAAAGCGATGCGCCTCTGTCGCGTACTCCCGGCGAGGCGTATGTCGGTTCGGGTATCTATCTGTTGGATGCGACCCGACTCGGGGACGATTATATCGGAATTGTGGTCATGGTCGTCATCCCCGGAACGCCGGCTGCGGAAGCCGGTCTCGTGCGCGGCGACTTCATCACGGCGGTCAATGGCGAGGAGGTGACCGAAAGCAACTATCAGAGTTTGGGCCGGGCCGTGTACGACGGTGCGGTCGATGTTACGGTGAACAGTGTCACGTGGACCGACAACGGGACTACTCCTGTGCTTACCCCGAAAGGGAATGTGCAACTCGGAAGTGCGACCTTCACCAGTCCGGCTATCTATATGGATAAAGTGGTCGAAATCGAAGAGTCGGACAAGAAGGCCGGTTATCTGCTCTATATGGGCTTCGATGTCGATTACGATGAGGAGTTGATAGCCGCTTTCGACCGTTTCCGTGCACAGAATGTCACCGACCTGATCCTCGATCTGCGTTACAACAACGGTGGCGATGTGCTTTCGAGTACTGTGCTCGGTACGCTTATCGCAGGTGAGGCGTACAAGGGACAGCTCTATGCTCATATGACGTTCAACGAGGACCGCACGGAGGCCGGAGAGAGTGGCGACTACAAGATCGGCGTCAAGGAGACGTTCGAAAGCGTGTACGAACCGATCGAAAGAGCCTTGCAACATGCTTTGGGCTTGAAGAAAATCTATGTCCTGGTGAGCGAAACGACTGCTTCGGCGAGCGAAATGGTCATCAACGGTCTGCGCGGCCTTGATATTGAGGTCAATCTTATCGGGATGCCCACTAACGGTAAGAACGTAGGTATGGAAGGTGTGGTCCGCTCGTTTCACAATTACGATTTCCTGCTTTTCCCCGTTTCGTTCTATATTGAAAATGCCAAGGGCTTCCGGGATTACTCGGATGGCTTCACACCCGATGTCCAAATCGATGATTCGGCGATTTATCCGGGTGAATTCGGTACGATGATGGATCAGCTCGGATACCTTGCCCTGCAGTGGATCAAGACCGATAACAAACCGCAGTTGCCGTCCGCCATGCACACGCGCGGCAGTTGCCGGTCGATGAGATCTTTCGGCGATCTGTGGGAAAACCGGCCCGTACAGCCTGTGGGCGGAGCCGTGATGCAACCCGTGAGAGAGGAATAGACCGCTCTGTTTTACGTATGCCGCAGGGGTGCCCGTTGCAGGGCGCCCCTGCTCTTTTATCCGGACGTGTGTGTGATTTTTGCCGATAAAATGGTCGGATTCGCATAGTTTTTCGTACTTTCGCTCAAATTTACAGCAGAAATATGCAGCGACGCAGAGTCAATTTTCACACCTTGGGCTGCAAGCTCAACTTTTCGGAGAGCTCTACCCTCGCCCGTGAATTCGAAGCGGGCGGCTTCATCCGGGTCGGGGTTTCGGAAGCGGCGGATATTTCGGTCATCAACAGTTGCTCGGTGACCGAACATGCCGACAAGAAATGCCGCAACCTGATCCGTAAAATCCATCGGCGCAATCCGGCGGCGATCATTGTCGTCACCGGTTGCTACGCCCAGCTCAAACCGCAGGAAATCGCCTCGATCGAAGGGGTCGATCTGGTGCTGAGCAACAACGACAAGGGCGAACTTTTCAGGCGTGTAGCGGCTCTTGCGGGCAAGGGGCCCGCACAGTTCACCAGTTGCGACGCGGAGGAGCTGACCAATTTCTTCGCCGCCTTTTCGAGCGGCGACCGTACCCGCGCGTTCCTGAAAGTGCAGGACGGCTGCGACTATAAGTGCGCCTACTGTACGATCCACTATGCGCGGGGTGCCAGCCGCAATATGCCGATCGCCGACCTGGTGAAGGAAGCCGAACAAATCGCCGCTGCGGGACAGCGGGAGATCGTCATCACGGGGATCAATACGGGCGATTTCGGACGCACGACGGGTGAGCGGTTCATCGATCTGCTGCGGGCCCTGAACGAAGTCGAAGGCATCGAACGCTACCGTATATCTTCGATAGAGCCGAATCTTTTAACGGATGAGATAATAGCGTTTTGCGCTTCGTCACCTAAATTCCAGCATCACTTTCATATCCCGCTTCAGAGCGGTTCGGACAGCGTGCTTGCACGGATGCGCCGCCGCTATACGACCGAAAAATTCGCCGAGCGGATCGAGGCCGTGCGGCGCCTGATGCCGGACGCCTTTATCGGGATCGACGTGATCGTCGGTTTTCCCGGTGAGACGGAGTCCGATTTCCGTACGACCTACGAGTTCCTGGAGCGCCTTGCACCGGCCTATTTGCATATTTTCCCCTTCTCGGAGCGTCCCGGCACGCCGGCCGTCGATTTTCCGGACAAAGTGCAGCCTTCGGTGGCTACACGGCGCGTGGAGGAGCTGGAAGAGCTTTGCCGCCGACTGCACGGCGAATTCTGCGCCCGGGCCGAAGGTACGACGGACGAGGTGTTGTTCGAGAGCACGATGCGGGGCGGGATGATGTTCGGCTATACGGGCAACTACCGCCGGGTCAAGGCCCCCTACGACCGGAGTCGGATCAACACGATTTGCCGGGTGCGGCTGGGGCGTATGGACGATGCGAACGATCTCGAAGGCGAAATCGTGGATAATTAGCGATTTCTTCGTATATTTGTATCAGGCGAAGGTTCGGGTGAATTTCGTTTCAGCATTCCGGCCGGATGCGGCCTTGCCTCCGGGTCGCATTGTATTTTGCGAAAATGGCCTGTATTTCGGGCGGGAGGCGGCGGCTGGGCTTGCCGTACCGTCCGGTCGTTTTTGTAAGAACGAGTTGCGGTGTAGTCTGCCGAATTCGGTATTGGTTACGCCTTGAACTGTTTTTCGGAATACGGCTTGTAGCTCGGTAAGATTCAAACAAGTTTGCTTTTGCCCTTGCCTTGCATTATATTTGTTGCATCGCTCCGGATATGTTCGGGTGGGGGGACTGCCCTGCCGATACGGGCGGTTTGGGACGATTTTAACAGTTAAATGCGTATGACGGGAATTCGAAGAAGAATGTCCATTGCTTTCCTGAGTATCGTCGGGTTGTTGTTCGCCTCGGGGATGATCTCTTTTTTGGAGCTGAGTCATCTGAGTTATGATACCGAGGAGATTTTGAAAGCCAACCAGCGGAATATGGAGCTCGCCAAGGAGATGCTCGGTGCCGTGCATGACCAAAACGTGGCGATCGTCCATCTGGCGATCCTGCAAGATGCGAGTTACGACAGCCTGTGCCGTACGGGAATGCAGCGGTTGGAGCACGCAGTGGCTACGGCCCAGAAGGGGGCGTTGGACCGCTCGGCGCTCGACTCCCTGACGGGTGCGACTACCGAGTTGCTGGTGCTGACCAAGATGTTTCTCGCGACCGAATCCCCGAAGGCAGGGGACGAGTCGGGAGAGGTGTGGTACAACGAATATTATGAAAAACAGTACGAAAAGGTCGTCACGGCGGTTCGGGACTATATGACTTCGACGCAGAGTTCGCTGGCTCCGCGGGCCGAGCAGCTCAAGAAAAACGCTTACCGGGCCGTTACTCCCGTGCTGATATCGCTGGTGGTGATGATCGCTACAGTGTTGATGCTCTTTTACTTTACGATGCTCTACTGTGTCAATCCGATCGTGGCGATGAACAAGGGGCTCGGACAGTATCTGACCTTCAGGATACCCTTTGCCGTGAAAGCCGAGTGTAAGGACGAAATCCTGGAACTCAAGGAAAAAATCGAGGCACTCGTCGCCATGCTGAAACAAAATAAAGCGTAGAGAGTCATGCGGGTCAATGTGATATTGCGATACGTGGGAATGATTATGCTGTTGTTGGCATTCTTTATGTTCGTTTCGGCAGGGATCTCCTATGTCAACCACATGGATTCCGCGTTTTACCCGTTGCTGCTCTCGGCTCTGCTGACGGCGCTGTTGGGGGGCTTCCCGCTCATTTTCGTGGAAAAGCAGGATCGGATCACCAATAAGGAGGGGTTTTGCATCGTGGTCGGTTCATGGTTGCTCGCCTGCGTCGTCGGTATGTTTCCCTACCTGATCTGGGGCGGTGAGTTCAGCGTGATAAATGCTTGGTTCGAAACTGTTTCGGGCTTTACGACCACAGGATCTTCGATTTTGCAAAATGTCGAGGCGCTGCCCCGGGGATTGCAGTTCTGGCGGATGTCCTCGACCTGGGTCGGAGGTATGGGCGTGGTGATGTTCGCGCTGGTGATCCTGCCTGCACTGGGTACCAGCAAAATGATGCTTTCGAGTGTCGAGATGTCCACCCTGGCCCGGGACAATTATCGTTACAGGGCTCAGATGGTGGTTCAGATCTTGTTGTTCGTCTATGTCGGACTTACGATATTTTTCACTTTCATGCTGAAATTCGCCGGAATGAACTGGTTCGATGCCGTATGTCATTCGATGTCGGCCTGTGCGACCAGCGGGTTCGGAACCAAAAATACCAGTGTCGCCTTTTACGACAGTGCGATGATCGACATGGTACTCATCTTCGCGATGGGTATTTCAGGCATCCATTTCGGTTTGATCTATGCGACCGTTACCGGTAAGCGCAACAATATTTTCCGTAGCGAAGTCACTTTGTTTTATCTCGGAATGTTGATTCTGGGAAGCCTGCTGATCGCCCTGAGTTTATATATCGCCGATATTTATCCTACGTTCAGGTCATCGCTGCGTTTCGCGTCGTTCCAGTTTGTTTCCGTGACATCGACTTCCGGCTTCGCTACGGCCGATTCCAGCCTGTGGACTCCGTTCGCAATTATTTTGCTGATACTGGGCTCGTTGATCTGCGCTTGTGCGGGTTCCACCTCGGGTGGTATGAAGGCCAATCGAGCATTGATGGCTCTGAAGATGCTTTACATCCGGGTGAAGCAGCAGCAGCATCCGAATGCCGTCATCCGGCTCAAGATGGACGGTGTGATTCAGGAAGCGGGCGTGCTGCATACGGTGTCGCTTTTCATCGTGGCCTACCTGCTTCTCATTCTCATCGGAACGATTCTCTGTACGCTTTTCGGCGTAGATCTGATGACCAGTTTTTCGGGGTGCGTGGCTTCTATCGGCAATGTAGGTCCGGGATTTGGAGGGGTTAATTCGATGGCCAACTACGGTGATTTGCCGGCGATCGTGAAATTTATCTTCACGGCGCTTATGTTGTTGGGACGTCTGGAGATATTCGGATTGTTGCAATTCTTGTTAATTAGATGGTGGAAATGATGTGGCATAAGTTATTGATCGGTTTATTTTTGACCTTCTCGGTCGTTATCGTGCGAGGAGCTTCCGACCCGGCGGGGCCCGGTATTCCTGCCCTGCAGTCGAATTCGGAATACGTTGCGCTTCGGGATCAGGACAGTCGGTTGCAGGTCCGGATCGACGAGATGCAGACCCGGATTGCAGGACTGCGTGCGATGCTGCGGGAAAATCCGGCCGCACAGGAGACTTACGGCGCTCAGATTCTCTCGCTCGAAAGCGAAATGCTCTCTGCCCAGGGACTCCGTACGCAGGTCGCGGCCCGGATCAACGCCATCGAGCAGGCTTGGCTGACCGAACATCCCGATTATGTTCCGGCGGCCGAAACGGAAAAATCTCTTATCACGCAGACTCCCGAATCGCAGCAGAGTCGGAATCTCGTGTTCAACGGTTATTTCCGTGAGAATCTTCCGGCACGTGATTACGAGGCTCTGCTCCGGGCGCAGCGCATGGAGGCGGAGGTGGCCGGATGTGCCGGGCGCCTGCTGGAGAACTACCGGCAGCAGACTCTTTTGAAGCAGCAGTACGATACCGTTCGTACGGAGCAGGCGGCTGTCGATCTTTTCGGTCGTTACCGCACGGTAGCCAACCTGGGCCGGGTTTTGCGGGATTCGCTGACGGCCGTATGGGGATATGTGTATGATAACAAGAGCTATGCTTACGATTATATCCTGGATAAGTTGAATTGCAGGGACCAGCAGGCACGTCAGCAGAAGGCGTTGGACGATGTGCGGCGGCAGATGTCTGCGGCCCAGGCCGAAGGGCTTGTTGATGCGCTTCCCGATTATTATATCCAGAAATGCTATTTGACGGATTATGAGCGGGAAATTGCCCGGATGCTGGGATTGGGACTTGCATCCGATTCCTTGAAACAGGTGGCTGTACGGCTTCAGACGATAGATTTTCGTCTTCCGAAGCCGGAGATTACGGAGCGCTATTTCCTCGATTACGAACCGGTCCAATTTGTTGCGGGGCGCTATACGTATAAGAAACCGATTCCGGACTGTCCTGTCTATGAGCACGGAGTGATCTACCGAATCCTGCTCGGGGAGTATAAGTACAAACAGAATATCTCCATTTTCCGCAGCGCTTCTCCGCTCTATGTATTGAAGACCGACGCGGGGCGCTACCGTTATTTCGCGGGAGGTTTCGCGACCAAGGCCGAAGCCGTCGATGCACAGGAGTTGCTGCGGGCGAAAGGGTTCCGCCGTCCGGAACTGGTTGTGTGGTACGATGGGGAATATACCAATCTGACACGGACTCCCGAGGCGGAAATGGCCGCTTTCCGGGTGGAAATCTCCAGTGAGCAGAATCTGTCGGATACCGTGAAGCAGGCGATTGCGCAGGCCGCTCCCGGCTGCGACCTGTCCCGCGTGGGGGCGGATCTTTTCGTCGTCGGACAGTTCGACAACAAGGCTGTCGCGGATCAGGCGGCTGCCGCGATTCGCGCCGCCGATCCTCAATTATCGGTAAAAGTGACGGAAATTGCTAAATAATCGGATTTTTTGCGTATCTTCACCCGAAAGAAATAGGTCCGTATTCGGACGTATATCGGTGAATCGGGGGAAATTCGACCTGCGAGCCGGTTATTCCGATCTTTTTCAGCGATTTTAACACGGTGAATATGTTTTTTATCATTCTGTTGGTCTTTTTCGGGTTACTGTTTCTGGTGGCGGAACTTGTCCTGCTGCCAGGCGTATCGATCGGGGCGATTCTCGCGCTGGTCAGCTATGGAGGCGCCATTTATATCGCCTTCCGGGATTACGGTCCTTTGGCGGGCGGAATCGTCGTCGCCGTCGTTCTGATCCTTTCGTTCGCGGCGACCGTCGTTTCGCTGCGGTCCAAAACCTGGCGCCGTTTCTCCCTGAAACAGAAAGTCGATTCCTCTGTGATGCCCGAACCGGTGCAGCAGAGTGTCCGTGTCGGAGATACGGGAATGACCGTTTCGCGGCTGGCTCCGATGGGAAAGGTGGAGATCGGCGGTAAGATTTACGAAGCCAAGTCCATGGACAGTTATATAGATCCCCGCCGGGAGGTCGAAGTCGTCGGATTCGAAAATTTCAATATAATCGTACGCAAACACATTAAATAAATAAAAGATGGAAATCGGTATCATTGCACTAATCGTCTTCGTTTCGCTCTTTGCGATTTGGCTTATTTTTTACTTCATTCCTGTGGGCCTGTGGTTTTCGGCGCTGGTGTCGGGCGTGCGGATCAGCCTGTTGCAGTTGATCCTGATGCGCTGGCGCAAGGTGCCGCCTTCGACGATCGTATCGTCGATGATCGAGAGTACGAAGGCCGGTCTGGAACTCAATCCCAACGAGCTCGAGGCTCACTATCTGGCCGGAGGTAACGTGACCAATGTGGTGCATGCGCTGGTGTCGGCCCAGAAAGCCAATATTATGCTCGATTTCAAGATGGCTACGGCGATCGATCTGGCGGGCCGCGACGTATTCGAAGCGGTGCAGATGTCGGTTAATCCCAAAGTCATCAATACTCCGCCGGTAGCTGCGGTGGCCAAGGACGGTATTCAGTTGATCGCCAAGGCACGCGTTACGGTGCGGGCCAATATCAAGCAGTTGGTCGGCGGTGCCGGTGAGGAAACGGTTCTGGCACGTGTCGGCGAAGGTATCGTTTCGTCGATCGGCTCGGCACAGTCGCACAAGATCGTGCTGGAGAATCCCGATTCGATCTCCCGCGTGGTGCTGGAGAAGGGATTGGATGCGGGAACGGCGTTCGAAATTCTTTCGATCGACATCGCCGATATAGACGTAGGTAAGAACATCGGCGCACAGTTGCAGATGGACCAGGCCGAAGCGGACAAGAACATCGCCCAGGCCAAGGCCGAGGAGCGTCGTGCTATGGCCGTAGCTCTCGAACAGGAGAACAAGGCCAAGGCGCAGGATGCCCGCGCCAAGGTGATTCTGGCCGAAGCCGAAGTGCCGCTGGCTATGGCCGAAGCGTTCCGCAGCGGAAATCTGGGCGTGATGGATTACTATAAGATGAAGAACATCATGGCGGATACTACGATGCGCGAAACGATCGCCAAACCCGATAAGAAATAGGACGACGAATCGTTGTTCGCATGAAAAACCCCGTTGAAATCTCAACGGGGTTTCTTTTATCGATATGGGCGGGAATCTATCGGAGCGTATTGTAGAATGGAGCGTCCCGTTTCGGGGCCGAAGTATATCGAGCCAAGCCGTACAGCGTGCCGGTGGACTCTATTTTATTCGAATGGAACGGCAGGCCGGTCAGTGGGTTTCGATTTTTGCACTGGCAACGCTTCGGGGGAGCGTTTCTCCGTCGGGGGTTCCCTCCAGCCCGTCTTTCCATTTGACGGCGGCATGCGCACCGTCGCAATAGGGCTTGTTGCGGGAGTGTCCGCAGCGGCAGAGCACTACCCTGTTCCGAACTTCGAAGGTTCGGCCGTCTTCGCGTTGGATGCGGATCCCGCCGCGTACCCAGAGTCCTCCGCTGGCGCCGATCGCCGGGTCTTCGATCAATCCCAGGCTGGGTTCGAAGATGAATTCGTAGGGTTTTCCCGTGCGGTTGTCCCAGGCGGTCAGGCGGGCGCTCGGACACATCGAAGCTTCGCGGACGGCCAGCTTGCGGGACTGCGAATCGCCGGATGCGGCCGTCAGGTCCCAGACACCCCCGTAAGGATGGCAGAAACGGGCGAAAACACAGTATTTTTCGTTGTCGTTCAATGTCACCCGTTGTCCCTCGGTGATTTCTACTTCGTCCATAATCCGGTCCTCTCCGGAGGTGATCGCCGAATCCCATTCCTCCTTGAGGTGCGAGCCGTCGCAATAGGGTTTGCTGCGGGATAAACCGCAACGGCACAATGCCGTCGGTTCTTTTTCCGTCGAAAAATGCCGCCCTTCCTGAAAATACCAACTCTCGCCCTCGGAGTCGGGCATGATGAATTGCATGGCCAGCGGCGGGTTTCCGGTGACGAGGTACGGACCCTTTTCGGTGACGGTAATGGCTATTTGGTTCCCTTCGGAAGATGATTCGTGGGGCGATGCTGTCTTTTTTGCCATATCGGATGCGTATTTTTAAGTCGATTTGTTACGTTACCTTTGCAAGAATTGTTCCTAACGGAATTTCTGTTGTCGGAAGAATCGGAAATTAGCTGTTTTAGTAAAAATGTCGAGGTTAATTTTGCGAAAATAAGGCCATGTTCCGACAGGACCTGTTTGTTCTGTATGTGGTTTGTACTATCTTTGCCGAAGATGGGGTGCGGTTCGGCGATTTTTGCGTACAAGTCTGCACGATTACTCTCGCCTTTCCGTATCTTTGACATCATGGTCTTTAGATAGGATGCGCTTCGGAAAACCGGGACAGGTTCCCGTTTTCTCTCGGCTTTCCCTGTCTTTGGCTTCGTTTTGGATGCTTTGGCTTTGGTCAAACGCAAATAAAATTGCTTTTGCATTAGGCTTATTCGTATCTTTGACTTCGTCTTAGATACTTCGCCCCGGCAAAACGCGAATAAAATTTGCTTTTGCGCTCGGCTTATTCGTATCTTTGTAACGTTTAGCAAAATTGGATTTTGAACATGAAAAAACTTGTGTGCCGCTTTTTATGCCTGGGAATCGTCCTGGCCGTTTCGATGAATCTCGTCGGTTGCAGCGACGACGACGGACCGGTGGGAACCCTCTATTTCCCTCGTGATGTTTGTATGGTCGATAAGCCCGGGGGAACGGCTTCGGTAGAATTTACGGCTGTGAATATCGTGAAGCTGAACATTACCGATACGCCTGAAGGCTGGACGGTGACCGCCGATTTGCAGACGAGCCGGATGACCGTGACGGCCCCCGCAAGTGATGACTCCAATGCCGAAACGGGAGGAGTCCTGACGTTGGTCGGTTACGATACCGACGGAAAGGCCGTTTCCGCCGATTTGAGGGTCGGAATCGGGCGGACCGTCGATCTGACGGGGCAGACGGCTAACTGTTATATCGCCAACTATGCCAATGCCTACTATACTTTCGACGGTACCGTAAAGGGAAACGGCGAAAAGATTCCTACGGCTCGGGTAGAACTTATGTGGGGAAGCACGTCGCATATGATCGAGAACCTGACACTCGACGACGGTCGGGTTTCGTTCTTCGTCGCGGCGGATAAGAAAGGTGAGTTTATCGAAGGAAACGCATTGATCGCAGCTTTCGATGCCCAGGATAAGGTGGTTTGGAGTTGGCATGTGTGGGTTACGCAGTACGATCCTTCGGCGGAGTCGGTTACTTCGGCTGCCGGAGATGTTTTCATGACCCGTAATCTGGGTGCCGGAGCCGGCGGCAATGCCACGGAGGACGACATATATCTCTCCTACGGACTTTATTACCAGTGGGGACGTCCGACCCCGATGATCGGGCCGGCGTATTATAACTGTGCATTTGCGGAGGATCATAAGATGTATAATATCAACGGGCGTCTTACTTATCTTGACTATGTGGAATCCACCCCCGAAACGGGCACGATGGAGTATGCCATAGCCTATCCGATGAGTTTTATTCTGGGAGTCGAGGAGTCCGGTTACGATTGGCTCTATTCCGACCATGACAACGAGTTGTGGGGGGCGGTCAAGACCGTTTACGATCCCTGTCCTAAGGGATGGAAGGTTCCGGACAAGGATGTTTATGCCGATTTTATGATCGGCGACGATCATGACCAGGAGCAAACGGAGGCGTTGCGCGAGGCTTACGGCTGGAACCTGACCGACGGAACGATGACTTCATTTTTTCTCGGAGGCGGGCGTCGCCCTTATCTGACGGGGCTTATCCAGAATGTAAACAGCAATGCGGACGCGCAACCGTGGATCGGATGCTATTGGACCAGCGGTTTGGGAACCGACGAATTGAGCGCTTCGGGCCTCTATTTTTCGCTCGATACGGACGATGCTGCTTCGAGTGAATTTGTTCCGGCACGGAACTATCAACGAGCCAATGGTTTGCAGGTTCGTTGCGTAAGGGAATAATATCTTTTTTCCGAATCAATATACCTTATTTTCGCCGGAGTTTCCGCTCCGGCGATTTTTTGGTATAACAGTTGTTCCTCTTTTCGGAAGAATTTTTATTTGTCTGCAAACATGAGAGTACAAACCGGTAAAGGGACCATTCCATGGATGACCGTGTTGGCGATTTGGTCGGTATCAGCGGTCGTTTCGCTGCCGGGACTTGCCATCTCCCCCATCCTCGGCGACCTGAACAAGGTCTTTCCGCGCGCGACCGATCTGGAGATACAGATGCTCACTTCGTTGCCTTCGGTGCTGATTATTCCTTTTATGTTATTGGCAGGCCGTTTGTCTGTGACCGGGAATAAGTTCAAGCTGCTTGTGGTCGGACTTGCGGTTTTTTTCTTGAGCGGCTTCGCCTGTCTTTTCATTAACCAAATGTGGCTTCTGATTTTGGTCAGTTGTCTTACGGGTATCGGTGCCGGTATCATCATTCCTTTATCGACGGGATATATCGTGGACTATTTTACGGGGGATTATCGTGTCCGGCAGTTGGGCTACAGTTCGTCGATCAATAACCTTACGTTGGTGCTGGCCACTGTGTTGGCGAGCTACCTGGCCAATGTCGATTGGCATCTGCCCTTCCTGGTATATACGTTGCCGGCGATTCCGCTGATCCTTTCAATCTTCATCCGCCGAACTCCCGCCGCCCCGGAACCTGTCGGGAGCGATGAGCTGAAGCACAAGAAGATCGACTGGCCGAAGCTGGCTGCGGTCATGGGATTTTATTTTCTGGCGACTTTCCTGGCATTGGCTATCACCTTCTACATTTCATTCCTGGTGGATCCGCACGGCAACCAGAATTCCTTCTCGGGGCTTTTGGTGTCCTTGTTTTTCCTGGCTATCATGTTGCCCGGCTTTTTCCTTTCCCCAATCATCCGGCGGCTGCGCAGCAACGTCAATCTGATTTCGTTGGTTATGATCTGTGCGGGATTGCTCTTTATCGGACTCTTCAAGGCGCATTTCTGGCTGATTGCGGGATGCACTCTCGTAGGACTGGGATACGGCATTATTCAGCCGATCGTTTACGACAAAGCGGCTGCGGCGGCCCCACCGCAATTGGCGACATTGGCCCTTTCGGTCGTGATGTCGGTAAATTATCTGGCGATCGTTCTTTGTCCGTTCATTATCGACCTGTTGCGAAACATTCTGCACATGCAGGGAGAACGCTTCCCTTTCATCTTGAGTGCTGGTCTGGCTTTCGTTGCGGTCTTGCTGACCTGGCGGTACAGAAATAGCTATGCGTTCGGGTTGGATAAGTCTTATTACCGGCAATGAATAAAGAGGAGAGCCGCTTAAAAAGTGGCTCTCCTTCCTGTTGCCGACGTTTTTTCCTGGATCGTTGTTGCCGGGCGTTGCCGCTTTGCCGGAAACGTCCGGTCGTATTGTGCGCTGCGTCGGTCCGCGATCCTTCTTCGTGCCGGCTATTTCCCGGATGCGGGATTCTTTACGCAACGTACCGGCATGCCTGAGCGACAGTCTATGTCGATTATGTTTACCTGGTTGCTTTTCGAGAAGAGCAGGTATTGGTAGTTCAGATCCTCCGGAGTATAGACCGAACTTTCGGTACTCGTACAGAGCAGGTAACCTTTGGAGAAATCCCCGGACATCAACGATCCGATGTATTTCCCGCTCGGGTCGCGTGTCCCGGCATAGGTGAAGAAGGAGCTGCCGAGCTCACTGTTCATGGCGATAAGCGACTCCAGATCCGCCCGGGTCGGAAGGTGCCATCCTTCCGGACAAATGCCTTGCACGCCCTCGATATTGCGGAAGTTGTCCGCAGTAACAGGTTCCCCTACGGCCGTAGCCAGATCGTAGAGCAAACCTTGCCGTTGGATGTATTCCGTGTCGCTGGATGCGGTAAAGGAGGTCGTACACGGATACCAAATGCCGTTTTCTTCGGACGGGGATGAGGAAACGCGCTTGTCCTCGGGAATGTAGCGCAGGTTTTCCGCCATCCAGGTCGTACCGTTGCTGAGTTGCCGGATGCGATACTTGACGCCTGCGTACTCCAGCAGGTCGGAATCTTCCGGCAGGTCGTCTTCGACCGGAGCGATCGCTCCTCCGTCCTCCCAGCCTTTGACGGCGCCGCTGATGGAGGCGTGGATCTTATTCGTGTTGCTGATTACCGCCTCGATCGCATATTCCGCACCGGATTGCAGGTCGGTCGCCTGGAATGTTTTGATGTGCCGGTTACCGTCGGAAGTTTGGATTTCGAGTTCGAGTGCCGCCCGCTGCGGTACGAGAATGGCTTCATACCGTCCTGCGGTCACCGTTGGAAAGGGATAGATATCCGTTTCCGCCGAAGAAGCATCGACCTGGACGCTTTTTGTCGAAAGATCGACGGTAGCCGTGCAGCGGCTGCCCTTCAGGGTGACTTCCTGGATCGTATTGGCGGAGTTGTTCGTAATGTCGATCACGATTTTGGTGAGCAGGTGGGTGAATACCATATTCACGGCCGTTTGGCTCGGTACGACGTCCGTCGCCGTCGCTGCCAGCAGGTCCGAGGCTTCGTGATCGGCGGCGAGCTTCTGGTCGGCACGAACGGTGAAGCTCGCCGGAGCTCCTTCCGCCAGGTAGGGATAGTAAGCCGTGAGATTCGATTTTTCACTCGAATCGTCGTACCAGAACAGGTCGTCCGAAACGAAGACCGTACCGTCGAAACGCAGAGGCGTATTTTCACAGTAGTTGGCACCGGATTTGACGATCGTGAGTCCGATGCGGTCCCCGGTGTCGAAATTGAGCCCTGTAACACGGGAGATGCTCGGAGCGATTCGGATGCGGGATTGTACGGGGCCTTCGACAGAGTCGTTCTTGCTGCTGCATCCTGTCAGCAATGCGAGGCCGGATAGGATCAGGAAGAATTGTTTCATAGCGTTTTCGGGTTAATTGTTTTTTGTAAGAAGTACATACAAAAGTATAAAAAATAATATATTTCGTTCAATTTATGGAACGATAAAGTCTGTTTTTGCGGTGAATTGGGTGCTTGTGATGCAATAAGCTCGTTCTTTTGCCGGTCTTGTCCGCAAAGGGAATGTCCGGAGGTGTAATTGTACGAAACAGAGAAGCCCTTCCGTCGATGACGGAAGGGCTTCTCTGTTGTTTTTTGCGGTTACATCCGCAGCGAAATGCCTCCTACGCAGTTCATGTCCTCTTTGAGCGGACACCAGGAGAGATGGGTGAAGAGTCCGATTCGGAAGGAACCCATGCTTTTGACCGCCCACAGTTTTCCGGCGTTTATGAAGACGTTTTTCACGGCAAAACCTTTGGCTCCGCCTTCTCCTGCCGTTTTCCAGGGCGCGGCTCCTACGCCCGTTTTCAGGTCGATGGTTTTGACCGTAAAGGGATAGGCTACCTCGACGTATGAGGAGTAGCACCGCCGCCCCCGGGTATCGACATCCCGCGCTCCGAAAAGGATCGTGTACCAGGAGAGCGTGATGGGGACTTTGCGCGATACCTGCCATTCGATGCCGGCTTCGATGCGGTGCGGGGAGTCGGCGCCGAAATGGAAGTAGTTGCGGCTGATCTGCGGATTCCGGTCCGAGGCCGAACCTTCGTCGTAAAGGTCTTTGAGGTGGAAGGTGATGTTTTTGAGCCGGTAGCTGAGCATCAGGTCCGCCTCTTTGTATGAACTCGACGTGAAATCGACCGATCCCCAGGCCGCTATCGTAAAGTTTCCTATGCCGAGCGTCAGTCCCGGTTGCAGACTGGGGCCCGCTTCGTAAACACCGCGCCAGATATAACTGCTGACCAGATCCATCTCGACCTGAAGCGTTACGCCCGGTCTTTTTCCCTCGGGAAGTGCGGTTTCTTCCGCCTTTGCCCGAAGTGCGGACAACAGAAGACAGGGGATAAGGAGTAGGAACATCATGCGGTTGGGTCCCGCGTGGCGTGAGAGGTTTCTCATATCGGAAATAGGGTTAATCGGCTGCAAATGTAGCCTTTTTCGATGGACTGTGCAACTGTTTCGTCGGGCGTGTAACGGATTTGAAACGGTTGTTTGACGCTTTTGTAACGAGGGTGTAGCCCGGGTGAAACAGCGGCCCGGTACTTTTGCCGCTGTAAAATAATAAGTGGATGAATAGATTTTTATTGATTGGGTTATTGATGCTGAAGGGGATCTGCACGACGGTTGCAGCGCCCCTTCTGTCTGTTGTGACCGGTACGGTGCAGGACGCATCGACCGGCGAGGCGGTCATCGGCGCCGCCGTGATTTTGCAGAATACGACGTATGGGGCCGTCGCCGATGCCGACGGCCGCTTCGTTATTAATAATGTAAAGCCGGGCACTTATACGATCGAAGTGCAGATGCTCTCCTACCAGCGCGTAGTGATCGAGGGGTGTCAGATCAAGCCGGGCGAGAATACCCTGCCGCTGATTTCGCTGCAACCCTCGGCCGAAGAGATCGACGAGGTGGTCGTGACCACCGTGCGGCGGCTTTCGAGCGAGGCGGCCGTGATGCAGGCCGTCCGCAACTCCAAAATGGTCGTGAGCGGTGTGTCGAAGCAGATGATTGCCCGCACGCAGGACCGCGATGCGGGTGAAGTCGTGCGACGCATACCCGGTATCTCGATCATCGACGACAAATTCATCGTGGCGAGAGGTCTCTCGCAGCGTTATAATAATGTGTGGGTCAATGATGCGGCCATTCCGAGCTCGGAAGCCGATTCGCGGGCCTTCTCCTTCGATCTGATCCCTGCGGGGCAGATCGAGAACATCATGATCCTGAAGTCCCCCGTTCCGGAAATCCCTGCGGATTTCACGGGCGGGTTCGTCAAGATCAACACCAAAGATACGCCGGGAGAACTACCCTTCGCCCTCTCCTACTCGATCGGGTTCAACACGGCGACCTTCGGCCACGACTTTCTCTACAATCCGGGAAGCGGCAGCGACTGGTTCGGCTGCGACAACGGCAAGCGCGGCGTGCGGGGTGGTATTACGGGTGCTTTCGATAACGCCGATCCGGATTTCGTTACCGACATGACCCGTCACGGCTTCAACAACGACTGGTCGATCAAGACCCGCAAGCCGATTCCCGACCAGCGGTTCTCATTCTCCTACGGCCACAGCTTCCGCCTGGGCAACGGCGCCGATCTAGCGCTGAACGGAGCGCTCAATTACAGCTATGCCACCCGGACCTTCTCGAATATGGAAAACTCCCGTTACGGGGTTTATAACAAGGTGGAGGACAAACCCGAATACTACTACAAATATACCGACGACCAGTACCAGACCAACGTCAAAGTGGGCGTCTTGCTGAATCTGGCTTACCTGAACGGAAAGAATCGCTACTATTTCCGTAACATTTTCAACCAGATCGGACAGGACAAGCTCACGCTGCGCGAAGGCTGGCAGAATATGTCGTCGCTCTATATCCAGGAGAAAACGGAGTATTGCTACACCTCTCGCAGCACGTACAGCGGGCAGATAGCGGGTGTACATACTCTCGAACAGGGAACTCTGGACTGGGATGCCGGATATTCCTACGCCGACAAGAACCAGCCCGACCGCCGTATCGTCAACCGGCAGGAGAACGACATGGTGGGCGATGCGCACTACGGTCAAATGCAGATCGATCAGAACGAGATCCGGCGTGACTTCATGAAATTGCGCGAACACATCGCTTCGGCGGGCATCAACTACTCCTGCACCTTGCGCGAAGGTTCGTCGTTCGCCCCCGAACTGAAGGTCGGACTCTACGGCGAATACCGTACGCGGGATTATCGCACCCGGGCCTATTTCTATCGCTTCGACACGGACAACCTGCCTGCGGACTTCGCTTACGGCAATGTGATCGACGATATTTTGCAAGACGGTAATTATGGCGCCGACAAGCTCTATATCTACGACGACAGCGACAACCGCAACAGCTACAAGGGCGACAACATCCTGACGGCGGCTTATGCCGGCATCGACCTGCCCTTCGGCCGCTGGAACGTTTATGCCGGCGTCCGGTTCGAATACAGCCGTATGGCGCTCACCTCGTACACCAAGATCAAGGACTGGGACAGCGAAACACGAAACTATACCCATGCCGATCCCTTCCCTTCGGTCAATGTGACATACCGCATCAACGACAAGCACCTGCTGCGTGCCGCTTACGGTATGTCCACCAACCGTCCTGAATTCCGCGAAGTTTCCCCTTCGGTCTATTACGATTTCGACCTGTTCAGCGACGTGAAGGGTAATGCCGATTTGAAAGCGGCCTATATCCAGAACGCCGATCTGCGCTGGGAGTGGTATCCGGCTGCGGGCGAAGGTATCTCGGTGGCCGTGTTCTACAAGCATTTCCGCAATCCGATCGAAACGGCTATTCTCGATGCGGGCAGCGGCAGTTATACTTACACGTTCGAGAATGCCGACCGGGCCAATCTGTACGGTGTGGAGCTGGACGTGAAGAAAAACCTCGATTTTATGGGGATGCGCAATTTCTCGGTGGTTCTGAACGGTTCGCTCATGAAGAGCCGTGTGGATTTCGACGACGAGAGCCTCGAGCACGACCGTCCGTTGCAGGGCCAGTCGCCCTATCTGGTCAATGCCGGACTCTTCTACCAGTCGCCCAAACTGGGCCTTACGGTCGGTGTCCTGTATAATCGCATCGGCAAGCGCATCGTGGGCATCGGCCGCAGCGATATGAGCGTGGGCGGCAGCATTGACAACGATATTCCGGATATGTACGAGATGCCGCGCAACGCGCTCGACGTGGTGGTCAGCAAATCTTTCGGCAAGCATTGGGAGCTGAAGTTCAACGCCAAGGACCTGCTCAACGAGAAGGTGCAGTTCGCCCAATTCCCGAAATTCGAGAACGGAGGCGATGTGGTGTCCCGCAAGCAAATCACCAAACAGTTCACGGCGGGACGGATGTTCTCGCTGAGCGTGACGGCCAAATTTTAAGTGAATCGCAGAAATTCGTTCGGGTTCTACCGAGTGAGAAAATAGTCGAAGTAAAATCAACCTTTTTTAATCAAATAAATTATGAAGAAAATTTTATGGGCAGCATGTTTGATGGCTGCGTTGAGTCTCGCAGGATGCAGCGACGACGAGAACGGTAACGGTGGCAATGGAGGCAACGGCGGTAGCGGCGAGGGCGGAAATCCGTCCGGTGGCGATCTGACGGAGATACTCTTCGAGGACGGGACCCAGATCGGCGACGGACGTCAGGAATTCGAGATCAAGGGCGACTACACGCTTCCCAAAGGTACCTACCTGTTGAAAGGCTGGTGCTATATCGCCGACGGTGCGAGCCTGACGCTGGCTCCGGGTACGATTATCAAGGGCGACAAGGAGACTAAGGCAGCGCTCATCGTAGAGCCGGGCGGCCAGTTGTGGGCTAAAGGCACGCAGAGCGAGCCGATCGTCTTCACCTCCGAGATGCCTGCCGGCAGCCGTCGGCCGGGCGATTGGGGCGGTATCATTCTCTGCGGTCGCGGTGTGAACAACAAGGGGACGATGCAGATCGAGGGCGGTCCCCGCACTACGCACGGAGGCAGCGACAATGCCGACTGTTCGGGTGCCTTGAGTTACGTGCGCTGCGAGTTCGCCGGCTATCCCTTCAAGGAGGACCAGGAGATCAATGCCATCACGTTCGGTTCTGTGGGATCGGCTACGCAGATCGACCACGTGCAGGTGTCCTATTCCAACGACGACTCCTATGAGTGGTTCGGCGGTGCGGTGAACGCCAAATACCTGGTTTCCTACCACACCTGGGACGACGATTTCGATACCGACAACGGATTCTGCGGCAAGGTGCAGTTCTGCCTGGGCGTGCGCCATCCCCGCATTGCCGACACCTCGGCGTCGAACGGCTTCGAGAGCGACAACAACGGCGAAGGTTCTGCCACTTCTCCTTTCACCTCCTGCGTCTTTTCGAACGTGACCTTCGTCGGTCCGGTCGGTCAGGATGCAGCATTCTCCAACACTTCCGACTATATCACCACAGGCGATATGAATCCCAAGAACGGTTCCAAGCTGGGCCAGTTCCAGTCTGCCATGCAAGTGCGCCGCAATTCGCATCTGAACTGTTTCAATTCGGTGGCGATGGGTTTCCCCGTCGGTCTGATCGTGGAGAACGACAAAGGTTCGCAGACGCAGACTGCGGCGTCCGAGGGTACGTTGAAGATTCAGAACGTCTATATGGCCGGTATGACCGTCCTGGGCAGCGACGTGAACAAATCGTTCGAGGATGGTTTCTGCGACAACGGCGACAAGAACAGCATCGACAAGTCGAAGGAGTCCTTCTCTTCGACCTATTTCAAGTCGATAGCTTCGAACAAGTATTTCGATGCGATCGCCGATCTGAAACTCTCCCAGCCCAACAGCCTGCAAGCCAATCCGAACTACGGTCCGCTCTCCGATAGCCCGCTGCGCGGGGCCGCTTCTTTTACCGATCCGCTGGTTGCCAACGGTTTCGATGAGGTGACCTACATCGGAGCCTTCGCCGACGAAAACGACGGATGGATGTCGGGTTGGACGGAGTTCGATCCCCAGAACAAAGCCTATTAAACCGGGCTTTCGATCAAGCGTTAATAAAAAGTAAAAAGGGAAAGGCAGCGTTTCAAACGCTGCCTTTCTTCTTTTTGTTTTCGGTAAATCCGATTGTCGGATCTTCGACGTGAAAATGTCAGGAGTTCGGCTTTTTTCCGTCGAGCCATTCGATGCCCCGGTGAGTGGCGATTCCGCGCAGGAGAGCCCACCCGAAAGCATCCATTTCCCGACGGGTTCCTCCTTCGAGGTAGAGGCCGAGCAGTACGTTCATCAACCGTTTGGCGAACAGCTGGCAGTCCACATCGGGCAATACGCTGCCGTCGGCGACGCAATGTTCCAGTACTTCGGTAAACGAGTCCAGCCAGAAACGACGGTTTTTTTCGTAGGAATCGGCATAGGAAACCTTCTGTTGCAACTCCTGAAGCGAAATGCAACTGATCATACATACAGCGGCAATGTATTCTTGAATCAGATTCCGGGCCTGTTCGAGGGCCGAACCGGGTTGATAAAAGAGGTAGCCTGCGATCTTTTTCTCCTGTTCTTCCCGGATTTTGTCCCAGCACTGTTCGACCAGGGTGTCCTTATCGCTGAACAGTTCGTAGAGTGTCCGCTTGGAGATCTCCAGCTTTTGTGCGATCTCATCCACCCGGACGGCACGGATGCCGTTCCGGATGATGAGGTCCCGCGTCGTGCGGATGATTTCTTCGCGTGTTACCCTGCGTTTCATTGTTATTTATCGGTTTCGGATTCGATTTCACGGCCGCCGCCCAGGGCATGGTAGAGATCGACGATAGCCTGAATCTCCGAGAAACGGTCGTTGATTTGCGACAGTTGTGCCGACAGCAGGGTTTGCTGTGCAGTCAGCACTTCGAGGTACGTCGTGCTGCCGTGGCGCATCAGAAGCTGGGTGCTCTCGACGGCAGTTTCCAGCGAAGCGACCTGTTTCTGGCGCAGATCGACTTTGGAGCGTGCCGACTGGCATTTGGCGAGGGCGTTGTTCACTTCGGCTCCCGCGTTGAGCAGGGTCTGCTGGAACGACAGCAGGGCCTCCTGCTGTTGCGCTTTGGCGATTCGAAGCTGTGCCTGGTTTCTGCCCGCGTTGAAGATGGGCTGTACGAGCGATGCCGCAGCGTTGAAGATCCATTTGGCGGGATCGAGCGTCGTAACACCTCCATCGTTGGTCCAACCCAGCGTACCGCTCAGACTGAGGGCCGGATAGAACGCCGACCGGGCTCCGGCCGTGTTGTAAAAGGCCTGTGCCAGCGAGTATTCGGCATTTTTCACGTCGGGACGGTTGGAGAGCATCTGCGCGGGAATGCCGACCACCAGATTCTCCGGAAGAATTTGCTCGTCGAGCGTGCCGCGTTCGAAGCTGCGGGGAGCTTCCCCCAGCAACGACGAGAGGCTGTTTTCCATTTCGCGGATCTGGTACTCCAGGTCGAACAGCGAGGATTCGATCGAATAGTAGCTTGCTTCGGCTTGAGAAACCGCCGCTTCGTTGGTCATACCCGCCTCTTTCATGGCCCGCATCGTATTGACGGTTTCGAGCCATTTTTCAGCGGTTTCTGAAGATATCTCGTACTGAGCGTCGAGCATCAGCAGCGTGTAGTAGAGATTGGCGACGGAGGCGATGACCTGCGTGCGGACAGCCTGTTGGTACTCCTGGCTTTGTGCGAGAAGAGCTTTCGCCCGGCGCTTGCTGTTGGTGAGTTTGCCGAAAATATCGACCTCCCAGCTGGCCGTTGCGGGAACGGTGTAGGTCCACGTGGCGTTCCAAGGGTTGGTCAGGCTGCTCACGCCTCCGTTCGGAGCGAAGTTGAACGAGGGCAGGTATGCCAGGCGTGCCGACTTCAGCGTCGCTTCCGCCTCTTTTACGCGCCAGTAAGCCGACTGGAGGTCGGTGTTGTTGTCCAGTCCCTGCTGAATGAGCTGTTGCAGGTAGGGATCGGTGAACATCTCCTGCCAGGAAATGTTACCCAGGGTCATCGTATCGACCGTTTCGACTCCCTGGCCGTAAAGCCCGTCGGTTTTGATCTCTTCCGGGCGCGTGTAGGGCTTGTAAATGCCGCAGCCAGCCATGGCGGCTGCGGCAAGTATGATGATTAGCTTTTTCATGGTTTACTTCTTCTCTTCGTTTTCTTTTTTGCTGTCTTCGATCTCGGCTTCGATCATCCAGTCGGGAGTGTTCGTGAATTGGATCGGTTTGACCTTCTCCTGCAGGTGCTGGAAGACGATGAACAGGGACGGCACAAGGAACAACAGAGCCAACGTACCGACGATCATACCGCCGACGACGCCCGAACCGAGGGTCGAGTTACCGTTGGCGCCCACACCCGTTGCGATTACCAGCGGGATCATACCGAACACGCAGGTCAGCACGGTCATCAGGATAGGACGCAGACGGGCTTTGGCGGCCGAGAAGGCGGCCTGCGAGAGGCTCATGCCCGACTTGCGGCGGTCTGCCGCGTACTCCGTAATCAGAATCGCGGTTTTCGACAACAGACCGATAATCATGATAAGACCCGTCTGGAGGTAAATGTTGTTCTCCTGTCCGATGAGCTTGACCAGAATGAACGAACCCAGCAGACCGCACGGTACGGCCAGAATGACGGCGAAAGGAATCAGGAAGCTCTCGTAAAGAGCACTCAGAATCAGGTAGATCAGGATGATGCAAATACCGAAGATGATCGCCGTGTTGCTACCTGTCTGACTCTCCTCGCGCGTAAGTCCGCCGAAGTCGTAGCCATAACCCTTGGGCAGCACCTGTTCCGCTACCTCCTCGATGGCCTTGATCGCATCGCCGGTCGAGTATCCGTCGGCGACGGTACCGCTGATGGCGATACTGTTATACATGTTGAAGCGGCTCAATACCTCCGATCCATATACCTTGGTGAGCTTGACGAACTGACTGATCGGTGCCATTTCGCCGTTCTGCATCCGCACGTACACGTTGTTGAGCGATTCGGGATCGAGTCGGTATTTCGGATCGGCCTGGATCATCACGCGATATACTTTCGAGAAGCGGTTGATGTTCGACACGTACTGTCCGCCGTAGTAGCCCGAAAGGGTCGAAAGAATCTCTGTCGGAGAGATACCCGCGCGCTTGGCCTTCGCCGCATCGATGTCCACCATATACTGCGGGAAGTTGATGTTGAAGGTCGAATAGGCCATCTGGATTTCCGGCCGTTGGTTGAGCGCATAGATGTATTGCAAATAGATGTTGTAGAAGTCCGTTATGTCGCCGCCCGTCTGGTCTTGCAGATACATTTCGAAACCGGTCGAAGTACCGTAACCGGTGATCATCGGGGGAGCGACGGCGAAGATCTGCGCGTCCTTGATGTCGGCGGTCCGGGCATAGATTTGGCCGATTACGGCATTCACGGCGTCGGCCTTGTCGGGACGCTCCGACCAGTCTTTCAGTCTGACGATGCACATACCGTACGAGTTTCCCTGTCCGGCGATCATACCGTAACCGGCTACCTGCTGGAAGTCGCGGATCTGGGGAATGCTTTTCAGACGCTCGCCTACTTTGCCCATTATCTTGTTGGTTTCGGCGAGCGAGCTACCCGGAGCCGTCGTTACGTTGATCATGATCGTACCCTGGTCCTCGTCGGGTACCAGACCGGTTTTGGTGTTGTTCATCAGCAGCACCAGCCCGATCATTGCCAGACCCAGCGTTGCCCAGGTGAGCCATTTGTGCTTGATGAATACCATGACACCGCGCTGGTATTTCTTGAGCACGGCGCTGAAGGCCGTATTATAAGCCTTGCGGAACCGGGCCGCGAAGTTGTTCTTCACATTGCCGTCTTCATCTACATAGGGTTTGAGCAACAGGGCGCAGAGCGCCGGGGAAAGAGTCAGTGCGTTGAGTGCGGAGATACCGACGGCGACGGCCATCGTGATACCGAATTGCGTATAGAACGTACCTGAGGTTCCGCCCATCATCGACACCGGGATAAACACGGCCATGAAGACCAGCGTCGAGGTGATGATGGCCGAAGTGATGCCGCCCATGGCATCGACCGTAGCCAGGTACGATGACTTGTAGCCGCTGTCGAAGCGTGCCTGGACGGCTTCGACGACGATGATCGCGTCGTCCACCACCGTACCGATGGCGAGCACCAGCGCGAAGAGGGTCAGCAGGTTGATCGAGAAGCCCGCGAACGAAAGGAAAGCGAACGTACCCACCAGCGACACGAGGATCGAAATGGTCGGGATCAGCGTCGAGCGTATATCCTGCAGGAAGACGTAAACCACTAAAATGACGAGGATGATGGCCTCGATCAGGGTTTTGATCACTTCGTGGATCGAGGCGTACAGGTAGTCATTCACGCTCATCAAGTGGGTTATCTCTACGCCTTTAGGGAGTTCGGTTGCAATTTCATCGAGCATCGCGTCGATTTCCTCGACGGTTTGTGTGGCGTTCGTGCCTGCGGTCTGGAAGACGAGCGCCGAAACGCCGGGATGACCATTGACCATACCGTGATAAGCATAGGAGTCCTGTCCCAATTCAATGTCTGCCACATCTTTCAGACGCAGTACCTGACCGTCAGAAGTAGCTCGGATTACGATCTCCCCGAACTCTTCAGGTGTCATTTTACGGCCACGGTATTTCATGGTATATTGGAACGTGTTATCTGAGTTCTCGCCGAACATACCGGCTGCCGATTCGATGTTTTGTTCCGCCAGAACGCCTGTAATGTCCGAAGGAATCAACTTGTACTGGGCCATGACGTCCGGCTTCATCCAGATACGCATTGCATAATCGCCACCGAGAGCAAAGAATTCTCCGACGCCCTGGATACGCTGGATGCGCGGTTTGATGTTGATATTGAGGTAATTCGACAAGAAATTTTCATCGTATGAATCGTCTGGACTGCTTAGCGTGAAAACTTTCAGCATCGAAGACTGACGCTTCATGGTCGTAACACCGATTTTTGTAACTTCGGCAGGGAGCGATCCGGTTGCCGTCGCTACTTTATTCTGTACGTTGACGGCCGCCATATCCGCGTTGGTGCCCTGTTTGAAATAAACCGTGATCGATCCGCTACCGGCATTCGATGCTTCGGATTTGATGTACATCATATTTTCCACGCCGTTGATAGCCTCCTCAAGCGGAATGATGACGCTCTTCTGGATGGTTTCGGCGCTGGCGCCCGGATAGCTGGCACGCACCATCACCGTCGGGGGCGCGATGTCGGGGTACTGCTCGACGGGGAGCGTCGCAACACCGATAATACCGCCCAGGACGATTACGATGGAAATGACCGCCGCCAATACCGGGCGGTCTATGAAATGTTTTAGTGTCATATTTTACTGCTCTTTTGTAGGTTGTTCTGCAGGAGCGGTCGCGGTCGTTGCGGCTCCTTTGGGTTTGATCGGGGTTCCTTCGCGCATCAGACCGACGCCTTCGGTCACGATGACTTCGCCCGGGGTGAGTCCGGCGGTGACGATGAAATTCTTGCCGTCGCTCTGGGGCGATACGGTGATATTCTGCGAGGTGGCTACGCCGTTCTCGACCTTATAAACGAATTTCTTGTCCTGCAATTCGAAGGTAGCGACTTGCGGAACGGTGACTACGTTTTTGTAGATGTGCGGCAACAGGACATTACCCGAGCTACCGCTGTGAAGCAAGCGTCCGGGATTGGGGAATACGGCGCGAAGCTGTACGCTGCCCGTCGAAGTGTCGATCACGCCGCTGATCGATTCGATGCGTCCCTCCTGGGAGTAAAGCGATCCGTCGTTGAGCACAAGCTGCACGTTCGGCAACGCCGCCAGCGCTTTGTCCATCGAGCCGTATTCACGGGTCAGGTCGAGCAGTTGATTCTCCGTCAGGGAGAAATAAACGTACATATCGGAGTTGTCCGATACGGTGGTCAGCGGTTGGGGAATCGATGCGCTCACCAGGGCACCCACACGATACGGCAGGACACCGACTACGCCGTTGGACGGACTTTTCACTTCGGTATAGGAGAGGTTGTTGGCCGCATTGACGAGCTGTGCCTCGGCCTGTGCCAACTGGGATTTTGCCGTCAGCAGGTTGTTCTGGGAAGTTTGCAGGTCGAACTGCGAAACGACGTTCTTGGCGAACAGCTCTTTTTTGCTGTCGTAGGTCAATTGAGCGGTGGCTACGCTGGCCTCGGCAGCTGCGACGTTGGCTTTTGCGGTTTGCAGGGCTGCCTTGTAGGGCACCTGGTCGATAATGAACAACAACTGTCCCTGGCGAACTACTTCACCCTCTTTAACGCACACTTTGGAAATGGTACCCGATACCTGCGGGTAAATGGCGATGTCCTGGCGCCCACGGATGGTTGCCGAGTGGGTGCTCGGAATCGTTACGTCCGATGTCGAAATTGTCATGACGGAATATTCCGCCTCGCCTCTTGCCGTCGGAGCCTGGCCGCACGATACGGCGAAAGCCATGCAGCTTCCGAACAAGACTGCCTGAATTAACTTCTGCTTCATAGTTTTTTGGTTGATTATTATTACTTTGAAAAAATATTTTCCCGTTAAAAAACTTTTTGTCATGCAAAAGTACCGTAAAATTTAATGTGTAACTTTCTTTCTTGCGAATAATATTGTCACTTTTCGGTATATTTATGCCATATTTGTACGATAATAATATCAGGGGCTTTTCGTTTGTCCAAAAAAGAAGAAATCATTATGTCCGCAGCAAACCCCATAGCTGTTTCCGAAGAGGAACCTTTTGTTATCGGAAAATCCGATCTCGCTTATTTCTTCAATAATCCCTGCCGTTGCGATTGCGCACTGGTTCTGCTTTGTACGAGCGGTCATGCCCAGGTGACCGTCGATCTTCGCCGGGGACCTTTGCAGCTCAATACGATCGTACTCTTACTGCCCGGCAGCGTATTGATGTTCGACGATGCGTCGGCCGACTTTTCGGTGAGGTTCGGCGCCTTCTCTCCCGACCTGTTCGGGGAGGCCGGATTTCGGCTGGGGCTCTCGTTTTTCAGCTTTTTGAAGGAAAATCCCATTTCTCAAGTAAACGAAAGGATGGCTGCCGGATTGTCTACCTGGTTCGAAATAATGGATTACACCTATCAGGATCGGGGTAATATGTTCCGAAAGACGATCGTGAGAAATCGGTTGCAGAATATTATGCTGGAGCTTTACGATAAGATCCAGCGTAAGGTCAGCAGCCAGTGTCCCACGACTTCCAACCGGCAGATGGAGCTGTTTCATCGCTTTGTTTCCCTAGTTCATGACTGTTGTATCGAAGAGCGTGAGGTTTCTTTCTATGCGGACAAGCTCTGTATCTCGACCCGTTATCTTTCCGCCATCGTGCGCCGGACGACGCATCAATCGGCCAAGGAGTTGATCGATAAGATCGTAATAATGGAAATAAAAGTATTGCTTCAGAACACTACCCTGCCCATTCAGGAGATCGCTTATAAAATGCATTTCCCGGATCAGTCTTATTTGGGGCGTTATTTCAAGAAACATACTGGGATCTCTCCATCGGCTTTCCGGCAGGAGAGCCGATAGTTTGCCGACAAGTTGCCCGGAACGATTTTACGGGCGGTCGCCTCGCTTCACCCGTGCTGATTTTTCAGTGCGGGTGAAGCGTTTTTATGGACTTCCACTACGGAGCTCGATGTAGTTCTGTGGCTGGGTTACGAGTATTCCGGAAGACCGGGTTCGGGTCATTTTGAAATGTGGGCATCACCCCTCCCCTCGATCGTGTACAGGCTATCGTACGCTTCACGGCATGCAACGGCAGGTATTGCCTCTGCTTTTTGCGAATGTATTTTCTTTTCTTCGGAAGACGAAAGGCGGAACCTGTCCGTACGGCTGTCCGTTCCCCCATTTTCGGATAATGTTTTGTCTGTTAGCAAGTTGCATAACTATAAACATAGCAAATAAGTTATGGAGTTTTATAGATCAGTATATGCAGACGCCTAATGAAAAACTTCCCGTAATATAATTTATTATATTCGAGTTCATTTCAATTTCTTTACAAAATCGGTATTTTTGTTTGTGGTATTAAAATGACTTGTCGTTATGAAATTATTGATCGTGGAGGACGAATCCTCATTGCGTGAGTTGCTGGCACGTGCACTTCGCAAAGAGCAATATGTCGTGGAAACGGCCAGTACATACGCCGAGGCTTCGGACAAATTGGCAGCCTATTCGTATGATTGTATCTTATTGGACATTATGCTGCCGGACGGCAACGGGTTGCAACTTCTCGAGCGTCTTCGAAGAGCGGATAAACGCGAAAACGTAATCATTATCTCGGCTCGGGATTCTTTGGAAGACAAGGTCCTCGGGCTGAAAGAAGGTGCGGACGACTACCTGCCTAAACCGTTCCATTTGGCGGAACTCTCGGCGCGTATCCAGAGTGTCATTCGCCGTAGTCGCGGTGGCGGGAAAGGCGGCATTGCGCTGGGTAATGTAACGCTCGACCCGGAAAGTTGCCGAGTGGAAATAGACGGCAAGGAGGTCGCTTTATTGAAAAAGGAGTTCGATATTCTTTCGTATTTCATGCAGCGTCCGCGTCATGTGGTCGATAAGGCAGTTTTGGCCGAAGCCGTATGGGGGGATCATGTCGATCAATCCGATAATTTCCATTTCGTTTATTCGCAGGTCAAAAATCTGCGCCGCAAACTCGAAGAGGCCGGAGCCTCGATCGAAATCAAAGCTGTGTACGGTTTCGGTTACAAACTGATTGATTAAGCAATGCATTTATGAAATTGATCTATAACATATCGCTTCGTTTGTCGCTGGTCTTGTTCCCGCTGATCGCTTTATGGGCGGTCGTGTTTTATTTTACCATGATGGACGAGATAAACGATGAAGCGGACGATGCTCTCGAGGATTATTCGGAATTGATCGTAATGAGGGTGCTTGCCGGGGAGCCTTTGCCCCGTTCGAACGAAGGTTCCAATAACAGTTACACGATCATCCCCGTTGAATCCGGATACGTCGCCACCCGTCCTTCGATCGACTACTACGATACCGAGGTGTATATTCCGGAAAAGGATGAAACCGAGCCGGCCCGGGTGTTGGCGACTATTTTTCAGGATAAGGACGGTAATTTTTATGAACTGAAGGTGGCTATGCCTACTTTCGAAAAAGACGATCTGCTGGAAACAGTCATGTGGTGGGTCGTGTGGCTCTATCTTTTCCTTTTGGTGACAGTTTCCGGAACGACCTTGTGGGTGTTCCATAAAAGCATGCTGCCGCTTTATGAGTTGTTGCATTGGTTGGATAGCTATGCTCCCGGGCGCGAAGTCGCGCCTGTGCCGAACGATACCTCTATTACCGAATTCCGTCGATTGAATGTTGCGGCACAGCAGGCCGTGGATCGCTCCGAGGAGTTGTTCGAGCGTCAAAAACAGTTTATAGGCAATGCCTCGCACGAGTTGCAAACTCCGTTGGCTGTACTTGGCGGACGTATGGAGTATCTGCTCGATTGTGCGGACCTGGACGAGGAAACGACGGGCGAAATTATTCAGATGCGGCGTACGCTCGACCATATCGTCCGGCTGAATAAAACGCTGTTGCTGCTTACCAAGATAGATAACGGTCAGTTTCCGGAGAGCACCGACATCGATCTCGTTCCCCTGGTCGAGGAGCGGAAGGCGCTTTATGACGATATATACGGAGAGCATAAAATCCGTTGTCGTCTGCATTTGCCCGGTACCTTCTCGGTCCGGATGGATGAATCGCTTTGTTCGATATTGGTTTCCAACCTGATCAAGAACGCCTACCTTCACAGTGCCGACGGAGCCGCCGTAGATATTCGTATCGAGGGAAATGTATTGACGGTTATTAACGACGGAGTATCGCCGCTTGATGAGAAACATATTTTCGAACGCTTTTATCAGGGGTCGCAAAAAGAAGGCTCGACAGGGCTCGGTTTGGCACTGGTCAAAGCCATAACGGATTATTATCGCCTCGGACTAATTTATTACTTCGAAAATGGCCGCCACCATTTTGGCGTAAGCTGGCGATAATTGGGACGAGGATCAGCTGCATTCGAATATGACGACTGTTTTTTGCTGATTTCGGCGATAATCCTCTGTTACCGGTTCTGACTCTGTCCGAAATCCCTTTCTCGGAGGAACGTCGAAGCATATCGGCCGGTTTCGGATCGGGGTATCGAAATATATAATCGGGTTTGGAAAAAATATTTTGTCAAAATATCGAAATTCCAAATTCGCTCCAAAATCGGTTCTCAATTTTGTACCATACAAACCGATCGGGTGATCTCCCGATAAAAAATATTGAGAAAATGAAGAACACGAGAAAAATGATGGCGTTTTTGATCGGCATCACGCTGCTGACAATCTCGCCGGCTTATGCCGATCACGACCGTGCGGTCACAACCGAACAGATGCCGCGACAGGTGCAAGAGTTCATTGCCCGGTATTTTCCCGGTGAAAAAATCGCCTACGCAAAAAAAGAGAGCGATTTTTTCGAAGTCATTTACGAAGTGATGTTTACGAACGGCAGCAAGGTCGAGTTCCGTCGAAACGGAGCGTGGAAAGAGGTGGATTGCCGTTATTCGTCGTTACCCGCAGGAATCGTTTCGATGCCGATCGAAACCAAAGTACAGGAGCTGTATCCGGGTGCTGCGGTCATCAAAATCGAACGCGACAAGCAGGAGGTCGAGGTCAAGTTGAATAACGGAATGGAGCTGACTTTTGATCGAAGTCATAATTTGATAGGTATCGACGATTGATACCCCGTCCGTTTCCGATAAAGATTTTTCAGGCTGTGATTTCGCAGTACAAATTATTGATAAACATTTAAGTAAACGAAACAATGAATACGAAGAAAAAAACATTATCTGTTTTAACAATGGCTGCGACGGCTCTCCTGTTCGCTGCGTGCGACAAGGATGAAGTCGGAGGACCGGGCGACTCACATATTTCGCAGGAGGTATTGGCGGCTTTTAACGCTCGTTATCCGGGTGCCCAAGATGTACGATGGTCCCTTCGAGGCGACTATGCTGTGGCGAACTTTTTCTTCGAGGCTACCCGGACGGAATCCAGGGCCAACAATGCGGCATGGTTCGAAAATGCAAACGGACAATGGGCCATGACCGAAACGAATATCGACTTCGCGGCACTTCCGCAGGCTGTCCGGGAAGGTTTCGATGCCAGCAAATATACCGAAGCCGAAGGATGGACCCGTACTGGTAAGGTGGATAAGCTCGAGCGCAAGGAGGTCGTCGGGGCCGGTGACAGCGAGGGTGTGACCGTTGTCTATGTTATCGGCGTCACCCGCACGGCAGACGGCATAACGACCGGGATGGACCTGTATTTTTCGACCGAAGGCGTATTGGTGAACGAAGTAACCAATGCTGCGGATGATGGTTATGAAGACTATATTCCAGAGAAACCTGCGGCGGGTATCGAACAGCAGATTCAAGGTTACCTCGATGATAACGGCGGAGGCTCGGTGATAGACGTGGACCGGGAATACGGAGGTACGGAAGTCGAGCTTGTTTGCGGCGGTTACAAGCATGAACTCTATTTCGATGCGCAGGGGAACCGCATCTATGCAAAGATCGAATACGGACGTCGGGATATTGGTTCGGCCGTGCCGGAAGCGATTTACAATGCGGTAGCGGCCGACCAGCAGCTGTCGAGCCCCAACGATATCGACGACATCGAAAAATGGTCACTCGATAAGGCTACGGCAGACGGAATCAGCGTTTTCTGGTGTGTCGAAGTGGAGACACGGCATAAAGAGGTAGATATTTACGTAAACGATTCCCCTGTTCGGATCATTCCCCGTCCTGTAATAGATATGGGAAACACGGGAGGTAATGGACTGCCGGTAGAGGATGAGATCGAGCGCTTCCTGAACGATCGTTATCCGGGAGCTAAGGTCGTGGAACGCGACTATGATGACGGATGTCTTGAACTGACGATTCTTCACGAAAATCTCAGGAAAGAGGTGCTTTTCGACGGTCGCAACAACTGGCTCCGCACCGAGTGGGAGCTCCACCGGTTGCCGCAAAATATTTTGGATGCGGTGCAGCAGGCTGGCTATACCCTCGACGACGACGAATTTGAATGCATCGAAACTTCCGGCGGGATGTGGTATGAGTTCGAAGCACGAAAAGACCGTCGAGAGTATGATTTGCGTGTGGATACGAACGGAAATATCGAGGCCTACGAAGATTGATGGATCGGCTAGACAACTTTTGAATTTTTGTATGGCTAATATTCACTTGATTAAAATCAATGTATTATGAAAAAGATGATTTTAGCAGTGGCATTGTTGCTTACAGGCATCGTGTCGGCCCAGGCCGACGGACGCGAGAAACCGATTACGATCGACAACCTTCCTAAAGCCGCGCAGGAGTTTCTCGCTACGTATTTCAAGGATCTGACCGTAGCTTATGCGGTTGAGGAGAGCAAATACTTCGGTTCGGAATATGAGGTGACTTATACCGACCGCACGGAAGTGGAATTCCGTGCCGACGGTCAGTGGTCGGCGGTCGATCGTAAATATTCGGCCGTTCCTGCGGCGATCGTTCCCCAGCAGATCGCGGATTTCGTAGCGAAGATGAACTACCCCGGTCAGTTTATCCGCAAGATCGACCGTGATGCCTATTCGTGGGAAATCGAACTGTCGAACGGATTGGAAGTCGAATTCGATTTGAATTTCAACGTCATAGACTATGATGACTAAAATTCCCGAAGTTTTGAAATCCGGCTCGGGAAAAAGGTGGGTATGGATCACGGGTGTCGTTGCTATATTCGCTCTACTCTTTGCAATCGCATGGAATATAGAGTGTGAAAGAGCCGTAGCGCCACAGGAACTGCCCGGTGAGGCCCGCTCTTTTATCGCACAGCATTATCCGGAAGAGAATCCCGTTTTGGTAATCAAGACGCTCGACGAACTTGCAGTTACGTATAAAGTCGTTTTCGCCGACGGTACCCAAGTGAAATTTCGCCGAAATGGAATGTGGCGAGAAATTAAAAGCCGTTCGCGGGCGGTTCCGTCGGCTGTTGTTCCGGCGCAGATTGCGGATTACGTCGCTCGGAACTTTCCGGGAACCTTCCTCGTCGGAATCGAGCATACTTGCCGGGAATGGGAAGTGAAGTTGAACAATACGATCGAATTGACCTTCGATGACAAGCGTTTCGCGTTGAAAGAGTACGACGATTGATCGATATATTGTTCCGCTTTCCCGGAAATGGGGAGTATATTATTGGGAGGTAAAAACCAGCTTCCGGATCGGAGGCTGGTTTTGCTTTGTGGATGTTATTTCCGATTGCTGAAAAGTGTCGGGTATTTCGCTTTTCGAAAAGCGGTTGCGGAATGTGTATCGTTTACTATTGCGGTTGCGAGTTGTTACGCAGTGTGGTTCAGACGGATTTTTGTTTCCCGTTCCGAAGAATCCAAGGGGGCGACGGTTTATCGCTGCAAATGGTCGTGAAATCGGGTTGCAGCCATCGATGTATCGGAGGTGTTCGTCGAATAATTTTTAAGCTCAATATAGAAATCGGTTCTTGCGGGATGGAGGATGCTTGCGGAAAGGTTAAAACCAAGCCGCCCGGGAAGGCGGCTTGAGAAAAATGGAGAGTTAATTTAGTTGGAATTGGTCGTTTATCGTAAACTTCCGGAAATAAAATTAAGAAAAATTTTTCGAAAAATAAAATTGTTGCGAGAAAAAAATATCGATACACTCCCCGAAAAGAGGAGTGTATCGGCTTTAGGACGTATTCTGGTGTTTCAGAGTGTATGCAAGGAAGGAATCAACCTCCGATCTCGCTCAATTCCAGCCATCGCATGCTTTTGGTGTCGATCTGGTCCATGAGTGCCGTGATCCGCTCCGAAAGCGCCGTAAGCTCTTCGAACGGCAGGTCGCCGGACGAGAGTTTTTCTTCGATCGCGGCTTTCTCCTGTTCTAATTCCGGTATTTCGGCTTCGAGATGCTCCATCTCCCGTTTTTCCTGGAAGGTGAGCTTGCGTGCCGCTCCTGTTTTTGCCGGGGCCGTCCCGGACTTCCGGATCTCCCCGCCCCTGCTTCCGGATGCCGTGCTCTTGGCTTTTTCCTGGGCGACGGCAGCCTGTTTCGCCGCTTCGTAGTCGCGTTTCCAAGCGGTGTAGTCGGAGTAGGTGCCGGCGAATTCGCGGATCTCCCCGCCTCCGCAGAAGACGAGCAGATGGTCGGCGACCTTATCGACGAAGTAGCGGTCGTGCGAAACCACGATCACGCACCCCTTGAATGCTTGCAGGTACTCTTCCAGTACGCCGAGCGTCACGATGTCCAGGTCGTTCGTAGGCTCGTCGAGGATCAGGAAATTGGGACTCTGTATCAGGATCGTGCAGAGGTATAACCGCTTGCGCTCGCCGCCGCTGAGCCTTGCGACATAACTGTACTGCACCTCGGGCGGGAAGAGGAAATATTGCAGGAATTGCGATGCGCTCATCCGGCGTCCGTCGCCCAGGTGGATTTCGTGGGCGATGTCGGTTACGATGTCGATCACCCTCTTTCCCTCGTCGAAGTCCAGCCCTTGTTGGCTGTAATAGCCGAAGCGGACGCTTTCGCCCACTTCGATCGTGCCGCTGTCGGGCTGTATGATGCCGGTGAGCAGCTTCAGGAAGGTCGATTTGCCGCAGCCGTTGTCCCCGACGATACCCAGTTTGTCATACCGGGCGAAGTTGTAGTTGAAACGGTCGAGGATCACCAGATCCCCGAAACGCTTGCAGAGCTCTTTGGCTTCGAATATCTTGGTACCGATGCGCGTAGCCTGAACGTCGAGCTTCAGCGACGCCTGCGTGCGGGTGCTTTTCAGCCTGGCGTCCAGTTCGTGAAAGGAGTCGATGCGGGCTCGGGCTTTGGTCGCCCGCGCCTGGGGCTGGCGGCGCATCCACTCCAGCTCGCGGCGGTAGAGATTCAGGTCGCTCTCGCGCCGGGCTTCGGCGGCCTCGGCCCGCTCCTGCTTCTTCTCGACGTAGTAAGCGTAATTTCCTTTGTATAAGCAGACCGACCGTTGGTCCACCTCCAGGATGTCGCTGCACACCCGGTCGAGGAAATAGCGGTCGTGGGTGACCATCAGCAAGGCTGCCTTGTTTCGCGTGAGGTACTCTTCGAGCCATTCGGTCATGTCGGTATCCAGGTGGTTGGTCGGCTCGTCGAGGATCAGCAGGTCGGCTTCGCTGATCAGCACCGCTGCCAATGCCACACGTTTGAGCTGTCCGCCGGAAAGCTGGCCTATCTTTTTGTCGAAATCGTTGATCTTTAGTCGGGACAGAATCTCCTTGGCCCGCTGTTCGTAGTCCCAGGCAGCGAGGGCGTCCATACGGCTCATGGCCTCCTGCAACCCGTCCTGCGCAGGATCGGCGACGGCTTGTTCGTAGGCTGCGATGGCTCGCAAGGCCGGATTGTCGGAACGGAAACAGGCTTCCAGTACGGTTAGATCCGCAGCATATTCCGGGTTTTGTTCCAGATAAGCGATACGCAGGTCACGGCGGGGCGTGATCGTTCCGCTGTCGGCCGTATCTTTGCCTGCGAGAATATTCAGCAGGGTCGTTTTACCGGAACCGTTGCGCCCGATCAAAGCGATGCGCTGCCCCTCGCCGATCGTGAAAGAGATATTGTCGAAAAGCACCAGATCGCCGTACGACTTGGTCAGATTTTCGACTTGGAGGTAGTTGATCATTCTTTGTGCGTCGGTTTAGATGGACAGTTTCTCTTTGCTTTCATTCAGTAGGTTGCGGTATTCTGTCACGATGTCGTGCACGATTTCTGCCGCAGTTTGCTGCTCGCGGAAAAGCGAGGCCACCTGCCCTATTTCAAGCTCTCCGTTATCGAGGTCGCCTTCGAACATACCTTTTTTGGCGCGTCCTTTTCCGAGAAGCGTTTTCAGCTCTTCGGCCGTAGCTCCTCGGTTCTCGGCCTCTTCGACCTCGCGGAAGAAACCGCCCTTGACCAAGCGCGTGGGAGAAACTTTTTTGAGCATCAGCATCGTATCGCCCTCTTCCAGACTCAGGCAGCGGTTTTTGAAGTTTTCGTGTGCCGAGCTTTCTGCGGCGAATGCGAAGCGGGTTCCGATCTGCGCGCCTTCGGCCCCGAGGGTCATGGCTGCCAGCATCCCGGCGCCCGTAGCGATGCCTCCCGCAGCGATCAGCGGCAGCGAGGTGACACGTCGTACGGCCGGAATCAGGCATAAGGTGGTGGTCTCTTCGCGTCCGTTATGACCGCCGGCTTCGAAACCTTCGGCTACGATGGCATCGACTCCCGCCTCTTCGCATTTGCGGGCGAATTTCGAGGAGGAAACCACATGGACGACCGTGATGCCGTGCGATTTGAGAAAGCCTGTCCAGAGCTTCGGATTTCCGGCCGAAGTAAAGACGATCTTGACCCCTTCGTCCACTATCAGTTGCATGACTTCATCGAGTTGGGGGTACATCAGCGGTACGTTGATGCCGAACGGTTTGTCGGTCGCCTGCCGGCATTTGCGGATATGTTCCCGCAGTGTTTCGGGATGCATGGAGCCTGCTCCCAGCAGGCCCAGTCCGCCGGCGTTGCTTACGGCCGAGGCCAGCCGCCAGCCGCTGCACCACACCATGCCGCCCTGAACGATCGGGTATTCGATTCCGAAGAGAGTGTTGATTCGGTTCATAGTCGTCGTTTTATTAGATGTGACCAAAGATACGCAGATTTCGGCGTTTCTGCAACCCTGCTCCCGGTTCCAAAAAAGCGGACAGCCCGAAAGAGCCGTCCGCCGGATAATATGCTGCGGATGCGTCGCTTACATGCCGAAGGCGAACGCTCCGATCGAATCGTACACTACACTGGCGATACCCAACAACAGCACACCGGCAGTACAGAGCGCCAGGCTCAAACGGGTTCCCCGATCGCTGCGGAAGGTCGGGATGGGGTGTTCGCCGGGGGTGATGAACATGGCTTTGACCACCAGCAGGTAGTAGTAGAGCGAGATCACCGTGTTGAGCAGGGCGATGAAAACCAGCAGATGAAATCCCTCCTTGAAAGCGGCCGCGAAGATGAAGAACTTCGAGAAAAAGCCTGCGAAGGGCGGAATGCCTGCCAGCGAGAAGAGCGAGAGGGTCATCAGCACGGCCAGCTTGGGGTTGGTGCGGTAGAAACCGTTGTAGTCCTCGATGCAAACTTTCCCGTCCGTATGTTGTTCGACGGCCGAAACGATGCCGAAAATCGACAGGTTGGCTGCCATATAGACCAGGATGTAGTAAACCAGCGAAGTCATGCCCAGGGCCGAACCGCCGATCACGCCCAGCATGATGTAGCCCGCCTGCGAGATGGATGAGAAGGCCAGGAAGCGTTTGAGGTTCTGCTGGCGGATGGCGAAGAGGTTTGCCACCGTGATACTCAGGATGATGACTACGAACAAAATCGTTCGCCACTCCTGCACCATCGGTGCGAAAACCTTGATTAGAATGGTCATCAGCACGAAAGCGGCCGAGCCTTTCGATATGACCGAAAGATAGGAAGTGACGGTCGTGGGCGCTCCCTGGTAAGCGTCGGCCGTCCAGAGGTGGAACGGTACGAGCGAGAGCTTGAAGCCTAAACCGGAGAAGAAGAACACCAGCGCCATAATTTGAAGCGGTGAGCCGTCCAGACGAATGTCGTCGAAATAGAGCGTACCGGCCGTGCCGTAGATGAACGAGATGCCGTAGAGCATCAGACCGCTCGAAAACAGGGCGCAGAGGATGTATTTGGCGCCCGCTTCGGCCGAGTTGTGGCGGTATTTGTCGAAAGCGATCAGACAGGCCATCGGGATCGATGCCAGCTCCATTCCGAGGAAGAACATCAGGAAGTTGCCCACACTGATCATGAAGTACATGCCCAGCAGCGTGGAGAGGGTCAGCAGATAGAATTCTCCCCGTTTATGGGCGGTGTCCTCGCGCCGCAGCCATTCGTTCGATTGCAGGAAGACGATAAGCGTGCCGATAGCCAGCATGCTTTTGACGATGCTCTGCATCGGTTCGTACTGGTACATACCGCCGAACAGCTGCCCCGAGTCCGGTGTCGGAACGATATTGACGAGGATCTGTACCGTCAGGAGGACGCAGGCCAGAGGGTGGAAATATCTGCGGAGCCGCTCCGGAGCGAACAGGTCGAACAGGAAAAGCAGCGCGATCGTGACGATGAGCGTCAATTCGGGTCGCATGAAGTGGAATATTTCGCTGTAATTCATAGTCGGATTAGTTCATTAGCTGTGAGATGATCGTGGAAACGCTGCCGCTTACCATATCGCTGATCCAGAGTGGCATCGTACCCATGCCGGCGATAGCGGCGATCAGGCAGATGACCGTGAGTCGTTCGTCCCACGTGGCGTCGGTGAGTTTCAGGTGCGCCTCGTTGCGGCAGGTGCCGTAGAGGATGCGGCCGATGACGCGCAGGATATAGACCGCCGTAATCACGATCGATGTGCAGGCGATGATCGTCACGACGCGGTGGAACGTGTCGTTATTCATGAAAGCGCCGTTGAAGATCGTCATTTCGGCGACGAAACCGCTCAGACCCGGCAGTCCGAGGTTCGCCAGACCTGCGATTACGTACCCTACCGCCAGGAAGGGCATCACCTTCATCAGGCCGCTCAACTCGCGGATGTCGCGCGTGTGCGTGCGGCCGTAGATCATACCGATCAGGGCGAAGAAGAGGGCCGTCATCAGGCCGTGGCTCAGCATCTGCAGAATGGCGCCCGTGCCGGCCGTAGTATTCATCATCAGGATAGCGAACAGGACCAGTCCGCAGTGCGATACCGAGGAGTAGGCGTTGATATATTTGAGGTCGGTCTGCACGCAGGCCGAGAAAGCGCCGTACACGACCGAAATCGTCGTGAGGATGATGAAAATCCAGCTCAATTCGTGCGCCGCTTCGGGCATCAGGTACATCGCCACGCGGAAGCAGCCGTAGCCGCCCAGCTTCATCAGCACGCCGGCGTGGAGCATCGACACGGCGGTCGGTGCCGATGCGTGACCGTCGGGGCTCCAGGTGTGGAACGGGAAGAGGGCGCCCAGCACGCCGAAGCCGACGAAGACCATCGGGAACCAGATGTACTGTTGCGAGAGGGGAATGTTGTGCAGCGCGGCGATCTCGTGCAGGTTCATCGTCTGCGCCCCGGCACCGAAGTAGATGCCCAGGATGCCGCAGAGCAGCAGGGCCGACCCGCCCATGAGCATCAGCGTCAGCTTCATGGCCGAATACTCCTTGCGGCCGCTGCCCCAGACGCCGATGAGCAGGTACATCGGGATCAGCGCCACTTCGTAGAACATGAACATCGAGAAGAGATCGACGGTGATGAAGAATCCGAAGACACCGACCGAGAGCAGGCAGAACCAGAGGAAGTAGGCTTTGACGTCGCTCTTCATCTGCCACGAGGCGAACGTGCCCGTGAAGACGATGATGGCCGACAGTAGCAGCATGGCTACCGAGATACCGTCCACGCCCACTGCGTAATGGATGTTGAGCGGAGCGTACCAGACGACGCTGTCCGTAAGGAGCATCGCGTCCGTAGCGCCTGCTTCCCGCAGGCCGAGGTAATGGAACACAAGATAAATCGCCAGCGCGAGCAGTGCCGAGGAGCCGGCGACCATGACGGCATGGATCTGCCGCGTATTTTTCGAAATCCACAGCCCCAGCATCATCACCAAGGGGATCAGCGGAAACAGAGAAAGTATATTCATAGCGTTCGGATTATCGGAGGATGAGTAATAAAAGGGTCAGGCCGAGCGTCCCGGCAAAGAACCAGATGCAGTAGCGCTGTACGCTGCCGCTCTGCATGAAGCGGATCCCCAGTGCGGCGCTCTGGGTTGTCCGGGCCAGTAGGTTCATGAAGCCGTCCACCACGTGACGGTCGAACCAGGCGATCGGACGCGAAATGCAGCCGAAGATGATTCGGTGCGTGACGAACTGATACGCCTCGTCGATGTAGAAGCGGTGGTAGGCCGCCTTGTGCAGGCCGCTGAAGGTCGTGGCGAGCCGGTCGGCGACGGGCTGTTTGGCCCGCAGGTACATCCAGGTCGCCAGGGCGATCGCAGCGATGGCGACGGTGAGGCTGATGGCCACTACCCCGCCGTCGAGGTGGATCGTATAGGCTTCTCCGTCGCTCGATATGAAATCGCCGAAGGGAATGAATCCCGCGACGCAGGTGATCACGGCCAGGACGACGAGAGGAACGGTCATCGTGGCCGGAGCTTCGTGCGGCGTGTGATGTGCATGCAGTTCCTTGTTCTCCTTGCCCCAGAAGATACCGTAGTAGAGCCGGAACATATAGAAGGCCGTCAGTCCTGCGATACCCGTCATCACCCAGCCCATCAGAGGACTGAATGCGAAGCAGGCGGTCAGGATCTCGTCCTTGGAGAAGAAACCGCTCAACGGCCAGATACCGGCGATGGCCAGACAGGCGACGAGGAAGGTGATGTGCGTGACGGGCATGTATTTGCGCATGCCGCCCATCGCCGACATCTCGTTGGAGTGTACCGCGTGGATGATGCAGCCGGCGCAGAGGAACAGCAGCGCCTTGAACATGGCGTGGGTGAAGAGGTGGAACATCGAAGCCATGTAACCCAGTCCGCCCGTGTGGGGATCGGATGAGGTGCAGACACCCAGCGCCACGAGCATAAAACCGATCTGCGAGATCGTACTGAACGCGAGCACGCGCTTGATGTCGCTCTGCACGCAGGCGACGACCGCCGCATAGAGCGCGGTGAAAGCGCCGATGTAGGCAACCCAGTGAAGCACGTCCGGGGCATAGCCGATGTAGAGCGGGAACATGCGGGCGACCAGATAGACGCCCGCGACGACCATCGTCGCCGCATGAATCAGGGCCGATACGGGGGTCGGACCCTCCATGGCGTCCGGCAGCCAGATATGGAGCGGGAACATGGCGCTCTTGCCCGCTCCGCCGATGAACATAAGTCCGAGGGCCAGCGGGATCATCGTCCCGGCGGCGGCCAGCAGTTGTGCGTCGGGCGTGAAGGAGAATGTCCCGGCATAATAGCCGTAGAAGAGGATGCCGATGAGGAAGCCCAGATCGGCGAAGCGGGTGACGATGAAGGCTTTCTTCGATGCCGCGATCGCTTCGGGCTTGGTGTAGTAGAAGCCGATCAGCAGGTAGGAGCTTACGCCCACCAGCTCCCAAAACAGATACATCTGGAAGATATTGGTGGCGACCACCAGTCCCAGCATACTCATCGTGAAGAGCGACAGGAAGGCGTAATAACGCTGGAAGCCCCGCTCCCCTTTCATGTAGCCGAACGAATAGATATGGACCATGAGCGACACGGTCGAGATGACGACGAGCATCATCACCGAGATCGGATCGAGCAGGATGCCCATATCGATATGCAGCGTCTGGCTGATCGGGAGCCAAACGGCGTTGTAGGGCATCAGCGTCGGGAAAATGCCCTCCGCGTTACGCCCGGCGCCGAAATAGAGAATGGCCGTGAGGTAGCTCAACACGGTGACCGCACCCAGCACGACCGTACCGATGGCGCCCGCCGCTCCCGGTTTGAGTTTGGTGCCGGCCAGTCCGAGTACCAGGAAACTCAACAGCGGCAATACGAGAATTAGAATGGTAAAATCCATAGTCGATGCGTTTTAATCCGTTACCATTTGAGTTTCTTCAAATCTTTGACCTGGATGTGGCGCAGGTTGCGGTAGATGTTGATGATGATGGCGATGGCCACGGCCGTTTCCGCAGCGCTGATGCCGATGGCGAACAGGGCGAAGAAGAAGCCCTCCAACTGACCCGGAAACAGGAAACGGTTGAATACCACGAAATTGATATCTACCGAATTGAGGATCAGTTCCACCGAGATCAGCATCGCCAGCAGGTTGCGGCGCGTGACGAACCCGTAGATTCCCACGAACATCATGATCGTCGAAACGATCAGGTAATACTCCATGTGTATCATAGCAGTAATTTGTTTTGTACACTTTCCATCGACCGCATCGCTTTGCCGCAGCCTTCATGCACGACGTTTCGCTGTTTCCTCGCCCCCTGCCCGGCTCCTCCGCCGGAGGAGCCGTTATACGGTAAAATGGACGAATGCGGCCGGTCTCTCTTTTTTATTCTTTCTGGTACCTTTTTATTATCGTTTGCGGGCGATCAGGATACCGCCGACGATGCAGGCCAGCAGCAATAAACTGATGACTTCGAACGGCAGCAGGTAGCCCTGTTTTTCGGGACTCATCAACGCGAATCCGATCTCCCGGACGGCCAGTTCACCGTGCTCGAAGTGTTCCGGCAGGAACTGGTGGCGCAGGGTGACGAACAGGCAGATCGCCAGTCCTGCGAGGGTTGCCAGGATGCCCACGACGAATTTGTAGCCGCGCAGTTTTTCGGCCTTGTCTCCCTCGGAAGAGGTCAGCAGGATCGAAAAGACGTATAGAACCGTGATACCGCCCGCATAGATAAGCAGCTGGACGGCACCCAGGAACGAATAGTTGAGCTGGAAATAGATGCCTGCCGTGCCGAAGAGGACGAACAGCAGGAACGTCGCCGCACGCAGGATGCGTTTGGTGGTTACGGCCAGTACGGCGCTCGCCAGCGTGAAGACGGCCAGCACGGTAAAGACGATCAGGTCGAGTGTTATCTCCATGACGTTATTTGTTCAGGGTTTTTACTAATTTGTCGCGGGTATAGACCGCGTGTTCGAAAGCCGTGTCGAAACGGATCGCGTCGTGCGGACAGGCGTTCACGCACAGGTGGCAGAACATACAGGCTCCCAGGTCGTATTCGTATTTGACCAGACGACGCCGGGGCTTGCCCGTCTCTTCGTCCGTGACGGTTTCGGTGGTGATCTTTATCGTACCGTTCGGACAGGCTGCCTGGCAGAGTCCGCAGGCGACGCACTTGTTTTTGCCCTCGGCGTCGTGGGGCATCGTGAGCGTTCCGCAGAAGCGTTCGTTCATTTTGAGCGTCGCCCGGTTTTCGGGATACTGCTCCGTGATTTTCGGGGTAACGAACTCTTTGCCCGTTACCTTGAGGCCCGTGAGCAGGGTGCGGATGCCGTGAAAGAGTCCTTGGATATAATTTGCCATACTTAAAAATGCAGTTTGAATACGACGATGACGACCATCAGCAGCAGATTGACCAGCCCGATCGGTACCAGGTATTTCCACTCCAGCGTCAGAATCTGGTCCACGCGCAGGCGCGGGAAGGTCCATTTGATCCACATCAGCAGCCAGATGACGAAGAGCGTCTTGCCGAAGAACCAGACGAAGCCCGGAATGTAGTCCATGACGGTATTGAAACCCTCCCAGCCGGAGATGTGCAACGGCATCCAGCCGCCGAGGAAGATCGTGGAGGCTACACCCGCGATGATGAACAGATTGACGAATTCGGCCACGTAGAACAGACCGAAATGCATACCCGAATACTCGGTGTGGTAACCGGCCGTCAGCTCCGATTCGGCTTCGGGAAGGTCGAACGGCCCCCGGTTCACCTCGGCGTTGCCGGCGATCAGATAAATCACGAAAGCGATCATGGCCGGGATGTGCCCCTTGAAGATGAACCAGCCGTCGGCCTGTCGGGCGACGATCTCGGAGAACTGCATCGTATCGGTCAGTACGATGATCGTGAGGATCGAGAGTCCGATCGAAAGCTCATATGAAATCATCTGCGCACCGCTTCGCATGGCGCCGATGAGCGAGTACTTGTTGTTGCTGCTCCACCCTGCCAGCAGGATGCCCACGATACCGATCGACGAGGCGGCCATCATGAAGAAGACGCCCACGTTGAAGTCCAAAATCTCCATACCCTTATTGAAAGGCAGGCAGGAGAACGCCAGTACCGAGGCGAGGATGACGATGTACGGTGCGAGGTTGTAGAGGAACTTGTCCGAGCGCCGGATCGTGATGATCTCCTTGGTGAGCATTTTGAATACGTCGGCGAAGACCTGGAGAGTACCCCAGGGCCCGACGCGCATGGGACCCAGACGGCATTGGAACGCAGCGCAGACCTTGCGTTCCATGAAGATCATCAGGATCGCCACCACTACGTACATCAACAGGATGCAGAGCCCGACGATCACGCATTCGATGAAAATCGCCAGTCCGAGCGGCATGAAAGAAGTGAGCAGTTCATGTACCCAACTTGTTACTATGCTGAAATCAAACATATTGATCTGTTTTATCTGATCTGTTAATTTAACGGTCTATATCCGGAACCACGTAGTCGAGCGTACCTCCGATGGCAATCAGGTCGGCGATCTTCGCACCCCGCGTAATGGTGTCCATACACGAAACGAGCGGCAGGCCCGTCGAACGGAATTTCAGGCGGTACGGCGATTTGTCGCCCCGGCTTTCGAGATAGACGCCGAATTCTCCGCGGCTGCCTTCTACGGCTGCATAGTAACTTCCTTCGGGAACACGTATTACGGGTTTCATCTTAAGTTGATATTCACCCTCGGGGATATTGTCGATAAGCTGCTCGATGATGCGCAGGCTTTCCAGGATCTCCTCCATGCGGACCATATAGCGGGCGAAGCAGTCGCCCTCGGTGAAGAGTACCTCACGGAAATCCACTTTGCCGTACATGGCATAGGGATGCCGCTTGCGCACGTCGCAGGCCCAGCCCGATGCACGGCCCGTGCCGCCCGTAGCACCGAACGAAATGGCGTCTTCGCGCGTCAGTATGCCCGTGCCTTTCAGTCGCTGTTGTGCGATGACGTTGCCGGTGAAGATTTCGTGATACTCCTTCAGGACGGGACGCAGGTATTTGATCAGCTCTTTGACCTTTTTTACGAACTCCGGATGGATGTCCGCCTGTACGCCGCCGATGGTGTTGTAGGCCTGGATCAGGCGTCCGCCAGTGGTTTGTTCGAGGATGTCGAGCACCTTCTCGCGGTCGCGGAAACCGTAGAAGAAGGCCGTCAGCGCACCCATATCCATACAGAGACAGGAGAAGAAGAGCAGGTGCGAATCGATACGCTGCAATTCGTCCATGATGGTGCGGATGTACTGTACGCGTTCCGACACCTCCACGCCGAGTCCCTTCTCGATGCACATGCAGAGCGCATGGCGGTTCTGCGAAGCGCCGAGGTAATCCAGACGGTCGGTAAGAGCGAGCGTTTGGGGATAGGTCAGGCTTTCGCACAGCTTTTCGATGCCCCGGTGGATGTAGCCGCAGTGTACGTCGAGCTTTTTGATGATTTCGCCTTCGAGCGATACGCGGAAGCGGAGCACGCCGTGCGTGGCCGGGTGCTGAGGACCGATGTTGATGACGTACTCGTCCTCCTCGAAGAGCACGTTGCGGCGGCGGATGATGCTGCCGTCGGGCTGGAGCTCGTAGCTCGGCGAACTGTCGTGCGCCACTTCGTTGGTCATACGGAGCGGATTGGTTTCCCCGCTCTGGTCGTAGTCCTTGCGGAGCGGATACCCCACCCAGTCGTCGCGCAGGTAGAGGCGCCGCATGTCGGGATGGTTGATGAAGCCGATACCGAAGAAGTCGAACACTTCGCGCTCGTTCAACTCGGCCCCCTTCCAGATGTCGCTGACCGTCGGCAAACCGCATTGCTCGCGGCTCGGGGTGAGGACTTTCAGTACGACGTTTTCTCCCGTCGCGGTCGATTCGAGGTGATAGACGGCACCCAGCCCCTCTTCGCCCCAGTCCATACCCGTCAGGCTGCGCAGAAAATCGAAGCGCAGCGCCGGATCGTCGTGCAGATACCGGGCCAGATCGTGGAACTGTTCGACCGGGATGGTGAACATCCCGTCGCCGGCCTCCGTATAGACGGCTCCGGGTACTTTTGCCGTAATTATCTCTTGCAGGTTCATACGTTTTTCTTCTCTTCGGGTTCCACATTCAGTTCGGGACGCTCCGCTGTGAGGTCCTCGCGGAGTCGTTTTTCGTACTCCTTCTTGTCGATCTGCCGATTGACGTCGCCGAAGAATTTTTGTAGCTTGACTTTACGCTGCAGCTGCATCATACCGTAAAGCATCGCTTCAGGACGGGGCGGACAGCCGGGGATATAGACATCGACGGGCAGGATCTTGTCCACGCCGTTCACTACGTGATAGGATTTCTTGAACGGGCCGCCGCTTACGGCGCAGCTTCCCGTAGCGATCACATACTTGGGGTCGGCCATCTGGTCGTACAGACGGCGCAGCACCGGCGCCATCTTGTGCGTGATCGTGCCGGCGACCATGATGAAATCGGCCTGGCGCGGGCTGGCGCGGGCTACTTCAAACCCGAAGCGGGCAAAATCGTAGCGTGCGGCACCGACCGCCATAAATTCGATACCGCAACAGCTCGTGGCGAACGTAAGCGGCCAGAGGCTGTTGCTGCGGCCCCAGTTGATAACTTCGTCCAGGCAGCCCATGACGACGTTCGTGCCGTTGGCACGCAACTCCTCGATCATCTTCTCGAGGTATTCGTTGTCGGTGAAATCTTCGTATTTCATCGACTTGATTTTCGGTTTTCTTACTTCCATTCCAAGGCTCCTTTCCGCCAGGCGTAGGCCAGGCCAAACGTAAGTATCAACAGGAAGAACAGGGCGCTGACAAGGCCGAAGACGCCGATCTCCTGCACCACGACGGCCCACGCGAAGAGGAATACCGTTTCGACGTCGAACATCAGGAACAGGATCGCAAAGAGGTAGTACCCTACTTTGAACTGCATCCACGACTTGCCGCGCGTGGGAATGCCGCACTCGTACGCCTCGCCTTTCTGCGGGTTGTACGAACGGGGCGAGATCGCGCGGGCCACTCCCAGAGCGATCGCCACCAGTCCGATGGCGGTCAGGATTACGACCATTAGTAGTACGAAATACATATACTGTAAAGAGTTGTTTTTTCGGGCAAATTCGGTTAAACAAGAGTGGTGCGCCTCTTCGGTCGGAAGATGCGCATGGGAGCAATCGAAGCGGTCAAATCCGGATTTTGCCCAGCGAAAAGACGTAGTAATCCACCGCGTCGGGATGGGGATTCGCCGGACGATTGCTGCAAGGGAGCGGACTTTTTTCCGAAGGCCGGAGAGAAGGAGTCGCTGATGCGAGTTGTCTGCAGTTTATATGCAGCATCGGTGCGATGACCTCGCTTACGGTTTCGGACGCGATGAACGAATGGTGGAAATAGTGCAGGCCGCTCTTTTCCTGAGGCGGAACGTGCTGCGTCAGGCTGCCGACGGAATCGCCGCCGGAGGCGTATTGCACCGGAAGTTGCTGGCGGCAGAGCGTTCCTGTCGTCAGTACCAGCAAGGCGAATAAAAAGTATCCTATTTTTCCGGCCATTCCGATTCTTTTTTCCGGCCACAAAGATAACCTTTTTCCTGTTAGATGTTCTCTTTTGTCCGGCGGAAAAGTCTTGGATTGGATAATTTTGATCTCGAATTGACGAATTTCCCGTTCCTGTAACGCGTTACGGTGAATGGTCGAAAACGGGTGATATTCGGAAAAGCGGTTTCCTGAAGCTGCAGCTATGCAGCTTGGTCACTTTTCGAGGTTTTGTACGATGATGTACGGATATCGGATGCAAAGCCTGTTTTTGAAATTTCGGGATTACGGATAAAAATAGCGCTGCAAAGTCGGGTTGCAGCGCTATTTTTCGATTGAATGCAGGCGGTTACGACGCCGGATGTTCCGCCGACCGGTATTCGTTGGGGGTAAGGCCTGTGATTTTCTTGAACAGACGGGTGAAGTGCTGCGGATATTGGAAGCCGAGTTCGTAGGCGACCTGTCCGATCGTCTTGTTGGGTGCCAGAATCCGTTCCTTGGCCGTGGCGATCAACTTGAGTTGGATGTACTCCTGGGCCGATTTGCCGGTTTCCTTCTTGATCAGATCGCCGAAATAGTTCGGGGAAAGGCACAATTCTCCGGCGCACCATTTTACCGAAGGCAGCCCTTCGCGCTGGGCGCGATCCCCCGCAAAATAGTCGTCGAGCAGCCGTTCGAACCGGGCCAGAATGTCATGATTGACGTTCGAACGGGTGATGAACTGCCGCTCGTAGAAGCGCAGACAGTAGTCGAGCAGCATTTCGATGTTGATGGCGATGAGCCGTTTGCTGTGGCGGTCGATAGCGTGTTCCAGCTCCTGCCGGATCTTGAGGAAGCAGCCGACGACCATTTCGCGCTCTCGCTCCGAGAGGTGCAGCGCCTCGTTCACTTCGTACGAGAAGAATGAATATTCGCGGATGTTGCGTCCGAGCGACGTGCCGCGAATCAGGTCGGGATGGAAGACTAACGCCCATCCTTTCGGCTGATAGACTTCGCCGTTGTCTTCGATGCCGATAACCTGCCCCGGCGCCAGGCAGACCAGCGTCCCTTCCTGATAGTCGTAGCGCTGACGCCCGTAAAGCAGGTCGCCGCACTTCACTTCTTTCAGAAAGATGGCGTAGAAGCCGAAAATATGACGGACGTGCTTCATCGGATGCGCTTTCGAGAGATCGATCACGCTGACCAGCGGATGCAGGGTTTCGACACCCAGCAGGTCGTTGTATTCGAAGACGTTTTCGATATAGTGGATTCCCTTTTCCATAGTCGGTTCGTTTTTTTGCATGGAAGCGATGCTGTTTCAGGTTGCCGAGCGGAGTCTGCGGTTCTGTCGCTTGTTCGAAACGAAGAACGTGAACGGCAAAATCCGATTCTTCCGTGTTCGTCCGGGACGCATCCTTACTATTGCAAGGATAGTGAAAGGCAGGCGGCAAGCCAAATTTAACGTTCTGTTTTCCTCCTCCTTGCATAGCAGAGTTCACCAGTGTCCTCTGCGTATGCTTCGAGCGTCGGTCGTTCGAGCTTGTCCGAGCCGCATCTTCTCTTCTGCAAAGATAGTGAAAGCCGAGAAGAAAACGGGAGCTTGTTCACAGTTTTCCGAGGCGTGTCCTATCTTCTGCAAAGATAAGCGCTTTATTCGCTTCCCGGACGCTTCGTCCGGCAAAAACCGTAATTTTGGTAAGAAGCTCCGTAATCTGTGTCAGGGAACGATCGACCAGCCCCGAATTACGGGTGCGGAATCTGTAATTCGGGTAATTTCTCCGGTAATTTGTTTCCTCTTTTTTCGTGCGGAATATCCTATTTTTGCAAAAACGAGGAGAGGAAAATTCGAGTCCCGTCGTTCGAAAAATCGGGATGTTCGAAAAAATCCGCTTCGGGACGAAAATAAACAGTTAAATTTAATAGGTATGAAGACGAATTTGAATTACGACATGTTCGTTCCGACGCGAACGTTGTTCGGTGCTGGAACTCTGAACGAATTGCACGCCCAGCCGATGCCGGGCCGCAAGGCGTTGTTGGTTATTTCCAACGGACGTTCTACCCGGGCCAACAGTTATTTGTCACGCACGGAAGAGCAGCTTCGTATGGCCGGAGTGGAAACGGTATTGTTCGATCGCGTAGAGGCCAATCCGTTAAAATCGACCGTTATGGCGGGAGGTGCCATGGCTCGTGAAAACGGATGCGATATGATCGTCGCTCTGGGCGGCGGCAGCGTGATGGACGCTGCGAAGGCTATTGCGGTCGTTGCGTCCAACGGCGGAGATTATTGGGATTATATTCCTTGTGGAACGGGTAAGGGCAAGGCAGTTGCCGAGACGCCGCTGCCGATCGTGGCGATCACCACCACGGCCGGTACAGGTTCCGAAACCGATGCGGGATGCGTGATTACCAATGCCGAAACCCACGAAAAGACGGGCTTCGTACATCCGGGGCTGTTTCCGGTGCTCGCCGTCATCGATCCGGAGCTGATGCTTACCGTTCCGCCGAAATTCACGGCTTTCCAGGGGTTCGATGCGCTGTTTCATTCGACCGAGGCCTATATCTCCAATGCCGCCAATCTGATGAGCGACATGTACGTGCTCAACGCTATTGAGAATGTGGCCCGCTACCTGCCTCGTGCCGTGGCCGACGGCAGCGACCTCGAGGCCCGCACCCGTGTAGCGTGGGGCAATACCCTTTCGGGTTCGGTGATGTGCGTGGGGCGCTGCACGAGCGAACATTCGCTCGAACATGCGATGTCGGCCTACCACCAGGAGCTGCCGCACGGCGCCGGCCTGATTATGATTTCGAAAGCCTACTACGCCCATTTCATCGAACGGCACGTTTGCGACGAGCGTTTCGTGGCGATGGCCCGTGCGCTGGGCGTGGAAGATGCCCGGGAGCCGATGGATTTCATTCGGGCGCTCGAGGCTCTGCAGCGGGCGTGCGGTGTGGCGGATTTGCGGATGTCCGATTACGGTATTTCGCCCGACGAATTTCCGGCGATGGTCCGCAATGCCAGGGAAACGATGGGCTTCCTGTTTCCGTTCGACCGGGAGCCGCTTTCGGACGAGGAGTGCGAAGCCATTTACAGGGCGTCGTATCGGTAAGGGGTTGGTTCCGGATCGGGCCTCGGTCGGAAAATGCAGCCCGGGGTTCGTTGAGAGGGATGATTCACACGATCGAGATATTCACGAATAAAATTTAACGATTATGAGCAAAAAAGTATTGATCCTTTCGTCCAGTCCCCGCCGAGGCGGGAATTCGGACACGTTGTGCGACGAATTTCTGCGCGGAGCGCAGGAGGCCGGACACGAAGTCGAAAAGATTTTTCTGAAAGATAAAACCATTCACTATTGCACGGGCTGCGGCGTATGCAACGAAGGCAAGCCCTGTCCGCAGAAAGACGATGCGCCGGAGATCGTACGGAAAATGGTCGCGGCCGACGTGATCGTGCTGGCTACGCCGGTCTATTTCTACACCATGTCGGCCCAGATGAAGACGCTGATCGACCGCTGCTGCGCCGGATATCTGGAAATCCGCGACAAGGAGTTCTATTTTATCGTCGCGGCCGCCGAAACCAGCGTTGCGGCTATGGAACGTACGATCGACGGTTTTCGGGGATTCCTCGACTGTCTGGACAATCCGCAGGAGAAGGGTGTCGTCTATGGTGTCGGGGCCTGGCACAAGGGGGATATCCAAGGAAAACCGGCTATGAAACAAGCCTATGAAATGGGGCGTAACATTTAATCGTCCGGTCCGATGAAAGTACGGTTATCTATATTGGCGGCCTTCGTGACGATATTGTCGTTCGGTTGTTGCCAAGCACAAAGTACGAATGTTCTGAATATGAAAAACGAAACGATTTTTCCGCAGATCTTCCCGCAGGGCGATAGACTGCCCGAAGAATTCTCCCGCTATTTTACGGGGCAGGCTTATCTGGCTTCGATAAGTAACAACGAGGCATTGGGAACGCATATTTCGAATGTGACTTTCGAGCCGGGCTGCCGCAATAACTGGCACAGTCACACGGGCGGTCAGCTATTGCTGGTGACCGCCGGACGGGGGTATTATCAGGAAAAGGGAGAGCCTGCCCGTGAGTTGCGGCCGGGTGACGTGGTCGAGATTCCGGCCGATGTCGTCCACTGGCACGGAGCAGCTCCGGACAGTTGGTTTTCGCACCTCGCGGTCGAGTGCAATCCCGCTGCCAATGTGAATACATGGCTGGAACCGGTCGGCGATGCGGAGTATGAAGCGGCTACGGCGATGTCCGGGTGCCGGCCCGGACTTTCGGCCGCTGCCGTAAAAAACGCGGAGATGTGGTTTCCCGGCGAGGCGCCTGCATTTGTGAAGACGGACCCCGAACTGGCCGAAGTATTCGGTAATTTCGCTTTCGACGAAGTGCAGCGTTACGGGAAACTGGATGTCAAAACCCGTGTTCTGGTGACGATGGCCTCCTCCCTTGCGCAGCAGGCTGCCGCCACCTATGAAATGACGCTGCGGGCGGCATTGGCCAACGGGGTCGCACCCGTTGCGGTTCGGGAAGTACTCTATCAGGCCGTCCCTTATGTCGGTATGGCCAAAGTGGTCGATTATATTGCATTGACGAACGATTTTTTCCGGAAAAACGGTGTCGAACCGCCTTTGGAGCCGCAGGCCGTTACTACGCCCGAAACGAGAATGGAGAAGGGGTTGGCTCTGCAAAAGGAGATTTTCGGAGACGAAATCGAACGGATGTATGAAACCTCTCCGGCCAACCAACTGCATATTCAACGTGCGCTTTCCGGCAACTGTTTCGGCGACTATCAGACACGCACCGGATTGGATGTCCGAACGCGTGAACTGCTGACTTTTTCGATGCTCGTGTCGTTGGGCGGTTGCGAGCCGCAGGTCAAGGGACATATTCGAGGTAATGTGAATGTCGGCAACGACAAAGACGTGCTGCTGGCGGTTGTAACGCAGCTATTGCCCTATATCGGTTATCCCCGTACGCTCAATGCGATCGCCTGCCTGAACGAAGTGATTCCGGAACGAGGTTAGTTTCAATAATTGTGGTGATATGGAATATGTAAAATTAAACAACGGCGTCGAGATGCCCATTCTGGGTTACGGCGTCTATCAGGTGACTCCCGAGGAGTGCGAGCGTTGCGTTTCGGATGCCATTAAGATCGGCTACCGTTCGATCGATACGGCACAGGCTTACCACAATGAGGAAGGTGTAGGCCGTGCCGTCCGGAAGAGCGGGATTCCCCGCGAGGAGTTTTTCATCACGACCAAAGTGTGGATAACCAACGGCGGCTATGAAAAGGCGAAAGCGTCCATCGACGAGTCGCTGCGCAAGTTACAGACCTCGTATGTGGACCTGTTGCTTATTCACCAGCCTTTCAACGACTATTACGGCACTTATCGGGCGATGGAAGAGGCTTGTCGGGTCGGCAAGGCGAGGGCGATCGGAGTTTCGAACTTTTACCCCGACCGTTATGTCGATCTGGCTGCGTTCTGTGAAATAAAGCCGGCTGTCAATCAGATGGAAACTCATGTTTTCTGCCAGCAGGTCGTTTTGCAGGAGATCATGCGCAGGTACGGGACGCAGCTTATGTCGTGGGGCCCGTTCGCCGAGGGCCGCAACGGATTCTTTACGAACGGAACGCTTCGGACGATCGGGGAAAAGTATGGTAAAACCGTAGCCCAGACGGCGCTGCGTTTCCTGATTCAGCGCGGGATCGTCGTTATTCCGAAATCGACGCATGCGGAGCGTATGGCTGAAAATTTCGATGTATTCGATTTCGAATTATCCGCCGAGGATATGCACTCCATCGCGGTTCTCGATCGGAAGGAGAGCCTTTTCCTGTCGCATTACGATCCTGAAACGGTCGAATATCTGATCAATTACGAATGATCCGTTGCGGGATAGCGTGTACGAGAAATGCCGCTGCCCTGCCGTTCGTCCGAAAGGTCCCGAACGATATCCATTCGAGCCGGATGCTGTAAAAGGCACCCGGCTTTTGTTTTCCAGGGCTGGGCGGGGTTTATGTTGTCCGGTCAGCGTGTGGGGCCGAATCGTCGATGTCCACGGGCAACTGTCGCTGCACTGTTGCCCGGGCCTTCGTCGGACCGAACTTACGGCGGGCCGGATTCGAAGCGAACGATGCGGGGATTCGTATTCGTGTCCGGGAAACCGTCAGCGGAGTGCCCGTATTGCGTCGGCCGATACTCTTCCGTATGGTCTGTGTTCGTCCGAGTTATTCAGAAGAGTCAGGTCCGTTTTTGCCCCGTGACCGTGATCGAATAGATTCCCACATTTCCGGCCTTGTATTTTTGAATCGTGTCTGCATCCAGATATGCCTGGAGCACCTCGTCCGGAATGACGATTTTCTTGGTTCTTTCGATCTGTATGTCCGCGAAGCCGGCCTTGCGGATCTCGGTCAGGTAATCTTCCTGTTGGATGGCGCTTGCGATACAGCCGGCATACATCGCGGCATTGTCGGTAAATTCTTTCGGGAAGATTCCCTGTAATACCACATCGGAAACGCAGAAATGTCCGCCGGGTTTCAGAACTCGCCGGATCTCTTTGAAAATGCGGTCTTTCCTCGGTAGAAGGTTCAGAACGCAATTGCTGACCACGACATCTGCCGTGTCGTTTCGTACCGGCATGTTTTCGATGTCGCCTTCCCTGAATTCGACATTGTCGCAGCCCCGCTTCGCGGCATTGGCCCGGGCTTTGGCGAGCATTTGCGGGGAAAAGTCTATTCCGATGACTTTGCCGTCCGCGCCTGTTTCGGCTCGGGCTATGAAACAGTCGTTTCCTGCCCCTGATCCTAGGTCGATGACCGTATCGCCTGGTTTGATCCGGGCATATCGGGTGGGTAGTCCGCATCCTACCCCCAGATCCGCATCGGGTTCATAACCGTTCAGACGGGAGTAGTCTTCGCTCATGATGGTAAAAACGTTCTGCGAGGGTTGTGCCGGAGCCGTGCCGCAGCAGCATCCGCATTTCAGACTGTCGCTGTTCAAAGCGAGTTCGTCGTAACGCCGCTTGACCAGCTCTTTGAGTTCATCTTCCTTTTTCATAATCTTTTTAGAAAAAATATATTATCCAATAATAGATACCCACAGCGATAAACAGCATCCCGACGGTGCGTGCGAGCCACTTTCGGATTATCTGCATTCGTCCGTAGAAGATGCCCACTCCTGCCGCGCCGTAAGCCAGTATCCAGGCTGCGATGACCACCGGCATACCGGTCGCAATAGCAAATACGACAGGCAGAAACCAGCCGCCCGGTTCGGCTGCCGCCATCGGGATCAACATTCCGAAGTAGAAAACCCCGCTCGAGGGGCAGAATGCCAGCGAAAAGAGAATACCTAACAGCAATGCACCCCAGCTTCCGTGACGGCCGATCTTCTCGCAATGGCCCGAAAATCCGAATTTCGGCAGGTTCAACCTGTGGCCGAAAAGCATGAACAGCCCGATCAGAATAAGTGCCGGAGCGACGATCGCATCGCCGTATTTGCCGATGATTTTTTGCAGGGCGTAGGTGTTCGCCCCTTCGCGCAGCAAGGGAATGAATGCCAGCCCGATCCCCGCATACGTGAGAATTCGCCCGGCAGTGTAGAGCAATCCGTTGCAGAAAACACGGTGTTTGTCGTCGATATCCTTGCCGATGAATCCGACGGCGGCGATGTTCGTCGCCAGCGGACAGGGGCTGATTGCGGTGAGCAAACCCAGAAGGAATGCCGTAACGATCGGTGTCGTGCCGCTCTCGAGCAGTCGTTGAATCCATTCCATAAGATTATTTTGACATTCGGGTTATTGCATCGTTAAGCCGGGCCTTGAATGTGGCGGGCTGGTCTTTGGCATAGCTGAATCCCATGCGGGTCAGATTTTCCACCCGGCCGTTTCGGTCGAGGATCAGCGCCGACCACCCGGCTTGGTATCGGTCGGCCAAGGCTTCGTTCTCGGCGATGTCGATGATCCGAAGGACCACTTTTTCGCTTCCGATACTGTCGATGACCTCCCGGGTCAGCCGTTCGATGGCGGTGCAGGTGGCACAACGCTGTTTCCCGTGGAAATAGAGAACCTGTACGCAGTCGTCGGCGACAGCTTCAACCGTTACGCGGTGCCGGGAGCCGCCGCATGCGTACAACAGCGCTGCGGCGAGGAGAAGAGTGGCCGCTTTCATCGGTTCAATAACTCTTTGACCTCTGCGAGTGAAAGCTTGCGTCCGGCCGAAACCACCCTGCCGTCCACGACCAATCCGGGCAGTGTCATTATACCGTAAGAGAGGATTTCTGCAATATCTTCTTCCTTAACTATTGCGGCCGAAATACCCAATTCGGCTATGGCCTGCGTTACCGTTTCGTAGAGTGTCCGACATCCGGCACACCCCGTTCCCAATACTTTGATCTCCATATCTGTTTCTATTATTAAATGTAGTTCGACGAATTGCGAACATTTTTCCTAAAAAAAAGCGGTTTCAACCGCAACAGGAATTTTTCTTCCCGCATTCGCAGAAAAAATCCGCGAACGATTCACGGGCTTTCGCCCAATTTTCCCGGTTGATGCAATAACGTACTTTCGGAGCTTCGATTTCTCCCTGGATCAATCCGGCGGCTTTCAACTCTTTGAGGTGTTGCGATACGGTGGCTTTGGCGATGGGCAGCACTTCGTGTATGTCTCCGAAAAAACAGCTCTCCTGTCCGGCGAGGAACCGCAGAATCGCCATGCGTGCCGGGTGCCCCATCGCTTTGGCGAAACGGGCCAGCTGTTCCTCTTGTTCGGTATAGGCTTTTGGGGACATATTTTCGGATCTTGTGTTCGCAAATATACGAACAATATTCGAATATGCAAATAATTTTTTCATTTTTGAAGAATCCGTTATTTTTGCACAAACATCAGATGATGTGATGATAGAGAGTACGGATACGACGATTCGAAAAAGATCGTTGGCCGAAGAGATGGCCGTCCGGTTGCAGGAGCAGATCGCGCAGGGACGGTTCGAGGTCGGCGGGAAGTTGCCGACCGAATCCGAATTGATGAAAATTTTCGGGGTCGGCCGTTCGACGGTGCGCGAAGCCGTGAAGATCTTGGCCAACATGGGGTTGCTGAAAGTGCAGCAGGGGGCCGGGACGTTCGTCGAAAGCCGGACGGCACGGAACGAGTCGATGGAGCGGTGCATGCAACGTGCCGACATCGGCGATCTGGAGGAGGTCCGGCGGATTCTGGAGGTCGCCATTGTCGAACGGGCCGCGCAGCGACGTACGCAGGCGGATATCGAAAAGATCGGGACACACCTCGCCCGGCGCGGTGCGGCCGCCGCAGCCGGACGATTGAACGACTGTATCGCGGCCGATGTCGATTTCCACGTGGCTCTGTCCGAGGCTACGCATAACGAAATATTGCACGAACTCTATCGTGCGGCCTCCGTGCATTTGCAGAAACGACTCGAACACATTTATACGGATACCGGTTGTCTGCTCGCCTCCCAATCCACGCATGAACGGCTGTTGCGGAATGTCGTCGCCCAAGAGCCTCGGAAAGCGTTGGAAACGATCGCTGTCATCCTGCAAGAACCGTAACCTATGAATACCGCAGCCAAATCCGTACGATCATACCGCTCCCTGACGAGCCGGACGGTTTACCCTATTTTGTTGATGGTCAGTATCACCCATCTGTTGAACGATATGATGCAGTCGGTGATCCCGGCGGTTTATCCGCTTCTCAAGGAGAAGTTCGATTTTACGTTCGCCCAGATCGGCCTCATTACATTGGTCTTTCAACTCACTTCGTCGCTGTTGCAGCCGGTGGCCGGTCTGCTCGCCGACCGTCATCCCCGCCCCTACTCGCTGGCCGGCGGTATGTGTTTCACGCTGGCCGGGCTGCTGGTGCTTGCCTTCGCGCCGGGTTTTGTCTGGATTCTGATTGCGGTGGGGCTGATCGGCTGCGGTTCGTCGGTGTTCCATCCCGAATCCTCGCGGGTGGCGCAACTTGCCTCGGGCGGCCGTAAGGGACTGGCACAGTCGATCTTCCAGGTCGGCGGAAATGCCGGAAGCGCTATGGGGCCCCTGTTGGCCGCGTTGATCGTCATTCCGTTCGGACAGTCGTCGATCGGTTGGTTCGCTCTGACGGCATTGCTGGCGATTTTTATCCTCGTAAGGATCGGCGACTGGTACAAACGCCGGCTGGCGATCGCGGTTCGCAGGCCCGACGCTGCGGAAACGGCTTTCGCGCACAGCCTGCCGCGGCGGAAAATCCACACGGCCCTCGTCATTCTGGGCATTCTGGTCTTTTCGAAGTATTTCTACATCGCTTCGATGACGAGTTACTTTACGTTTTTCCTGATGGACAAGTTCGCCGTATCGGTGCAAGGTGCGCAATATTGTCTTTTCGCTTTTCTTGCGGCTTCGGCTGCGGGTACGTTCATCGGAGGACCGCTGGGCGACCGCATCGGACGCAAATATGTGATTTGGGGTTCGATTCTGGGGGCTGCGCCTTTTACCCTGCTGCTACCCTACGTCGGTTTGGCTGCGACCGTCGTGCTGTCCGTAGTGATCGGGCTGGTCATTTCGTCGGCCTTTTCCGCCATTCTGGTTTATGCCACCGATCTGATGCCCGGCAAGGTGGGGATGATCGCCGGAGTCTTTTTCGGCCTGATGTTCGGGCTGGGCGGTCTCGGTTCGGCGTTTTTCGGCTGGCTGGCGGACCGGACGAGTATCGAGTTTATTTTTCAGGTCAGCACGCTGTTGCCCCTGTTGGGTGTTATCACCGGTTTTTTGCCGAATATAGAGTCGAAAAGCGGAAAATAGGATTTTCCGTGCATGTTCTCTTGCTCTTGTTCGGCGCAGGAAGGGGCTGAACGTGGGTGCAAGCTGAAAATCGGTCGCGTCGGCCGTGTTTTCTGCTGCGGATCGCGGGAACTTCGGTCGATATATTTACTACCGCTTCGACTGTTCTGCCGCAAGTGTTAGGGTTCGGGATGGATATGTAAACTCATCTCTATTGTCTTTGCGAAAAATATTGGAGTCCGATCATATTGGTCGGATTCTTTGCTATGACCGTTTCTGGTCCCGATGTAATGTATAACCTGTAATCGGGTCTTTTGTTGCGGCTCCGTGTTCGAGGGTGTTACAGCCCCGCTCCGGCCGTTGTTGTCGTAGCTCCGGATATGCGCGGGGATACTCCGCGTCGAATTGTTATGGCGGAGGCGGGAATCTGTTCTTACGTCGTACCCTCTCTTTTTTGCCGCTTTTCTCTTTCTCTCCGGTAACATGTCTGTCTGTTTTTTTTCGGGGTTGGCCGCAGGTGAAGAAGTACATTATATATAAATAGTGATTTTGTATTGCCTTTTTTTATGAAATATTTATTTTATTAACAGATGGTAGAATAATCGGTGTCGGGGCAGAATCTAATAAATTCTTTAAATAAGAAACTTTGATTGCATATCCAACATTTTGAGCATCGGGAACACCCGCATTTGTGATGCCAACTAAATTGCCGTTTTTATCAAACAATGGGCCGCCACTATTGCCAGGCTGTATGGGAACAGAAATTTGATAAGTTACAACATCGCCTTGATAGCCTGTTTTTGAACTTATAATGCCATCCGTAACTTTTATTTCTTCTCCTAATATATCTGACATGGGATAACCTAATGCAAACACACTTGTTCCGACATCAAGGATAGGTGTTTTTACTGCATATGGGAGTTGTGCAAAATTTGTAAATGATTTATCCTCGATTTTTAGAATGCTAATATCGTTTGCTTTATCTGAAATGAGTACTTTAGCATTGTACGTTTTAACCTCTCCGTTTCTATTTACGAACACGTCGATTCCATTGGCTCCGTCTACAACATGGAAATTAGTGACGATAATGCCATTTGTGGCAATAACAAAACCGCTACCCGACGAGGTGTATTGTTTTTCCGTTCCTGAGGATATTGGTCGCTGTTGTTTAGATTGTGTTTGTGTTGAAGCTATGTATTCGTATGCTATCGAGTAGTAATAATATTGATATGTGGCCGCTGCAAATGGAGTGCTATTATCACCTGTGCCGTATGAGAACTTAATTTTTAGTGTAGGTGTTTTCCATAAAACAGAAGAATTGCCTGTTATTAGCGGTTCTCCATAAGTCACAACTAAATCCATATATTTATCTTCAACCATGTTACTGTTGAATCCAGATGTATAATATTCGAGTTTGGTCAATTTATCATCTATGAAATATAAATCATAAGTAGAATGTGGGGGTTTTCGAACATCGCCTCTTACATATTCAATCCATTTTACACCATTATCATAGGTGCTTGAATTTTGATATTTGTATCCCGATTTTTGACCAATGGCTCCAATCGCAGTAATTCTACTACCTCCTAATTCAAAACCATCAATGGTTTCTGTTTGAGCATGTAAAATGAATGCCTGAAACATTAATATTATAAGTAACAACAAAGATTTCATGTCTTGTGATTTTTATTATGGCTTGTCATAAATGAAAGATAGCTGTTAATATTTCTTTGACGGATAAATCTGAGAATGATTTCCCATCAGGTAAATAGCATGGGACAAAATGGCCTGTCACATCGGAAAAGTTTTCATTAGATGAAACAATATTTACCTCATTCCCATTAGCCTCCGATAGTTGGATTATCGCATTAAAAACACGTGTAGGATCATGCCGTTTACAAAGTATGGCATTTAGTGTTTGTGACTCTGAGTTACAATTCACAATCTTTTGGATTACAAATTCAGTTGGCATTTGACACATAATAGAAAAATATATGTGCCGTCCCATCCCTCAAACGGCAAGTTAATGGTAATAAGAAAGCGCAGGGCTGAAAGCTCATTTGAGGATAGTAGGCCGTAGGATTGCCCGAACATTCAAATAAGCAACAACCCCGCGCCGTATCCGTAAAGGATATGACGGGAGATAAGGTCTGCCTATTCTCATGTTCAATGAATTTCCTACGTTCACTATCCGAGAATAAACTTACGCTTCCGTAAATTTCAATATGTCATCCACAAAGGTAAAAAACATATTCTGAAAACGCAATGACCTTGTCCCGCTTTTCGGGATTGTTGCCGTATCAAATTTCTGAAAAACAAAGTTTCTATCCAATAGCAGGGAGTATGGAATCGAAACTTTGTTAGTTGTAGGTTGGGTTAATCGTTCCCGCAGATTTCTTGTATTACGCCATCCATGTAAATAGCCTGTCCGCTGGATTGTCTGCCCCACCAGTAGCAACCGTATTCCTCGATGATAACCTCGCCTTGCGCTTTCAGTCGTTCGGCCAGCCATGAATCAATCAGCCACCATTCCATAACATCATCCGCGAACGGATAAAGATATTCTTCGGAAATAAGGTTTGCCCGTATCATTTCCTCGATAACCGTGCTTTGATTCTTCAAAACACAATTCTGTACTACTCGCCGTGCATTCATCGAATCCCCTGTTGAGCGGCTATGTTACGGAGCCATTGGTTCGCAAATGTGGTATGGTCGGCCTGCAAACGGCGGTTCAGTAAAATGCCCTCGTCTGTCCACTTTACGCTGTACTGTTCCACTCCCATATAATCGTTACGGTAGTAGTACGGAATGAATTGCCGTGTTTCTTTATGGAGGGCAAAGAGCATTTCGGGGTCGCGCATCATATCCCCGTTCTGCTCCCCGTAATGTGCCAGCGAAATGTGCTTGTAGGTTTCCGAGCGGTCGATGATCTCGATATAAACGGGCATATAGGCTTCGTCCGTGTTGTCGATTTTGGATGTTTGCAGGGCTAACAAGGCTCGCAGAATCTCTGACGCCCGTTTGTCTAATGTTTTCATAGCGATTAAGTTTTTGTTTATCGCTTATCAGTAGTAATCCAACTTCATGTAATATCAATAATCTTATGCTGTTAGATGGTTTCGGGCATAAATAGGGGGTGGTCTGTTTTATGTGGAATCCTATTAAATGGTAAGTAAAAAATTCGTTTCCCATCCGAAAAGGGGGAGGGGTGAAAAATAGGGATTGTCCGCTCGGTCATAAAAAACGGACCGATTTTTTCAAAAGGTCTATATTAAGACCCCTTGACAAAATTGGTCCGAATTCTGCGGAATGGTATTTAGCTTATTCTTTCCAGATTTTTCCGCCTAACCATCCGATGAAATTGATTCCTGCGGCCAAAACGATCGGTCCGATAAACAGCAAAGCCAATGCGGATAAAAGTTTCATATTTATTTGATCTTTAATTGGTTTGATTCAGTTTGCAGGTCAGGGGCTTCGCCCCTTTCCAAATAAAGTCAGAATGGTTTGGAGGGAATGAATATTGCCGCAAGGATTTCAGCTATGATGCTGTAAATGGTCAGCAGAATGCGAAAAATAAGCATAAACAGTCCGATAACAATGTATTTACCCGACAACATCAGAAAGACTACAAACAGAAATGCAATAAAGCCCGTCATGGCAGATTATATTTTGATTATTAAATGATTATTGTTGTTTTTATTTAGGACCAACTTGCGCAAAGGGGTTTATATAAGTCCCCTTTGCAAAGTCGGTCCGATGCCCTTAAAACTCGAACATCTTTTTTCCGAGCAGAAATGCCTTTTGACCGCCGAGGCGTTTTGTGTCGTCCTCGATCTCGAAAAAGAGTTTCACGACCTTACGATCCACCCGCCGCCCCTCGAACGGAATGCCGTTGTTCACGATCAGCCGATGCAGGAAATTGTTGATTTCCGAGCAGGCCACCAGATCGCCCGTTTTGTATTGCGCGTAAACAGCTTCCTGCATCTTGGGGGCTGTCAGCAGCACGTTTTCTTCGGTGCGGGTCATGGCCGCTTCGATCTTACTGCGGCTGTACCCCAATTCTTCCATCCGTTTTGCACCGAGAATCGTGAACGCCTGTACGATTGCCGCAAATTCATTCCCCAGTTCTTCTTGCAGAAATGCAGGTTCCATGTCGGAGTGGGCCGTTTGGAGTTTGGCAAGCTGTCCGACCACCTCGCGCCACAATTCGCGGGTATTCATTTTCGCTTTCTCACGACGCAGACGGTCCGCATCCGTTATCGGGTAATGGGCCGTGCAGACAGTCAATCGAAACGGAGCCGATTTATAGGCCGCGGTCAGCGTGGACGGATAGCGATAATATGCTTTAATTTGTTCATCCGTCCACGCATTGTCCCACATGAAATGGTTGCGGTTTCCGTCGCGGGTTACGAACCGTTTGTAGGCCATGCCGTTCAGGGCTTGGAAACGGGCCTGCGCTTCATCCTCGCCGTCGGGCTGTATCTGGCGGATTTGGTTATAGATGTTTTCCTCGCCCGTCAGTCGGCGTTCGAGGGCTTCGCGGGTCAGGCATTGCAGGTTGTCGCTTGTATTGGCGATATGGTATGCCCTCGCCACGCCGTTACGGAACCGCCCGATGGCCTGCACGACCTCGGTCTGCGGGTCTACTGCCGAAAAGGGGGCACGCATTACATCCGTCAGCAGGATTACATGGGGTTTGTAGTCTAATTTGATATCCACGGCCGCATAGAAACGGCTGGTCAGAAAATTGACGGGAGCCAATTCATCGAGCGTTTCGCTGGCGTCGGTGAAGTTCATCTGTTTGAGTTTCCGCACGCTCTTTTCACTGCAAAAGACCCTGCTTCGGCCTTGCAGTCTGAGGGCATAGATAAGGCTCAAAATCGTTTCCGTGGAGTTCAGAAACACGCAGACCGTTTCGTTTTCCAGACGCTTCAACAGTTTCCGCATTACTGCGACCGTGTTGTTGGTCGTGCAAAGCGTCAGTTCGATCCGACTGTCATAGGTCGGAACGAGTTTCAGTATCTTAAACCCGTTTTCCTCGAAACGCGGGTCGGACGGAACGATAGGCGTTGCCGAAACCATCGCCTTGTTCTCGAATTTGAAAAAATCCTCGACAGGCAGGTAGATGTCCCCGCGGTAGCCTACATCCTGTATGGCCTTTTCGCACTCGTCGAACAACAGGAAATAGTCCTTATAGACGGGGATTTCCAACTCGTGCATGGCAGGGAGCACCTTTTTGTCAAAGCCTTCGGGCGTCGTGATGATTTTGCGATAGCCGTCATGCTCGCCCGCAAGATAGGCTTTCACATCCTCTTTCGTAATGCCCTCGTACACGGCGAACAGAAACGGGTGCTCCGCTTTCTTGCCGAGAATTACGGGGATGTTCGGCTCGATGATGATGGAATGGCGTGCCGCATTTACGATTTCGCTGTGGGTCGCACCGCATCCCGTGATGGTTTTGTCAAAAATCGTGTTTGCGGGAATCGCGGGCAGAACATCGGTCAGGCATTGGCCCTTGTCAATGGTGAGAATTTCGGTTCGCATCTTGTTATCTGTCATAAAAATAAATTTAGTTTGCACCCTCGGTCGGCCGTACGCTCCGACCTCGTTTACGACCGCAAAATTGATGGATTTATTTGACTTCTCCGAGCTGTTTCGGGTAAAGGATATAAACGACTTTTTATCCTATTATTTACCTCTGAATATCAATATATTGAATCGTGCAAAAAATCATAGAATTGCGGGCAAAAAAATATAGGACAACTTTGTTGTCCTATATCACTTTATTTATATGTATTCCTCAATCCCAACTTCGAGGGCAAATATTTTGCGTCATAAAGCGTACCGAAGATAACATTATTGGTGGAAATTTTGGAATATGGCTTTCTCCGAATATGCTAACTTTTTTCTTTATATGGGATATGTCAGCGCGGATGCGTTTCGGGTTAAATGTATCGTCTTTCGTTTTTTCTTTGGGATAGCATCCTGTGAAAGTAGTGAATTTATAAATTAACTCACAAAGTTCATTTGAAATATCTGGGTTGTCTGGGATTGCATTTTCTTCGTGGAGCATCCTATATAAACCATAAATAACGATGTCATATATCGGATTTAGTTTTTTTGCTCCAACCGATGGTTTTTGTCTTAATAGGTCTTGCCTTGCTTCTTCTGGGGTCTTAATCATAAAATAAGGCGCAAACTCTTTTTTAATTAAACGAAAAAACCAATTGCCGCTATTATTAATTTCTAATGGTTCCTGCAAACCATCATTTGTACGTATTGTAATGGCTGTATTATGTGATTTTTTTGCATTATCCTCTCGTTGCAATATCTCATCAATAAAAACAAGGAGTTTGGACCAATCTTTTTGATAAATATCATCCCACTCACAATCTAATGAATCAAAGGCTTCTGGATATATTTCTTCTGGATATTTTCTATCCATAATAATATATGCGACAAGCAATGCTACATCTCCTAATGGAGTAGGTAACATTGGACCATCAACATCTCGCAAATAAGCATTAAGATCCATGTTACGAAGAGGAAAACATATGTCCTCATCTTTTTGAATAGCACATGACGCAGACCCAAAATATCTGAATTTTTCAAGTTCTACATTAAAATAACCTAATGTGATGCCAAAGTACTTTTCCAAATAAGGAGCATGTTCTCGGAGATATTGAGTTGGACAGATGAATCCACCTTTAAAAATTAGTTCTTTTCCCATCGCAAAAACATTAATATTTTCAACGAATTTACAAAATTCCGCTTTCTGTCGCAACCGACGACCGCAGAAAAAAGAAAAGGGACTACCCGATGCAAGCGGATAATCCCTCAAAGAGTAGGACCAACTTTGACCGAGGGGTTATTTTAAGACCCCTCGGAAAAGTCGGTCCGAGTTTTTGTCATAGCAAGTTTTGCATCGCCGCGTCGATTTGGCTATTCTCGAAGCTATCCAAATAGATTTGGGTGGTCGATAAATCCGAGTGGCCGAGCGATTCGGAAATGATGGCAATATTCACTCCCGACCGCTTCAAGACCGTTGCGAACGTGTGCCGAGCGACATAGGTAGTCAGTTCGATTTTCAGCCCCAATAATCGGCTCCACTCGTGCAGGGCCTTGTTCACGTGTTTCAGCACCTTGCGCACTCGGTCGTAAATCTGTTGCTCGGTCTTGTGTATGCGGCGGTCGAGTATCGGGAAAATATAATCCTCGTCCGCATGGTCGGATTTGGCGTATTTGCCGATAATCGCTTTCGACTGTTCCGAGAGGTGGCAGGTCATCTCCTTGCTGGTTTTGTGGCGGGCATAGTAGATTCTTTCCTCGTCCATATCGCAGTAGCGCAAGGTGGCGATGTCCTTGAAATTGATGCCTGCCGAGAGGTAGGAAAACAGGAAAATGTCCCGTGCGAAATCCAGATAGGCCGAACCGTCGGCGAGTATCTCCGCCTGCATCAGCCGTTGCACCTCCTCCTTGCGGATGGCGCGTTTGCGGGTAGCTGTCCACAACCGTCCGATTTTGAATTGCAGGAACGGACTGTGCGGCGTGGTGAAAATCCCCTCGGCAAGAGCCTTGTTATAGACGGCTTTCAGAACGCTGAATTTCGTGGCTATCGAATTGCTCTTGTTCCCCTTTTTCATTAGAAAAAGTTCGAAATCACGCAGGTAGCCGACCGTAATTTCGTCAAAACGGATATTGGTCGAGCGAAATTGTTGCAGGAGTGAAAACGTGACCTTGTGTTTCGACGCCGAGCCGATTTTACCCACCGATTCCAACTGTGCAATCGTGCGGCGGAAATATTCGGCTATCGTGCAATAGACCCTCCGTCCGTCGGTTTCCAGCACGTTGTCCAGCGTTACGGGGACCTCCAACGCTTCGAGCCGTTTGATGCGCTTGTCGTATTTCTCGATTTGCTCGTAAATCCGTAGCTGAACGGCGGGATTTTGGGTTTTAAGCGTTTGGGTGTCGAAATCCCAATCGTCGGCGGGGATATTGATTCCCGTGCTTACATAGCGGCTGCGGCGATTGACGGTAAAACGCAGGTAGATGTTCGTGGTGCGGTTTTGATTGATGCGGTCTTTTCTGCAAATGGCATTGATGCTGACACTCATAATGTTGCGGCATTATGCAGACAAGCGCGAGCGGTGTTTTACCGCCGTAAAACATGGTTAAACAAATGGTAAAACATTCTTCGGAAAACGGCGCGAAAAAGGCATTATGGAGAGTTGCATTTCGCACCCGCAAAAAGAAAAACGAGCGATAATTCATTGATTATCACTCGTTTATCTAGAGCGGAAAACGGGACTCGGACCCGCGACCTCAACCTTGGCAAGGTTGCGCTCTACCAACTGAGCTATTTCCGCATGGCGTGTTTCGTATTGCGAGTGCAAAGGTAGGTAAAATTTCCGAATCTCCAAATTTTTCGGATGAAATCTCCCTGTTTTTTCGCAACGGCACGCCGCACCCGGTGTTCCGGGAACTATCCGAATATCCGGATCCGCTCGTCTATGGGGTTGAATGTCTTTTCGTTGGGAGCCTCTGCCGGAATCCCGAACGGCATTTGGGCGATCAGCCGCCAGTTTCCGGGCAGTTGCCACTCCTGGCGCACGGCCGCGTCGATGAGCGGATTGTAGTGTTGCAGCGAGGCTCCGAAGCCGGCCTCTTCGAGCAACGTCCACACGACGAGCTGGTGCATGGCCGAAGTGTGCTCGGACCATGTCGGAAAATTGTCGGCATAGAGCGGGAACTGCCGTTGCAGTCCTTCGACAACCGCGGTGTCCTCGAGAAAGAGCACCGTACCGTATCCGGAGGCGAAGCTCCTGTCGATTTTCTCTTCGGTGCGGGCGAAGGCCTGCGGCGGGACGACGGTTTGCAGGGTTTGTTTGACGATGCGCCACAAGGCCGCATGGTGGTCGTGCAACAGCAGCACCATCCGCGAGGACTGCGAGTTGAAAGCCGACGGCGTATGTTTTACGGCGAAGCGCACGATCCCTTCGATTTCGGCGTCGGGAATCGGGGATCCGGCTTTGAGCGAGTAGTAACTCCGGCGTTGTTCGAGCGCCTCTTTCAGATTTCTTTCCATGATTTTCAGGTTTGCTTTTCTGCAAATTTAATTCATCTGCGCGATTTTTGTGCGGAATCCGTCGCCGAAGTGTTATCTTTGCCCATATGAAAGACACTCTCGACCTTTTTTCGGCTTTGGGCGACCGCCTGAAGGATTTCGGCGGGGACGCTGCGTCGCGGCAGGTCGCCGAGCGCGCCTGCCGGGCCAACGGCTGGTTCACGCCGGCGGAGGTCTGCCGTGCGGTGAGGACCCTGAGTCGGGACATGCTGCAACGGCCGAAACTGGAGCGCTGGCTGGCCGCCTACCCCGCCCTGCCCGCGGCCCGGCCGCTCGACGTGCTGGTGGTGATGGCCGGGAATATCCCGCTGGTCGGTTTTTTCGACCTGTTGTGCGTCGTGGTCGCCGGACACCGCTGTCTGGTGAAGCCTTCGGCGAAGGATACCGTGCTCGTGGAATACGTCGTCGGACTGCTCCGGGAGATCGACCCCGCCGTGCCCGTCTCGTTCTGCGACGGGACCGCGCCCGTGGAGGCCGTGATCGCCACGGGCGGCGACAATGCCAACCGCTGCTTCCGTGCGCGCTATGCCGGAATTCCGGCCCTCCTGCGCGGTCACCGGCAGTCGGTGGCCGTGCTTTCGGGCCGGGAGACGGAGGCGCAGCTCGCCGGGCTGGCCGACGACATCTGGGCCTATTCGGGGCTGGGATGCCGCAATGTCTCGCTCGTATTTCTGCCCGAAGGCGCGGAGCTGCGGCTCCGGATGCCCGCGGTGCAGGCGAAGTACCGCAACAACTACCTTCAGACGCGCGCGCTCCTTCGGATGCAGGGATGTCCGTTCGTCGATCTGGGAGCCGCCGTGGCCGTCGAACAGCGGGAATTCCCGCGGGCGCTGAGCGAGATCGCCTATGCCCGCTACCGCTCGGCGGACGAGGTCGCCGCCTGGCTCGCGGAGCACGACGCGGAGTTGCAGTGCGTCGTCACGGAGACGCTCCTCCACGCCCGCCGCGCGGATTTCGGCCGTGCGCAGTCCCCGTCCCTTACGGACTATCCCGATAATCGGGACGTGCTGGCGTGGCTCTCGGCGCCGGGAGTATGATCTTTGCCGCAAATCCGTTATATTTGCAATACGGAACCCCTTAAAATTAACGATCCGAAATGAAAAAAAACGTCCTTTTCGCGATGGCCCTGCTCGCCTGCGGCTGTTCGCAACCGGCGCGCTCGGTCTCCGAAGCGCCCCGATTCATTCATGCCGCCTACTCGGTGGAGAGCCTGCTGAGCGAAGCCGAACTTTCCGGCCCCGGTTACGAAGCGTTCGATTTCGTCTATCTGATGGCGGCGCCCGCGAAGTGGTGGACGCTGGATTTCGACCTTCCGGAGGCGGAGATCGTGCGCCGGGCCGATGCGTTCGACTACGCTTCGGCGCCGGGCAACATGCCGCTCGTGCCGCGGATGATCGGCGAAGTGCACGCTGCCGGAGGGAAAATCCTGCTCTGCTTCGGCGGGCAGCAGGAGTTCCGGCCCTTTCTGGAGAAGCCCGAACGGCTGACGAAGTTCGAGGCCTATATGGTTCGGCTCGTCGAGCGGAACGACTACGACGGAATCGACATGGACTGGGAGATCACCATCGACAAGGAGCTGCACGCCGACATGATGGGACGCCTGCGCGGGCGGCTCGACTCCCTCTCGGCGAAGACCGGAAAGTACTACTACCTGACGACAGCCCTGAGCATCGACCACGTTTACGACGAGGCGCTGGCCGGGCGGCTGAGCCGTGCCGTGGATTGGATCAATATCATGTCCTACGACATGTGCGACGGCGTCTGGGGCCGCACGCCGTCGCATAACACTTCGCTGGCGGTGCTGCGCTCGAAACTCGCGCACTGGCAGATATTCGACAGGCGGCAACTGTGTCTCGGGCTGGCCAACTACGGTTTCTACTACAAGGGGCTGCTGCCGGGCGAGACGGCCGACGGGCCGCTGAGCGAGTACGGTTCCTACATTACCTATAAGGAGTTTCTGCCCAGGCTGGAGCACGGGGGATGGACCGAAGAGTACGATCCCGAAGCGGAGGTCTCCTACTACTTCGCGCCCGACCGCGGAGAGTTCGTCACCATCGAGAATCCCGTGTCGATGCACCGGAAGATCGAGTGGATCACGGCCAACGGCTACCGGGGCGTTTTCTGGTGGGAGTTCCACCACGACTACGTGGCGCCGGAGGCCGGACGGGCCGGAAGTCATTATCTGATCGACGGAGTGACGGACTATCTGAAGGAACAGGGCATCCGCCCCGCTGCGGAGGCGAACGACTAACGAAATACACTTACGCTTATGTCAATGGTTTTCCGGTTTCGCATGTTGAGCGACGAGAACGACCGCTTCGTGCGCGATTACGAGGTGATGTACGATATGACGCTGCTCGATTTCCACAACTTCATCCTCTCCTCGCTGGAATACGAACCCTGCATGGCTTCGTTCTTCACGGCGGACGACCGCTGGGAGAAGAAGCGGGAATTCACCCTGATGGATATGAACGACGGTTCGGCCGACGCTCCCGAGACGATGGAGCGGGTGCGGCTGGGGCAGATCATACACAACAACCGCGACCGGCTGATCTACCTGTTCGACCTGTTCGGCGACAGAGCCTATTACCTCGAGTTGACCGGGGCCTGCGAAGCCGAGAAGGGAGCCTCCTATCCGCGCGAGATTTTCGCCGAGGCCGAGGCTCCGGATCAGTACGACCCGTCGAAAAACCGTCCGGAGGAGGACGAGGGGTCGGCTTTCGACGAGATGATGGGCGACTTCAGCGACTTCGAGGGCGACGACAACTACGACGATGAGTATTAAACGGTTGCTCGTGATCGTCGGACCGACCGGATCGGGCAAGACGGATCTGAGCATCCGCCTCGCCCGCCGTTTCGGTGCGCCGATTCTTTCGACCGACTCGCGGCAGTTCTACCGCGGAATGCCGATCGGCACGGCACAGCCTTCTGCCGAACAGTTGCAGGCCGCCGAGCATCATTTCATCGCCTCGCACGACATAACCGAGAGTCTGAACTGCGGGGAGTACGAAACGCTGGCGCTCGCACGGCTCGGCGAACTCTTCGCCACGCACGACTGGGTCGTGGCCGTCGGCGGCTCGGGGCTTTACGTGCAGGCGTTGTGCGACGGCATGGACGACCTTCCGACGGCCGACGAAGCGCTGCGCGCGGAACTGATGCGACGGTTGCGGGAGGAGGGGCTGGAGCGGCTCGCAGGGGAGCTCCGGGAACTGGATCCGGTCTATTGGGAGACGGTGGACCGCCGCAATCCGGCGCGCGTGGTCCGGGCGCTGGAGGTCTGTTTGCAGAGCGGACGTCCCTACTCGGAACTGCGGCGCGGCGAGCGGCGCGAGCGGCCTTTCCGGATCGTGAAAGTCGGAGTGGACCTTCCGCGCGGGACGCTTTACGAACGGATCGACCGACGGGTGGAGCGGATGCTCGCCGACGGGCTGGTGGACGAAGCCCGGGCGCTCTACCCTTTCCGGGAACTGAACGCCCTGCAAACGGTGGGTTACCGGGAGTTGTTCGACTGGTTCGACGGCCGCACGAGCTACGAGGAGGCCGTCGAGCGGATCAAGCGCAACACGCGGCGCTATGCCAAACGGCAGCTCACGTGGTTCCGGCGCGATCCTGCCGTCCGCTGGTTCGCCCCCGACGCCGACGAGGAGATCGTCGCTTGGATCGGCCGCGACGGCATGCCGTCGGAGGAGTGAACGCCTCTCTGCGGGCGGCACGCCGTCCCGGCGGAAAAAATATGCGCGGCCGGAGTTCCGAACATAAGGAATTCCGGCCGCGTCGTCGTGTACTCGGAGCGGGAATCGAACCCGCACGGCCATTGCTGGCCACAGGATTTTAAGTCCGGCGTGTCTACCTGTTCCACCATCCGAGCCCTTGCCTTCCGCCGGAAGACGTCGGCAAAAGTACGAAATAATTTGCGATCCGCCAAAATCCCGGGTGCTTTATCGCGTCCGTCCGGCGGTGGACGGGGAACGGACCGAACTCTGTTTCCGCAGCGTGTCCCGGCAGCGTTTCCGGTGCGGCAGGACACGCCCCGCGGGTGTCAGTGGCCGAAACGCGAGGTGTCCACCTCCTTGTGCTTCCGCTCCTTGTAGCTGCCGAACCGGTAGGAGAAATGGACCGTGAACGTGCGGCTGTATGCTCCGGAATCCATGTCGAGCCACTGCCCCCGGTAGCGGACGCGGGCGAAGGGCACGCCGCTCTCGAACAGGTCGTCGCAGCGCACCGTGAGCGAGGCGCGTTTCCGGTCGAAATTCCATCTGAGCCCCGCATCGACGCTCCACGCCGGGTCGATGTCGTAGGTTCCCTGGATGGCCGGGGACTGGCAGAACGCCGCGAGGTCGAGCGTCAGGTCGGGTTTGCGGCTGATGCGCACGGTGTTGTCCAGCCGGACGACGCCGATCCACTTCGAACGGTCGAACGAAAGATCGTGGAAGGCGTCGCAGCGCTGCGTCATGCGCAGTCCCGTGAGGGTCAGCCGCGAGTCGAGCCACCGCCCGATGCGGAACGGGACGATCGCATTGGCGCCCCACTGCCGGTTCGTGTCCCAGTTGAGCGTCTGGTAGACGAGCGCCAGCCGGTCCGAAGCCTGCCAGGCCGTCTGCTGGAAGTGGTCCCGCGTCTCGTTCCAGAAGAGCATGAAGATGTATTTCTGTTCGAGGACATACATGGCCTGCCCTTCGTAGCTGCGCATCGGGCGCAGTCCCGGCGTGCCGTGAATCTCCGAATAGCCGTCGATGTAGGAGACCGCTCCCTGCATCTCCCAATAGGAGGGGTAGCTCTTGTCCGAGGCGAGCGAGAGTTGCAGCACATGCTCCGCCGAGGGCATCCAGACGAATGTCGCCTGCGGGTAAACCGACCAGTTCTCGTAGTCGCCCAGCCGGTAGTACTCCCCCGCTGCCGAGAGCGAGAAGCTGCCCCGCGCGAACTGCCGGCCGATGCCGGCATAGAGGTTTCCGGTCCATTCGTCGAGCCGCGAATCGGTCTCCGGGGCATCGAAGTCGCCCAGCAGCACCGTGTAACGCTGCCAGTCGCGGTCCGAAGTCCAGCCCAGCAGTGCGCCGTAGGTCACCTCCCAACCCTTGCCCGCTTCGTGCCGTTGGTCGAGGCTGAAGCTGAGGCGGTCGATCCGCTGTCCCGACGCGACGTCGAAATCCCGCTTCGTGCCGTCGGCGTATTCGTTGCGCATGGCGGCCCGGTCGTCCGTCCGGTAGTGCGTATAGTCGAGCGCGAGGTCCGTTCCCGACGCGGTCGTGTAGCGCAGAGCGAGGTTGTGCATCGCTGCGTCGCCGTCGGGGCGGTTCGACGAGCGGACGAAGTTGCCCTCCGCCCGCGAATCGCCCGCATTGCGTGGCGTGAACGATGCCGTGTAGGCCGCGCTGACACGCCCCTTGTTCTCCGGGGCGTACTCCGCCGAGGCGTGCAGCCGGTGTGCGGTCGTTTCGCTGACGAGGTCCTGATGCTGCTCGATGTCGTACGTTCCGTCGGCGAGCGTATGCCTCGAAAGCAGGTTGATGAGCCGTTTCGACCGGGTCTGTCCCGCCGAATAGGTGATGTCGGCCGACCATTCGCGCGCCGCGAAGACGAGGTTGCCGCCCGCCTCCCAGTTGCCGTAGTAGCGGTTCGAGTAGTCGCCGTGCACCTCGCCCGTGAGAGTCCCTGCGGCGGCGCGGCGCATGACGAGGTTGATCGCCGCGCCTCGTACGTGGTACTGCGGCGGTGCGCTGTACATGATCTCCGCCTTTTCGATGCGCTCCACGGGTGTCGAGCGCAGCAGGGCCTCGAGCTGCGCGGCGTCCATCGTCGTCGGACGGCCGTTCAGGATCACCGTGACGCTCCCCGTGCCCGCGAGCGTCAGCGTCCCCTGCCGTTCGGAGACGCCCGGCAGTTGCGTGAGCGCCTCGTAGGCGTTGTTCACCGCCTTGCCCCGGACCACGGCCTGCAGGTCGTAGGCCAGCCGGCCCTGCTCGATCCGCACCACGGGCCGCTCGCCTTCGACGACGACGGCGCCGATTCCGGTGCTCCGTTCGTGCAGGGTGACGGTCCCCGCCTCGCCGCTCGCTCCGGAGAGAGCGGCGAGTTCGTAGGAAATGTGCTGGAACAGCAGACGGTAGGGCTTCACGGCCGGGACGATCTCGAAACGGCCTTCCGCGTCGGACGCTGCGGCCGCGACGTAGGCCGAGTCGGCGTCGAGCATCACGACCGCCACCCCCGGCACGGGCCGCCCTTCGGTATCCTCGACGCGGCCGCGCACGCAGGGACGCCGTTCCTCCGTGCGGGCGGTCGCCGCGACGGAATCCGGCAGGGTCCGCGCTCCGGCGTCTGCGGCGGTCGGCGCCGCGCATAGTGAAAATAGTGAAAGAAGTAGGACTAATACGTGTTTCATGACTTCGCTTTTTCGGGTTTCTCCGAGTGCGAAGTTAAGTGCGAAACCGTCTTGCCGGTACGTTTCCGATCTTGCTTCCTGCGGATTAAACGGTTGATTTGCAGCGTGCATTTCCGGAAATATCTTGCCGCCCGGGTCGCATGTCTTGCTCCCTTTTTTACGGGAGCGTCCGGACTGCATGTCCTGTGTCTTTTCCCGAAGATCGCCCGGTCCGCATGTCGTGTGTCCCTTCTCCGGCGGCCGTCCGGAACATTACGCGAAGAAGCGGAGAAACTCTCCGCCCGCGGGGGCGTCGGCGATGCGGCGCTTGAGTTTCGACTTGAGGGTATAGACGCCGTTGAGCGTCATGCCGAGCATCACGCTGATCTCCTGGGGCGAGAATCCCGCGATGACGAGCGCCGCGAAGTCGTAGTTGCGCCCGGTCCACCCCGGAAATGCTTCCCGCAGCCGCGTCACGGCGCGGTCGTTGTAGATGTCGGCCATGCGCACCACGTCGGCCAGCATCGCGGGGCTGAGCGTCAGCTCCCGCATCTTGGCCGAAAGGCGCTCCCCTTCGCCGTAGGTGTAGCAGGTCGCGGCGATGTCGCGCACGGCGGCCACACGCCCTTCGAGCAGCTCCTTGACGGCGGCCTCGCGGGCGTCGGTGGCGTCGAGCCGCGAGGTGAGGCTGTCGTGCGATTCGCGGTAGGAGTCCACCAGGGCGAGCTGTTCGGCGAGTTGCTCCTCGCGGCGGCGGAGTTTGCGGCGATACCCCGCCAGGGCCCATGCGGCCGCTCCGGCGATGAGGAGCGCGGCCAGCGCCGCGATCCACGAACGGTAGCGCAACCGCGTTTCGCGGAGCTCCGCGGCGCTCTCCGCGCGGACCCTGCGCTCCAGCTCGGCGGCCTGCACTCCCTGCTGGGCCTTTTCGAGCGAATCGCTCTTTTCGAGGTACTGCATCGCATAGCCGTATGCCGCGCGGTCGTCGCCCCGCCGGTGGCTGATCGCTGCGGCGATGGTGTAGAGGCCGACGTTCATCTTCGAGATTCCCTCGGTGCGCTCCAGCGACCGTCCGATGTAGTGCCATGCCGAATCCGCCTGTCCTGCCCGGTGGAAAACCAGCGCCGAGGTGATGTCGTACAGCGTGCGGCCGGAGTCTCCGGATGCGGCGGGGCCGTGCCGCAGCGGCGCATGGCGGATTTCGTTCAGGTCGATGCGCGCACGCTCTTCGAGGAGCCGTTCGGCCGGCCAGTCCTCGGCGAAAATATGAATCAGGAGATTTTGCAGCGTGACGATCTGGGCGAAGTGGCGGAACGGCAGCGAGTCCCGCGCGGCGGCCAGCGGTGCGAGCGTTTCGACCGCTTCGGCGTAGCGCCCGCAGGCGTATTGCGCCGACGAGAGCATGAACCGTGCGTACTGTTCCATTTCCCGGTTGCCGGTCCGCTCCATGGCGGCGAGCGCTTTGGCGAAGGTCTCCGCGCCCGCGGCGTCGTTCCCCTGTTCGAGATGGAGCAGTCCCAGCGTGTGATAGAGCGAGCCGAGCTGCCCGGCCACGGTGCTGTCCCGGGCCGAACGCTCGGCCCGGAGCGTGGCCTGCGTGTAGAGCCGCACCGCCTCTTCGGTCCGTCCGGCATGTTGCAGGGTTTGCGCCTCGAGTGCCATCGCCGCGATCCGGGCGGCCGGGGCGCCGTGCCGTGCGAAGTACTCCGCTGCGGGGCGGATCAGCGAGTCGTCCGCGATCCGACAGTCCAGCCGGTTGTAGGCCTGGGCCGAAAGGAGATACCACGCGGCCCTGTCGGCGCGTCCGAGACGGGCGGTGTCCACCGTCCGCAGGATGCGCAACGCGCTGTCCGGAGCTTCGTTCACGATCCGTCCGGCCTCCGCGAGGCGGCTGTCGCCGTGCCCGGCGCAGCCCGCCGCGAACAGCGCTGGAAGAAGTATGGCGAGAATCGTCGTTTTCATGCCGATGCAAAAATACGCAATATTTTCCAGATAAATTCCTATTTTTGCGCCGTCGATTAAAGCGAAACAGCGATGGCAGATACGATGCACAAGATCAACAAGGTCGAGGTCCGCAACCTGCAAATGGAGGATTACGGCCAACTGGCGCAGTCCTTCACGCGCGTCTATGCGGACAAGGACGTCTTCTGGACCCGCGAACAGATACGCAAGCTGGTCACGATCTTTCCCGAGGGGCAGATCGTGACGGTCGTGGACGGCCGGATCGTGGGATGCGCCCTTTCGATCATCGTCGATTACGACACGGTCAAGGGCGACCACACCTACGCCAAGGTGACGGGCGGCGAGACCTTCGACACCCACACCCCGAACGGCAACATCCTCTACGGTATCGAGGTCTTCATCCACCCCGACTACCGCGGACTGCGGCTCGCGCGCCGCATGTACGACTACCGCAAGGAGCTGTGCGAGAAGCTCAACCTCAAGGCGATCATGTTCGGCGGCCGCATCCCCAACTACTATAAGTACGCCGACCGGATGCGCCCGAAGGAGTATATCGGAAAGGTGCGCTCGCGCGAGATTTACGATCCGGTGCTGACCTTCCAGCTCTCGAACGATTTCCATGTGCGCCGCGTCATGCCCAACTACCTGCCCAACGACGAGGAGTCGTGCCACTGCGCGACGCTCCTCCAGTGGGACAACATCTATTACCAGCCGCCCACGCAGGAGTTCGTCGATAAGAAGACCACCGTGCGCGTGGGACTGGTGCAGTGGCAGATGCGCACCTACAAGACGCTCGACGACGTGTTCGAGCAGGTCGAGTTCTTCGTGGACGCCGTGTCGGATTACAAGAGCGATTTCGTGCTCTTCCCCGAGTATTTCAACGCGCCGCTCATGGCCCGGTTCAACGATCTGGGCGAGGCGCAGTCGATCCGCGGACTGGCGCAGTACACCGAGGAGATCCGCGACCGCTTCATCGAGCTGGCCATCAGCTACAATATCAACATCATCACGGGCAGCATGCCCTACATCAAGTCCGACGGCGGGCTTTACAACGTGGGGTTCCTCTGCCGCCGCGACGGCTCGTACGACATGTACGAGAAGGTCCACGTCACGCCCGACGAGGTGAAGAGCTGGGGCCTGAGCGGCGGACGGATGGTTCAGACCTTCGACACGGACTGCGCGCGTATCGGCGTGCTGATCTGCTACGACGTGGAGTTCCCCGAGCTGTCGCGCATCATGGCCGACCAGGGGATGCAGATCCTCTTCGTGCCCTTCCTCACGGATACGCAGAACGGCTATTCGCGCGTGAGGGTGTGCGCGCAGGCGCGGGCCATCGAGAACGAGTGCTTCGTGGCCATCGCCGGCAGCGTCGGCAACCTGCCCCGCGTGCACAACATGGACATCCAGTATGCGCAGTCGGGCGTCTTCACGCCCTGCGACTTCGCTTTCCCGACCGACGGCAAGCGCGCCGAGGCCACGCCCAATACGGAGATGATCCTCGTCTCGGACGTCGATCTGGACCTGCTCAACGAGCTGCACACCTACGGCAGCGTGCGCAATCTGCGCGACCGCCGGCATGACCTCTACGAGCTGAAACTGAAGCGCTGACGCCGTACGTCATGAAAAAACCCTTTCGGAACATCCGAAAGGGTTTTTTACACACACAAACATTAACAATACAAACAATGCAATGGCGAAATACTGTTTCTCATTGTTTCCGTTGCAAAGATCGGACGAAATTCCGGACCGTGCAATCGCTAAAATTAGGTATTTCGCGCGCCCGGTATGGCGGTCGGCTTCCCTTTTTTCGTCCCTTCGGCCGCATTTTGTTTTGAATTTCAAAATAATGCACTATATTTGCACGCGAATTCCATAGAGCCGGGCGACCGTCCGGGTTAGAAAATCACGAACGACAATTGACATAATATGCAGGATTTGGATGCGCTGAAAGGAAAGAGCCTTGCCGAATTGCGTGAAATCGCGAAGGTGCTGGGCATCGGAAACGTCATGCTGAAAAAGCGCGAACTGATGGAAAAGATCGCGGAAGCGACCGCCGGAACGGAGGCTTCCGCCGCGAACGATACGAATGTCCCGGCACCGGAAACGGCCGGGAACGCCGCCGGGGATGCGGCTCCGGCGGCCGAGGTGCGCAAACCGCGCGGCCGCCGGCCGCGGCTGGCCAAGAGCGAGGGCACGGTGCAGAGCCCCCGCCCCGCAGCGGTTGAACAGCCCGAGCTGCCGATGGAGCAGCCCGCTCCCGCTGCCGGACCGGCAGCGTCCGAGGCCGTCGCTCCGGCTTCCGAAACGTCCGCTCCCGCAGCGGCGGGGACGGCGCAGGAGCCGCAGGCCGGACCGGAGCCTAAACGTCGCGGCCGCAAGCCCAAGGCACAGTCCCAGGCGGAGCAGCCTGCCTCGGAGCGGGTTCCGGCCGCAACGGAGCCCGTGCACCGGGAATCCCCGGCTGCGGCAGCCGTCCAGCCGCTCGACAACGAGGTGATCACGAAGGACGACTTCGCCGGCGAGATCGAGGGCGAAGGCGTGCTGGAGATCATGCCCGACGGCTACGGATTCCTCCGTTCGGCCGACTACAACTACCTCAATTCGCCGGACGACATCTACGTCTCGCCGTCGCAGATCAAGCTCTTCGGCCTGAAGGCCGGCGACACGGTGAACGGCGCGATCCGTCCCCCGAAGGAGGGCGAGAAGTATTTCCCGCTGGTGCGCGTGAACGAGATCAACGGCCTGAAGCCCGACTACATCCGCGACCGCGTGCAGTTCGAGTACATGACGCCGCTGTTTCCCAGCGAGAAGTTCTGTCTGACGGGCAACGGCCACAACAACCTCTCGACGCGCATCGTGGACCTCTTCTCGCCCATCGGCAAGGGCCAGCGCGCGCTGATCGTCGCCCAGCCCAAGACGGGAAAGACGATGCTCCTGCAGTCGATCGCCAACGCCATCGCGGACAACCACCCGGAGGTTTACATGATCGTGCTGCTCATCGACGAGCGTCCCGAGGAGGTTACGGAGATGGCCCGCAACGTGAAGGCCGAGGTCGTGGCCTCGACCTTCGACGAGCAGGCCTCGCGCCATGTGAAGGTGGCCGAGATGGTGCTCGAGAAGGCCAAGCGCATGGTCGAGTGCGGGCACGACGTGGTGATCTTCCTCGACTCGATCACCCGTCTGGCGCGTGCCTACAACTCCGTGCAGCCCGCCTCGGGCAAGGTTCTTTCGGGCGGTGTGGACGCCAATGCGCTGCACAAGCCCAAGCGCTTCTTCGGAGCCGCGCGCAACACGGAGGAGAAGGGGTCGCTGACGATCATCGCCACGGCGCTCATTGACACCGGTTCGAAGATGGACGAGGTGATCTTCGAGGAGTTCAAGGGTACGGGCAATATGGAATTGCAACTCGACCGCAAGCTGGCCAACAAGCGCGTCTATCCCGCCGTGGATGTCATCGCTTCGGGCACGCGCCGCGAGGACCTGCTGCTGCCGCGCGAGGTGATGAACCGCACGTGGGTGCTGCGCAAATACCTCTCGGACATGACGCCCGTGGAGGCCATGGAGTTCCTCCAGAAGCAGATGAGCCTGACGAATTCCAACGAGGAGTTCCTCGCCACGATGAACCACTGATTCCGTTCGACCCCGATAAACCCTGACAGCGATGAAAAAACTGTTTTTCCTCGGCCTCTGTCTTTTCGCAGCCCGCAGCGGCTTTGCGTGGGGACAGAAGGGCCATGACGTGACGGCCTACATTGCCGAGTGTCACCTGACGCCCGCCGCGGCGAAGAAGATCGACAAGGTGCTGGGCGGCTATTCGCCCGTCTATTTCGCCAACTGGCTCGACAACGCCAGCCACACTCCCGAATATGCCTACACGAAGACGTGGCACTACCTGAACGTGGACGAGGGCCGGACACTCGACGACATGCCCGCGAATCCGCAGGGCGACATCCTGAAGGCCGTGACGGAGATAGTCGCGAAGCTCAGGGCGGGCGGACTTTCGCCCGAAGAGGAGGCCTTCAACCTCAAAATGCTGATTCATCTCCTGGGCGACATGCACTGCCCGATGCACCTGGGCCGCGCCACCGACTTGGGAGGCAATCTGCGTCCGGTGCGCTTCTTCGATAAGGAGACGAACCTCCATTCGGTGTGGGACACCTCGCTCGTCGAGTCGGCCCACAAATGGAGCTACACCGAGTGGCAGCGTCAGATCGACCGCCTGACGAAGCAGGAGGCCGAGGCCGTTGCGGCCGGCACGCCCGCCGACTGGGTGGCCGAGACGCTGGAAATCTGCCGCAAGGTCTATGACGAGACGCCGGAGGGGAGCCGTATTTCCTACGACTACATCGCCGCGGCCGCCCCGGTCATCGAACGTCAGCTTCTCCGCGCGGGCCATCGGCTGGCGCGCCTGTTGAACGAGATCTACCGCTGATTCCGTTCCGGACCGCCGGAATCCTTCCGAACGAAACGCCCTGCCGGAGTACGACGGCAGGGCGTTTTTTACATTACAGCCGACCGTATGATCCTCGGACCCGTTCCCTGCGGCCGCCGTTACGGGACGGATGGGCCGCTTGTCGGCCTGAGTCCGGGAATAGTTCCGGCGAAATGCCGCTTTTTGCCGGAAAGTTCTTAATTTTGTTCCGAAGAAACGACGCCGTGCCCGAGACGCTCTACATAAAGAATATGGTGTGCGACCGCTGCATCGCAGCCGTGCGCGACGCGCTCCGCCGCTGTGGCGTCGAGCCCGTGTCGGTCGCGCTGGGCGAGGCGCTTCTTCCGCAACCGTGCGGCGGAACCCTCCGCACCGCGATCCGCCGGGAGCTGGAAGCCCTCGGGTTCGAACTGCTGGAGGACCGCCGGCTGCAACTCGTGGAGCGAATCCGGACCGCCGTCGTCCGTCTGGTGCACCACAACGACGGTATGCCGCCCCGCGAGCGGCTTTCGGATTACCTCACCCGGCAGCTCGGGCACGATTACAGCGCATTGAGCAAACTCTTTTCGGAGGTGAGCGGCACGACGATCGAGAAGTACTTCATCGCCCAGAAGATCGAGCGTGCCAAGGAGCTGCTGCGTTACGACGAGCTGTCGCTTTCCCAGATCGCCGACTCCCTGGGCTATTCGAGCGCGGCCTATCTGAGCGCGCAGTTCAAGAGCGTCACGGGTATGACTCCGAGCCGTTTCCGGCAGCAGAAGGCCGCCGTCCGCCGTCCGCTCGACCGGGTGTGACCGAAGGTGTCCCGGACCTTTTGCGGATGCCCTCCCCCGCTTCTTTCCGTACCGTAGGGTCCTGCTGATGCGGCGGTTTCCGCTCGCCCCCCCCCATATGGCCCGTTTCCCGACAACCGTTCCCCGCCGCTTCCCGGAACGTTTCGTTCTCGGCCTCCCCTGCGGCTCTTTTGCCGCGGTTGCCGTCCGGGGCGTACAGGTCGGTCCACTCCGTTCTCCGGATTTTTCGCGGTCCGTTCGGCCCGTTTCGCCCGAATCTTGTAAAAGAAATCCCGAATTTCGTAACGCGCCCGCCCGGCGGCCGGGTTATCTTTGTTCCGACGAAAAACACCGAATCATGGCAGCGAACGAATCCGTGACAAAACGCATTTTTCCCGTGCTCGGCATGAGCTGCGCTTCGTGCGCCGCCCGTGTGGGACGGACGCTCGGCGAGCAGCCGGGAGTCCGGAGCGCTGCGGTGAACTACGCCGCAGCGACCGTCGCCGTGGAGTACGACGCGGCTGCGACCGCTCCCGAACGGCTGCGGCAGGCGGTCCGCGACGCGGGGTACGATCTGGTGGTCGATCTGACGGATGCCGCCGGAAAGGCCGCGAGCGAGCATGACGCCCGCTATCGGGCGCTGAAACGCCGCGTCGCAGCCGCATTGGCGCTGGCCGTGCCGTTGCTCGTCGTCGGGATGCTCTTCATGCACCGTACATGGTCGCCGTGGGTGACGTGGCTGCTCGCCACGCCCCTCGTCTTCTGGCTCGGCAGCGGTTTTTTCACCGGGGCATGGCGCCAGTTGCGCCATCGTTCCGCGAACATGGATACATTGGTGGCCCTGAGCACCGGCATCGCCTATCTGTTCAGCCTCTTCAACCTCTTTTTTCCCTCCTTCTGGACGGCGCGCGGCATCGCGCCGCATGTCTATTTCGAGGCATCGGGCGTCGTCGTGGCCTTCGTGCTGCTGGGCCGTCTGCTCGAAGAGCGCGCGAAAGGCGGCACGATGGAGGCCATCCGCAAGCTGGCCGGCCTGCGACCCGTCACCGTGCTGCGTATCGGCGCCGACGGCACCCAATGCGAGGTCCCGGTCGGCGACGTGCGTCCGGGCGATCTGCTTGCGGTGCGTCCGGGCGGCCGGATCGCCGTGGACGGGGTCGTTGCGGAGGGTGCGTCCTATGTGGACGAGAGCATGCTGAGCGGCGAACCCGTTCCGGTGGCCAAGGGCCCATCGGACCGCGTTTTCGCCGGCACGGTCAATCAGTGCGGCACGTTCCGTTACCGGGCCGTCGAGGTCGGCGAAGGTACGATGCTCGCGCAGATCATCCGCCTCGTGCAGGATGCGCAGGGCAGCAAGGCTCCGGTGCAGAGGCTCGTGGACCGCATCGCCGCCGTCTTCGTGCCGGTCATCATCCTGCTGGCCGTCGCGTCGTTTCTCCTCTGGCTCGTGTTCGACCCCGCCGAGGGGTTCGTCCGCGGCCTGCTGGCGCTGGTCACCGTGCTGGTCGTCGCCTGTCCCTGCGCGCTGGGACTGGCCACGCCGACGGCCATCATGGTCGGCATCGGCAAAGGCGCCGGACTGGGTATCCTCGTCAGGGACGCCGAGACGCTGGAGACCGCCTGCCGTGTCGATACGGTCGTGCTGGACAAGACCGGTACGCTGACCGAGGGGCGGCCCGCGGTCACGGATCTGGCGTGGACCGCCGGAGGCGAGGCGGCTGCCGGGCGTTTTCTGGCGCTCGAACGTGCTTCGGAGCATCCGTTGGCCGCGGCCGTCGTGCAGTCTCTCACGTTGCAGGGCGTTTCGGCCGCCGGGACACCCGACGGATTCGAGAACATCCCCGGCCGGGGTGTCGCCGGACGTTTCGGCGAGACGCTCTGCCTCGCCGGCAGCCGCCGGCTGCTCGCCGAGCGCGGCGTGGCGGTGGACGAAGCGCTGGAACGGCAGGCCGATCGTTGGGCCGCCCGGGCGCGGAGCCTTGTCTGGTTCGCCGAAGCGGGGCGGGCGCTGGCCGTCGCGGCCGTCGCCGACCGGCTGCGCGAAGGTTCCAGGGAGGCCGTCGCGGCGTTGCAGGCCCGGGGCATCGGAGTCTGGATGCTGACGGGCGATCAGGAGGCGTCGGCCGCCGCCGTGGCCCGCGAGGCGGGAATCGAACGTTACCGTGCCGGGGTGCTGCCGGGCGGCAAGGCCGCCTTCGTGGAGGAGTTGCAGCGGGTGGGGCACGTCGTGGCGATGGCGGGCGACGGCATCAACGACAGTGCGGCGCTGGCCCGTGCCGATCTGGGGATAGCGATGGGCAGCGGCAGCGACATCGCCATCGAGGCGGCGCGCATGACCGTCCTTTCGCCCGATCTGCGGAAGATTCCCGAGGCGATCCGTCTCTCGCGGCTGACCGTGCGGACCGTTCGGGAGAATCTCTTCTGGGCCTTCATTTATAACCTGATCGGCGTACCGGTGGCCGCCGGGCTCTTCTATCCGCTCTGGGGATTCCAACTGGACCCGATGATCGCCGGAGCGGCCATGGCGATGAGCAGCGTGAGCGTCGTCGCCAACAGCCTGCGGCTCAAACGCCGCAAGATCGGACAACCTCAAAAACGACATACTATGGAAAAACGATTTCGAGTGGAGGGCATGATGTGCGACCATTGCCGCGCGCATGTCGAGAAGGCATTGAATTCCGTGGCGGGCGTTTCGGCTTCGGTGACGCTCGCGCCGCCCGTCGCCGCCGTCGTCTTCGCCGGCGATACCGTTCCCGTGGAGACGTTGCAGCGGGCCGTGGACGAGCTGGCCGGCGACTACCGCCTGACAGAGCTCTGATCCGGCGTCTCTTATGCGGAGAACACTCCCGGGAGAAACCGGGGAGGACCGGACTTCGACAGTCCGGTCCTCCCCTCTTTCCGGCGTTTCGCTCCCGCAGTCCTGCCGTGTCGCGGCCGCGCGGCTGCGGATCCCTCCTTTCGGGGGACGTGACTACGTTCCGGGGCATGTCCCCGTACGGCGGGCCTCCTTCTCCTCCACCGCTTTCTGCACGGTGGGATATCTCGCCTTGAATTTGGCGAAGGTGTCCCGCGAAAGACCGAAATGGCGGCAGATGTCGCCGATGGAGCGGTCTTCGTTCAGCATTTCGATCACGGCGGTCCGGTTTTCGATGAGCACCTGCAATTTGGTGTAGCTTCCCTTTTTCCGTCCCAGGACCATGCCTTCGGCCCGACGCAGCGCCAGCGCCTCGCGGGTGCGCATGGAGATCAGGTTGCGCTCGATTTCGGCCACGAGCCCGAACGCGAAGCAGAGCACCTTGCTGTTGATCGTGTCGTCGAAGGAGTACTTCTCCTTGGTGGTGTACAGGTTGATTCCGCGCTTGAGGCATTTGCCCATGATTCCCATGATGTCGGTGAGCGTCCGGCTCAGGCGGGATATTTCCGTCACGATCAGCGTGTCTCCCCTCTTCATGCGCTTCAGCAACCGTCCGAGTTTGCGGTCCTTCTCTTTCGCCTTGCCGCTGACTACCTCGGTCACCCAGTTGGTTATCACCAACTCCCTGCTTTCGGCGAAACGTCTGATTTCGTCCTGTTGATTGGCCAGATTCTGTTTGCCCGTACTGACCCTTAAATAAGCCACTATCATATTATTCTTTGTTTTCCGGAAACGACATTGTCTCCGGCGGCCGGCAAGAAAGCGGATAATCGGCAGGTATGAAAACATTTCGGGCAAATTCGATGCCATTCTGCTGGTCGGAAGGTCCTTGCTGCCGCTTCGTCGGCGATGCGGCGGAACGACAGGGTCCGCTCGGCTATGTCATCCCAAGGCGTTGTCCGCCGTGAGAGGCCGATCACCTTGACGGAGGCGATGCGGCGTCCCGAACGGTATCGGCCCCGACGGTTGCCGTGTGAAAAACGGACTTTCGGGAGAGCGACCCGACGGACGGGAAAGTCCCGGGTGTCGGATCGTAAATTTCGAATGTCGGATTAAATAGGTATCTTTAAGTCGTAAAACGAGTACAGGACATGTCTGACAACCCCCAAATGGATCTTGCCCGGAAATTTCTCGAGCAAACCGGAATCAATGTCTTTCTCACGGGAAAAGCCGGTACGGGAAAGACCACTTTCCTGCGCGATCTCAGACAGAGCTCGCCCAAAAGAATGATTGTCGTAGCGCCGACAGGCGTCGCAGCGATCAATGCCGGAGGAGTTACCATTCACTCTTTCTTCCAGCTTCCGTTCGGACCTCACCTGCCTGGCGTGCTCCGGATCGGAGGAGAGAAGCGAATGAATTTCAGCAAGGAAAAAATAGCCGTCATCAGAAGCCTCGACCTGCTGGTCATCGACGAAATAAGCATGGTGCGTGCCGACCTGCTGGATGCGATGAACGACGTCTTGCGGCGATACAGGGACCGGGACAAACCGTTCGGCGGCGTACAGTTGCTGATGATCGGGGATCTCCAGCAACTCGCTCCTGTCGTAAAACAACCGGAATGGGAACTGCTCGGCAAATATTACGAGTCGCCCTACTTTTTCGACAGTGCGGCGCTGCGGGAAGCCAAATACATCACTCTGGAATTGAAACATGTCTATCGGCAGAGCGATACCGGATTCATAGATATTCTCAACCGGGTACGGGAAAACACCGTCACTCCGGACATACTGGAGAGGCTGAATTCAAGATATGTTCCCGGATTCGTCCCCGACGACAAAGACGGGTATATCACGCTGACATCGCATAACGATACGGCCCGTGCGATCAACGAGCGGAGGATGGCCGGTCTCGACACTCCGCCGCATACGTTTTCTTGCGACATAGAGGGCGATTTCCCGGAGTATCTTTTTCCCACAGACCGCGAACTTACGCTCAAGGCGGGAGCCCAGGTGATGTTCGTAAAAAACGATCCCACAGGACTTCAGCGCTATTTTAACGGCAAGATCGGCCGGATAACACGCATCGGCGAGTCGAAAATCGAAGTTGCGCTCGACGATCTTGCCGAGCCCGTCGAAGTCGAACCCGGGGAATGGACGAACGTGAAGTATACCGTTGACCCGCAGACCCGGGAAATCAGCGAAACCGTGGAAGGGATATTCCGTCAATACCCTCTTAAAGCGGCTTGGGCGATAACCATCCACAAAAGCCAGGGGCTGACGTTCGATCGGGTCATTATCGACGCTGCGCATTCGTTCTCCCACGGCCAGGTGTACGTGGCATTGAGCCGTTGCCGGAGTTTCGAAGGGCTCGTACTCCGTACGCCCCTGCAGAAAAACGCGATCATCAACGATTCGGCGGTTGCGGATTTCAACAGGAACATGGAGACCGACCGGCCCGACGAAACCCTCTTCGCCGCACAGCGCCGGATATACTACCGCTCTCTTCTGACCGACATGTTCGATTTCACATCCTTGAAAATCAAAATATTCACGGTGCGAAAAGCATTCAACGAACACCTTGCGAAAATCTACCCGAAATCGACCGGAATGTGGAATGCCGCTTCGGAACGGTTCATCTCGGAAATCGTCGCCATAAGCGAAAAATTCCAATATCAACTGGATGCGCTCCTGACCGCATCGTCCGATCCGGAGACCGACAGGCAGTTGACGGACCGTATCGTGAAAGCCCAGTCGTATTTTCTTGCGAAGTGCGAGGAGATCGTCATGCCTCTGATGAATCAGAGCGACATCGTCATTGACAATAAAGATATTAAAAAGAAAGTATCCGAGGCCGTCGGAAAATTGCAGGAGGCATTCGCCATAAAGACGGCCGTACTCGGCATGGACAATTCTTCGGGCTTCACGATCCGCAATTACCTCGACACGAGGGCCAAGGCAGCCGTAAAGGACCTTGCGGCCAGACGGTCGAATAACAAAAAAGCGGCAGCGGAGCCTGTTTCGGAAGACATCGAGAATCCGGAACTTTTCGAACGGCTCAGAACATGGCGCAAGCGATGTGCGACCCGCGATGGCGTGCCGGCCTATGTGATCATGCAGCAGATCGCTCTCGTGACGGTATGCCGGGTACTTCCACGAAGCGAAAAGGAATTGTCCGACATAAAAGGGATCGGAAAGGTTTTCATGGCCAAATACGGTCCGCAGGTGCTCTCGATTGTCCGAGACTGGCTGGACGGAAAGACCGAAGGCGAGACGGATTGATTCGGGCTTTTCATCCGACGGTTTGTTTTATCCGGCGTTCCGCGAAGGGTATGGGCCGGTGCGCCATCTTTCCGACTCCAGTTTTCCGATTTATCCGTTTTCCCGACCAAATATTCGCCGGGCGTCGATCGGAGAAATCGCGGAATGTACCAGCCGGTCGGCATTGGTCATAACATATCGGAACGGAATCGGACGGTGCAGGAACCGGGGTGTATGAACCTGCTTCCGAATGCATTTTCCGCAGGCTCCGAAAACGAGAAAGCCTTGCATAATACATAAGACTTTACCCTTTATCGTCGCTTTTTTCCTCGGTTTTCAGAGCAGAAAACGGGATTCGAACCCGCGACCCTCAGCTTGGGAAGCACAATTCTACTATTTTTAGCAAATTTTACCAATTTCCCACCTATTCTATAAATACCTGTATTTCAGTTGTAAATATAGTTATTTTATTTCATTCTATTTTTGTTAATTTCATGGAAATTTGTATTTTTGTGTATAAATTGTGTACCTGAACCAAAATTTATACACACATGAACTATTCGAAAGACGGTATAACAGTAGCGCCAATGCTTGACACCGCACACCCGAAAAAGTCCGGCAAATGTCCCGTAAAAATCCGCGTCACCTACAAACGTACTCGATGGTACTACCCTACCGGAAAAGACATGACCGATGAGGAGTGGGCGGCACTACCGACAACAAAAGCCCGGATGTTCGTAGCAGTTCGCAAAGACATAGAAAGCAGTTACCAGATCGTGCGGTCGGCCGTTGAGGAGCTGGCGGCGTCTGGCGGGTTCTCGCTCGATGCCCTCAATGTTCGGCTAAAGGGTGTGACGTCCGACACGCTTAATACGGCATTTAAAGCAAAAATAGATGGTTTTCGACAACGGGGACAGGTAGGGACGGCAATGGTCTATGATACGATTATAAAAGGGATAGAACGGTTTGCGGGACACCGCATCCAGTTCAGTGTTATTACCCAGTCTTGGATAGGTCGATATGTGAACTTCTTGAATGAGGAAGGGAAAAAACAAACGACCGTGGCGATTCATTTACGCCATCTTCGGGCGGTACTCAATGATGCGCGCAGATGCGGTGTAATCACAGACGCGCAATATCCGTTCGGTCGTGGCCGCTACGAAATCCAGGAGGGCGAGGGCCGCAAACTGGCTCTCACGCTGGACCAAATAGGACAGATAGCAAGATACGACGACGGAAGTGAAGTAACGACCAAATACCGCGATTATTGGTTATTCCTCTATCTGTGTAATGGAATCAATGTTGCTGATTTCGTGCGGTTGAGGTATCGGGATATTGTGAATGGGGAAATCTGTTTCGTGCGTCAAAAGACCAAACACACGACTAAGGTACGCAAGGAAATACAGGTTATTATCGTCCCTCAGATGCAAACCATTATCGACCGCTGGGGCAATATCCCGGCGCCGGATAACTTTATTTTCCCGGTGTTGGATGGTAAGGAGGACGCAATGCGCCGGAAGCTCAAGACACAGTATCTGACCCGTGCGATCAACAAGCGGATGCACGCGATCGGAGAAGCTCTCGGGATCGGGTCTATTTCGACCTACACGGCCCGGCACTCCTTCGCTACGGTATTAAAGCGGGCCGGGGCGAACATCGCGTATATTTCCGAATCGCTGGGGCATAGCGACCTCAAAACGACAGAGAACTACCTCGCCAGTTTCGAACGGGAGGAGCGAGTAAAGAATGCGGAATTATTAACGAGATTTTAGAGTATGGAATCACAATATGAAAAATTCATGGATTTAAGTACCCGGTTAGCGTATAATATGGGTCGTATCCTTGGCTCTGTTACGGGTAAACAAACTGAATATTCCGAAGACGGCAGCCCTATTGCTACTAAAGATATAATCCGCTCTTTTGAGGAATATATAGACGATTGGTCTCAATTAGATTTTTATACAGAGGGATTGTTCAAAGAATTATTACATATAGACCATATTGCACGGCAAGCGGTATTTAGAATGTGTTGCAAGGGTTTAGATATTGAATTCATTGCACGTTGGATACGTGATTATGACATTTTATGCGAAAGAGTTGATGATTATTATATCAATAGATCATTTTGGTTATATTTAAGTCTTTATAGTGAATTACATGATATTGCGTCATTATTTGATATTACTATAATCGATGTTTATTCGTTACGAAGTGTAGAGGATTTTATATTTGAACAGGGACATCGCAGAGAATATCGTTTTACTAAAGAGCTCGTAAACAAGACGCAACAAGATGACAATAATAATAAAAAATATACATCACTTCCTCGCACTCATCGAATAGCTGCAGTATGGGGCTTGATTGATAAATTGGGCTTGAGAAGATCGAAAGATAAAACTACTCTTGCGGCTTTTGTTGAAGCTGTAACGGGCGGAAATATAGATGCCCAACCACAAGATACAGTATCTTATAAAAAGCTGGAATCATCGGCCCAAGAAGCCGCTGCCAAATGGCTAAAAAAAATCGGCATCGAGTGAAAATTTAGGACGTCCGACGCTTAGTCCGACGTCTTTTTTCTTTTGTCCTTTGCATCGTGAACGTTCACCCAGCCCGGACGCGGGCCAGTGTTTAATTTTTAAAACTTCACGACGCAATGGATAATACCGTTATCGTCACAACTCCCGCGGAGCTTCGCGCCATCGTCGCCGACGAGGTTTCCGCAATTCTTCCGAAACTCGCCGACTTCCGGCGCAAGAACGAGCCCGTCGAGACCGACGGAATGAACGTCGAAGATGCCGCCCGGTTCCTGACCGAGCAAGGCATACCCACCACGCGGGCGACGCTTTACAATCTCGTTTACAAAAATACGATTCCTTACAAAAAGTTCGGCCGCCGGACGGTATTTTCCCGGCGGGAGCTGCTCGCCTGGATTGAATCGCGCACTATCACACACGAGGACCGCCACACGACCGCCGCCTCGCGTATCGCCAAAAGTGCCAACCGTAAATAATCCGGAAGACTATGAACGTAAATAATAATGCCGCCCCCGCCACGTACAGCGGGAACGGCAACGAGAACCGCAGCAAAGATAACAATTTTCCGGCAAAATTATCCTTTCATCAAAAGCGGGTGTACGACCTTTTATCGAACGGCGGGCAATACTCCGCTGCGGATATTTCGACCGCATTACGCATGTCTGATCCCCGATCGGTGATCCGCGATCTGCGGGTAAAGGGCGTGAATATAGCCGATGAGTGGTTCAAATCTGAGCACGGCGGACGGTTCAAACGGTATTTTATTCACGGAGGCAACGCAGGAAAGGAGGTACGCAATGAGTAGGCGGGACGGTTCGGAAAAAACAAATTTCCTATACTACACGGATTGGGCGGAACAACTATTGACGTTCCCGGATGACCTGCGGCTGAAGATAGACGACGCGGTTAAGCGCTACGTACTATACGGCGAAGAACCGACAGACCGGGCGGTGATATACTCGATGTTCGGCCTTATGCGTGCGCAAATAGATCGTGACAGGGCCAAGTATCGGAATACCTGCCAAAAGAACGCCGAAAATGCGCGCATCCGCTGGGGATGCGACCGCATGCAATCGAATGCGACCGCATACGACCGGATGCGAGCGAATGCGGTGGATGCCGATAATGATAATGATGATGATAATGATAAAATAAAGAAACTCCCTATCGGGAGTAAAGAAAGCGCGGGCAAGCCGCGCCGAGGGACTACCAAACGCACGGCGTTTGTCGCCCCCGCGCTCGAAATAGTCAAAGATTATTTTTCGAAGATTCACGGAACGGATACGGATGCGGAAAGTTTCTACGACCATTTCGAGGCGAACGGCTGGCAAGTGTCCGGTAAATCCCCGATGAAGAACTGGCAAGCCGCCGCGCGGAATTGGATACGCCGTAAATCCGAATTTAACAAACCCGTAAACACCCCAAGCCATGAAACACGAAAAACAAATTTCCTGTAACCGTCCCGACGATTTAACGCTCCCGGAATCTCCCGAGCTTGAGACGGCCGTTTTGGGCGCTTTGATCCTCGAACCGGAATACTTGCCCGACGTGGCGGAGATCGTCGAAATTTCGGCATTCCTCACCTCAAAGAACGGCAAAATCTACGGCGTGATGCTCTCGATGCTTGCGGAAGACGTCAAAATCGACCTCTACACGCTTACGCAGCGTTGTAAAACCGTTGAGGGGTTAGGCAACCCGGCGGCCTACCTGGCAAAGCTTACGCAGGCCGTCGGCTCGGGGGCGAATGTCCTCGACCACGCCCGGCAGCTCAAAGACACGGAGACCCGCCGCCGGTTGTGCCTATTCGGCCATGAACTCGCAGCGCGGGCGGCCTCCGATCCCTCGGGCGTTTTGGATTGGGCGACAACAGAAATAACCGCCATAGCCGCCGCAACGGTCCATGCCGACGATATTACACCGCTTTCGGAGGTCGTGCGGGCAGCTCTCGACAACCTCGAACGGCGACAAAAGGCCGTGCAGTCCGGAGAATGCGTAGGGTTTTCGACAGGCTTGCGGCGTCTCGACGCTTTGACGGGCGGCTGGAGGGGTGGCCAGCTTATCGTGCTGGCTGGCCGGCCCGGTATGGGCAAATCGGCCGTAATGCTCCATTTCACCCGCGCCGCTGCTGATGCCGGGGTTCCGGTGTGCGTCTTTTCGCTGGAGATGTCCGACGAGCAGTTAGCCGGCCGTATGTTGGTCGGCGGCTCGGGGGTTGATGCGGGGGCATTCCGCACGGGTAACGTGAAGGCCGCCGAATGGGGCAAACTCGAACAGGCCGGCGCGGACCTTTCGGCGATGCCGGTTTACCTCAACGACCGGGCAAACCTTTCGATGAACTCGATCCGCTCGCAATGCAAGGCGATGCACCGCCGGGGACGGTGCGGGATGGTCGTTATCGACTACCTCCAACTCGTCGATGCCGCAATGCGCAACCCGAACACCACCCGCGAGCGTGAGATCGCCGCCGCCAGCCGGGCCGCGAAGCTGCTCGCAAAGGAACTCGCCGTGCCGGTTATCCTGCTGTCGCAACTCTCCCGCAAGGTTGAGGAGCGGGCCGACAAAACGCCGCTGTTGTCCGACCTCCGGGAATCGGGATCAATCGAGCAGGACGCCGATATGGTGATTTTTATCGACCGCCCGGCGGTGTATGGTATCGAAACATTCGAGGCGGGAAAATACGGGGCTATTTCTTCCGAGGGTGTCGGGGTGCTCCATATCGCCAAGAACCGCGAGGGCGCGACAGGTGCGATTTGCTTCCGGCATAACGAGAGCTTGACCCGCATGACCGACTACTACGGTCCGGATGCAGAACCGGATCAAGCACCCGGGCCGTTTTGACGAAATACGCGATTTGAGCGCATGAAAGCACCCAAGCGGAACAAGTACCCACAACAGGAAAGATAATCGAAATTTCAGAAACAGGATATGAAAAAACAGATGTTTTACCCGCCTTTGCGGGACGAGTTTACGAAATACGGCGACCGATTCGAGAAAATCGCCCATAACGAAGCAAACGGGATGTACTGTTACAAACGCACGACATCCGAAGGGCTGACCTATTACGAGGTGTTCAAAGCTCCCCAAGCAAAGGGAGAGGACGGCAGCATATACGAACGCTATCCGAAATCCTCGGAATTCGGCTTCGGCTCGGCCCTTTGCATCCGCGGAGGAGAGAAGCACACAGCCGACAAAATCGCCTTCTATATGGCGAATGGATTTGAGGCCGGCAGATACCGTGCATGACAACCGCCCCAGCGAAAACAACCCAGATTCAACCGAATTAAACACAAAAGACAACGCAAATCTAAATCTAAAGTAGATTAAAATAGAAACACTATGTCACGACCGAAAGGAACCCCCAAGACCGGCGGACGGAAAGCCGGAACCCCGAATAAGGTAACGCAGGATGCCCGGGAATGGCTTACCCAGCTTGTAGAAGGAAACCGGGAACAGATCGAACGGGATTTGCAATCGCTCGATCCGAAAGACCGGCTGCAGGTGCTTGAAAAATTCATGCAGTACACGATCCCGAAACTTCAGGCCGTCGAAGCAACCGTACATGACGACGGGCCGGTTTACGATTATAGCAAACTGACCGACGATGAGCTTTTGACACTTTACAGACTGTTGCCCAAAGTGCAGAGCGACAGCGGACTTAACGAACTTTATTCTACCAGTAGCACAGTATTAAAATGAAACAGGAACGATTAAAAGAATTATTGCAGGTGGCCGAGACCGAAGGAATCGCCGCCGCCCTGAAAATCGCCCGGGAAACCGGCGACGTAGAGATCGACCCGGTAGAAGTATCCGAAGCGATGCAGGCCCGGATCGAATCCCGTAAAATTCGGGAAACTTACTGTAAAAATGCAATTAAAGGATTGAAATGAACATGACAACGAAAGAGGCGAAAATTTATATCGGGAACCGGATTTTAGCGCACGATAAAAGCGAATTTCTGCGTGCGTTCGATGATCTTGCCCGACAGGTGACGACCGACAGGTTGGCCGAGCTGGGTGAGAATTTGACGACAGAGACATTCCGGGACGTCATACGTGGAGGGCAAGCGATCCGTGCCCGGATGGAGGACCACATGAAAAACTCTATCAAAGCCCTGTTTTTCCCGGCGGAAAAGCGGAAAAAACAGGAGTTGTTCGACATTCTGTCCGAGCAATTAGCCGTGTTATGCCGGGAGGCCGAATACACGTTGCGGTTCTATCGTAATATTCCTATGGATGCTTATATCGTTCGGGAAGATGGCACGGTCGGGTACGATGAAACCATCATCGACCGATATTTCGAGGAGCAGAAAAAAATCTACATTTCGGATCCGCAGCAGATCGAGGTTTACGGTTTGGCGACACAAGTACGGGATGCAGTCGAAAAATTGTCGGAATTGCTTCCTAAATACGGATTGCACGTGTCGAATGTTATTCAATACGATCGGTTTTCGGAAAAGGTAAAAATATTACCGGAAAGGATTTGCGAAGCCTGGGATGGAGGGCGGTTTGTCCCTGATGCCAAGTAACGAAAAGAGCAAGGCGGACTATACATCCGCTTTGCTCTAAAATTATCGGGAAAGCAGCCCCCGATGCTTTGATTCTCGACAAGTCAAAGATAATAAAATCGGGGATATGTACGAACGGACAACCAAACGGAGGGGAGGGGCAAGGGACGACAGTACGCTGAATATCGGCCTCAACCGCCGGGAACTGGACGAGCTGCTGGAGCGGATCCGGCGTAAATTACAAAAAATAATAAAAATTACAGAACGAAATAACCATGAGTGCACTATCATTTAAAATAAATGCCGAGACCGATAAGCTCAACAGCTTTATCGCCTCGCTCAAACGGTTGAAAGAGGTCTTGGCCGACATTCCTTCGGGGACGAAGGAGTTCGACGTCATAAACCGGAAAATCGCCGAAATGGAAGCCCGCGTCGAGCAGACCATGAAGCGGATCGCACAGATGCAGAACGAGGCGGCGAAAACGGTCTCGCAACCGACCGCCGCATCGCCCGCCGCCCCGTCGTCGGCCGGTTCCGCCTCGGGGGCGCAGGCCGTCAATGCGGAAACCGAGGCGTGGAGGGACTTATTGGAGGAGTTGAAAACTGCCAGCGATGCCAAAAGCAAGGCGATAATCGAACTTCGACAATATCAGAATGAAGTATCACGATTAAAAGCTGTTGTTGCGGCTCTCAATAAAGAGGAATTGCAGAACGGGCAACTGTCATCGAAAAAAAGGGGACAATTATTGTCGGCTTCCACGTCTATCGAAGAATACAAGCAGCAGATTTCCCGATTGCGCCGAGAATTAGCCAATCAAATCAAATTAGAGCAAGCGGCCACCGGTTCGATGGATGAAATGTCGCAGGCACTCTCCCGGATGCGGATCGTTTACGAATCCATGAAAGGGGAAGAACGCGAGAGTACGTTAGGACAAAACCTGCTCAAAAACATTCAGACCCTCGACACGAAGATCAAGCAGCTGGACGCTTCTATCGGCAATCATCAGCGTAATGTCGACAACTATGCCTCGAGTTGGAACGGATTGTCGTTCTCGATCCAGCAGGTTGCACGGGAACTGCCGTCGCTGGCCGTAAGCCCGCAGACGTTTTTTCTCGCCATATCGAATAACTTGCCTATTTTGGCCGATCAACTCGCTTTGACAAAACAGCGGGTGCAGGAGCTCAAAAATGCCGGACAGTCGTTCACTCCCGTTTGGAAACAGGTGCTATCGTCTATTATATCGTGGCAGACAGCCCTCGTTGCCGGCATCACCGTTTTGACGCTATACGGCAAGGAAATAACCGGATGGGTCGGCTCGCTGTTCAAAGGGAAAAAGGCTGTGGATGCCGCAAGAGTTGCCACCGAGCAGTTCCACGAAACATTGTCCGGAGGAAACATCGATGCACAGGGCGAAATAGTCAAACTGGAACAGTTATACAAAGCGGCTACCGACCTATCGAACACTCAAAAAGAGCGTGCGGAAGCTGTTAAAAAGTTGCAGGACCTTTATCCGGCCTATTTCAGTAATATGTCTAACGAGCAAATTATGCTCGGGGATGCCATTACGGCATATAACGATTTACGGGACGCAATAATCCGGACCGCGGAAGCAAAGGCCGCAGAGGAAAGAATAAAAGAAAATGCAGGTTATAGAATAATACTGTCCGAGGCAAAAGCCTGGGAACGTTATTCTTCTATTTTACAACATGAAGTAATACCGCTGACCCTTCGATATGCAGATGCACAACGGCGAATGAAGGAATACAAAGGAACTTCTATTTTTAGTCAGGCGGCGCGCGAGGCACAACAAATAGAACAGATATATAATGTACTTGAAAAGAAGTTATCCACCCTTCAGGATGAAATATTCGACGATCTGAAAAAGACTAAAAGAGGGGATGAGCTCGTCGAGATAATCGAGGAGGTATATAATGGGAATTTGCAGGCGTTCATTCAATCCATGGATGCAATGGACGAGAAGCTGGCCCGAGCCGCTAAACCGTTATACACGACCCAATCCCCGGAGGAAAGAAACAAGGAATATGAAGCTACACAAAAGGAGCAAGAGAAAGCGGCTTCGGAACAAGAGAAATCCATCAAAAATCTTGAAAAGAAGTTGCAACAGCTTCGTGATGAAGCCTTGCAGGCGGAAATAAATTCAATGAAGGAGGGATCGGCAAAAATAATAGCACAAATCAATTTCGACTACAAAAAGCGCGAACAGGCCATTACGAACGCAGAAAACGAATTGCGAAAGAAACAGGGCGGAACCCTCAACCCCGAACAACAAAAATTGGTATCAAGAGCCCGAAGCACGTATTTGTCGCAGTACATATTGGCCATATCCTCGGCCATAGGGACACAAATGAATAAAGAGCGACAAGCTCAAAACGAATATTTGGCTGAATATGGGGATTATCAGCAAAAGCGCCTTGCAATTACGGAATTATATGCGGCCAAGATCGCCCAGGCAGAAACAAGCTGGGCGAAAAAGAGCGCGGAGGCAGAAAGGAATAAAGCGTTGAAAGAGCTGGATTTGTCCATGCTCAAAAAAACGACTTTGTGGACACGCCTTTTCAAAGATTCCGAAACGATGGCAACGGCATCTATAAAAAAGATCATTGCCGATACCGAATCGTTATTGCAGTATATCGACGAAGCCAAAAATGGAAATGGCGACGAGACCATTCTTGCGGCTTTAGGACTGACGAAAGAACAGGTCGATGCAGTAGCGGCCGAGCCCGAAAAGCTGAAGCCGATATTAGATGCGCTCAAAGGAAAAATTGACGCTTTGAATAAACGCGATCCGTTCGGCCAACTTATAAAGGGATTCAAGGACCTTGCCGAGGCCGGGGAAGATGCGGACAAACAAACGGAAGCAGTCAATAAAATCATATCCGGATTCAAAGGAGCAAGTACCCTTATCGGAGATATGGGCGATACTATGTCCGAGTTGGGAGAGGCTATCGGAAGCGATTTTGTAGCCGGATTCGGAGAGAGTTTGAATCTGCTGTCTGACACGATAAACAATGCCGTAAGCGGAGCACAGGCCGGAATGGCTATTGGTGGGCCCGCCGGCGCTGCCGTAGGAGCTGGAATAGGCATTGTGACGTCGTTATTCTCGGCGGCATCCGCGGCAGCAAAACGACACCATGAGGCATTGACAGCCATAAAAAACGCAGAAATAGCCCAGCAACGAGAATACAATCTTTTATTGCTGGAGCAGAATTTAGAGTACGAAAAAGGCACTACAATATTCGGGACGGACCAGTATGCAAAAGCCGCGAATGCAGTCGATGTCTATAAACAATCCGTCCAAAGTTTGGAAAATGCACTATCCGATGTCGCTAATATCGACATTGTAACCGGTCACAAAAAGACAGGATTGTTCGGATGGGGAAAAGGAAAGGACCTTTACAGCGATATTTTGAAAGTTTATCCCGAACTTATTTCCAGCAATGGCGAGTTTAACCGGGAGTTAGCCGAAACCATATATAATAAACGTAAAATGAGTGAAGCCGACAAGGAAGCGCTTAAAAATGCGATTGACTTGTACGACCAAATGGAGGATGCATTGGCCTCGGTAAGCGATTATTTGAGCGGAATATTCGGAGATTTGGGCAACACGATAACCGATGCACTCGTCAATGCAGCCGAAAGCGGAACAGATGCATTTGCGGCACTTTCCGATAGTGTCGGGGATATGATTCGAACCCTTGCAAAGCAAATGATATATTCGGTGTCGATTGCTCCGCTTGTCGAAAAGGCGCAAAACGATATGCTTGAATGGGCAAAAAAAGAGGACATATCCGAAACGGAACGCACAAAAGGGATGATTGGCGTACTGAAAAATCTTGTTAATGATGCTGTGGCTCAGCAGGGACAGGTTAATGAATTATTGGAGGCCGTCAATCAAGCCGCCCAAGAAAACGGATTCGATATTTCGGAAACGCCCACCCAATCGGGAACGGCACGCGGCTATCAAGTCGCTTCGCAGGACGAGGTGGCGGAACAAAACGGACGGCTCACGGACATACAGGGGAAACTGGGCGACATCCGTGCGTATGTCATGGATGAAACCATATCCATCATGTCGGTCATATCCTCCGTGGCGGATATTAGGAATGCTTCTATTCAGAATGTACAGATCAACAATGACCTGCTCCAATACGCCGTCAGAACCTATATAGAGGTGGCAGAAATCAATTCATCAACTAAAAACATCGACAAGCGGCTTGCACGAGTTGAAGATGGAATCAATCGCATCGCTCAAAATACTGAAAAATTATAATAATTATGGATATTAAAGACTTGTTAGCCAAAGAATTGGAGCTAAGATCGGATTTATTAACCGCTCTTGTTGCGTGGCGAAAGGCATTAACGCAGTTAAAGGAGGATAACCACAATAATCCCGAAATAGCTCAAACATGCGAATTAAAAAGGCAAAATGTAATGAAGTGTGTAAATGCGATCAAGGGGTTTAATTCCGAGATTATACAATTCTCGGCAGAACTTAAAGGAAAGCGCCCGGGCAAACTCTGTTAATATCATGCTTTTCGCATAATTCATAAAATCCCCGCCAAAATGGAATTGGCGGGGATTTTATATTAGTCTTTTAATGTAAAAGTGTATCCGGATGCGTCCGACATTGTGTTACCTGAAACTGTTAATTCCTTTGTCGCATTTTGGCCTTCGTATGAAATATTTATTTTAACGATAGGCGGGTTATAAGTATATTTACCTGTCGTAGAAATGTCGGTTACCGTTATCCCGTTTTCTTTTTCTACAAGAGAATAAACACAAGTAGATGCGGATTTAAATACTAATGTTTCGTTGATCGAATAATCCGAATCTGTTTCGGTATAGGCCCAGGTAGTCCCCACAAGCTCGTCGCTGCCTGTCTTTTCGTCATTGTCCGAGCACCCCGCAGAAATTAAAGCACCCACCGCTGCAAACAAGAGTAAAATTTTCTTCATGTCGTTAATTGTATTAGTTAGGTTCGGCAAAGTTACAAAATTCCCTCCCCCTCCAAATATTCGTTGCAGAATTTGTAAAAATCGCGGAGTATCGAAAACAGTATGAATGCCGGAGGCTATTCCCGTTCCTTCACCTCCAGCACAGCACCGCATTTCGGGCACGTGATAGTGTTCGTCGGCTGAGGGGCGAAAAGCTCCGGAACCGATACGCCGAGGGCGACGGCGATCTTTTCAAGCGTGCCGATAGTGGGATTACCTTGCAATGACTGACGCAATCCCACGTCGGTAATTCCTAACTGTTGGGCTAATTCCTTAAACAAAAGCCCCTTTTCCTTGCATAATTCCTTAATTCTGAAATCCATAACCTATATATTTTGTTTGTCAAGATACCGCAAAGGTAGTAAACAAAATTCAAAGATTATGTTTTTTAATATAAAAATACATAAAAGTTGTGTTTTTATTTGGCCAAACAAAACTTTTGTCTTATCTTTGCACAAGAAAACAAAACATAAAAGTTTACAACCATGAAAGCAACGAGCAAATACAACCTGTCTAAAATCTTCCGCAATGCCTGGTATATGTTCAAAACGAAGATGTGCAAGACCTTCGCCGTAGCACTTCGCAAGGCGTGGCGCAGCGAGAAGCTGGCGATGCTGGCCGCAAAGATCGAGGGCCGCAACCTTGCCGAGGAAGATGCGCAGGCCAAAACGACGACTTATAACCCCGAGTTGCTGACGATTCCGGCCGACTACTACGGCGAATATGGCCGCTACTATGGTGATTGAAATAGCGAGATTCTCGCAAAACCTCGAAATAATTATGAATAATGACGTGATCCAATCGGCCGACAGGCTGGCCGCCCTGCTCGATGAACAGCGGGCATGTATCGAACGAATTATCGCAATACTCGACAAATAACACGATTATGAAAAGAAACGATTTACAAACGATTATGCGCCGGGCGTGGGCGCTGTTCCGCTCGACGGGCCGGGCCTTCTCCGTATGCCTTTCTAAGGCGTGGGAACTTTACCGGCTGACGAAGCGGATGCGGGCCGGGGTGGTCCGGTTCGCCTACGAGAAGACCGACGGCTCGCTGCGTAAGGCTTGCGGCACGCTGCACGACGTGGCCGCAACAGTGAAGGGAACCGGGCATCCGAATGACGCTATAACGATGCGTTATTACGACGTGGAGGCCGACGGCTGGCGGTCGTTAAAAGTGGAAAACCTTATAGCGATTTACTGATATGAAAGGATTGACAACTAAGCAGACGTTACAACTATTAAGAATCGCCGAAAATGCCCAGCGGGGCATTGGTCTCGATCTTGATGAGGTGGCATTTGTCTCTCTGATGCGCATTTGCCGGGACTATGTGGATCACAGGCGCTATCCGGGCGTGATCGACCGGGACAAATGGTTTGCGGACCGGTTGAAAAAATTTCGGATTCGGTTTTTTGACAAAATATAATCCGTTATGATCTACGAACTACTTTTTGACGGCTATCGGCTGGGGGTATTCCCCACCGAGGCCGAGGCCGTCCGCCGGGCGAACTATCTGCCGGCTGGCCGCTACACCATTCGGGAATGGGAGAAGGACGGCGAATTTTCGACGTTCGACCCCTCGGTGAATAAATCCTACGACTTCAACAACTGACACTATGAAAAAGCAAGTATATGTATCGAAGCGCAGCGACCTGTCGCTGATCGGATCGGCTTTCGAGGCTGCAGGTTTCCGCTGTGTCCGCATCCGAACCGAATGCGAAGCAGAGCACCGAACCAAAGGCGGCGATCCCCGCCGACACGGGATGCTGATTCTCGACGGCGACCGCGTGATTCTCGAAATCGTGCGAGCGAAAAAGACAAAGTAAAAAAGAATAGCAGACCTTCCCCAAACCCTCAACAATGTAGAAAAAAGGGGCGGCCATCGCTGGTCGCTCCTTTTTTACCGGAACTTCATCCAGTGGACGCCATCGTTAATTAGCGTTAGTTTGTGTATAAATTGTGTGCCTCAGTAAATGAAAAAGGAGTTACAATTATTGCAACTCCTTGATTTTCAAGAGCGGAAAACGGGATTCGAACCCGCGACCCTCAGCTTGGGAAGCTGATGCTCTA